>Ga0335073_10005854_pt1 | contig 17278 bp, 20 predicted proteins | sample Lox_Sample_22_FD_207093 | JGI IMG/M metagenome (GOLD analysis project Ga0335073, IMG submission 207093) | Soil microbial communities from Loxahatchee National Wildlife Refuge, Florida, United States - Lox_Sample_2.2 | ecosystem: Environmental > Terrestrial > Soil > Wetlands | place: USA...
AGCGGCTCGGCGGTCATGCCCTGCTCGCGGAGCCTGGTCTGGAGGCTGCGCACCGCGGTGCGCAGCACCGGGCGGAGGCTGGCGTTGATCGCGGTCGTGACCGTGCGGCGGTATTCGCCCAGGCGCGGAAGCAGATCGCTCGAGAGGGTGAACAGCGCGTCCGGGTACTCCTCGGCGATCAGCTCGCCGATCCGCCGCTCGTGGGCGGGGTGCTTGAACGCCCACAGCAGCGACACCGCGAACACGTCCACGCCGTCGTCGTGCAACTCATGAATGGCCCGGCGCGCGTCAGCCTCGTCCAGCGGCTGCACCACGCGGCCCTTGTAGTCCACGCGCTCTGAGACCTCGCGGGTCAGCCGCTTGGGCACGACGAGCTCCTGCTTGACCATCGAGCGGAAGTTCTTGATCTGATCCTCGTCGAGCCCCAGCGATTTGAATCCGCGCATGATCGACAGCGTGTCGCCGAACCCGCGGGTCTGGATCAGGCCGACGACCGCGGTCTTGGACTCGAGCATCGCGTTCGTGGCCACTGTGGTGCCGTGCGCGAACATCGACACACGCCCGAGCAGATCGCTGAGCCCCGCGCCGTCGTCGCCGGCGGCGAACTCGAGCGTGGCCAGGACCCCGGCCGCCGGGTCGTCCGGGACGGTCGGCGCCTTGTAGCGACGGATCGTCCCGTCCGCCTGGATCGTGACTGTGTCCGTGAACGTGCCGCCGATGTCGCTGGCGACGAGTAGCGGTTCCATGGTGGCGCTTTCCTCTTGGTTTGACTCAGGCATCGGCCTGGGATGGGTCGTGCTCTTTACCCCTGAGGCGGTCGATCGTGCTGCGGATATGAGCTCTCGCGAGGCCCTCGGCGAGCTCGGGCTCGCGCTCCTCGATGGCGGCGGCGATTCCGCAGTGCTGCTCGACCGCGCGGGCGGCGTGCTCGGCCTCGAGGATCGCCACCGGAGTGAACACCTGCGAGGTCATGCGCACGATCGGCGCCTGGGCGGCGACGTATTCGTTGGCCGCCAGCGCCATGATTGCCGTGTGGAAGGCGACGTTCTCGCGCGTGTATTCCGGCGGCGTCCACGGGTCAAGCGCCGTGCGCTGGTGCTCGATCATCGTGCTGAGCGCGGCCCGGCCGGGGCCGTCCGGCGAGCCGGCCGCGAGCCGCGCGGCGAGGCCGTCGATCACCTCGCGAAGCTGGTATGCGGCGAGGAACTTCTTGACGTCGGCGGGGACCACGCTGACGCCGCGCCCCGGTTCGGAATGGAGCAGCCCTTCGCTCTCGAGGACCCGCAACGCCTCGCGCAGCGGCGTGCGGCTGACCTGGAGGTCCTCGGCGAGGTCCTCTTGGCGCAGCTTTGCCCCGAGCGCGTAGCTGCCCGAGTAGATGCGCTCTCGCAGCTCGTCGGCCACCTCATCGACCAAGCGGACGCGGCTGCGCCACTGGACCCGGTTCGGCTCCACTCTGTTCCTCTCCTCGCGACCCTCGCGACCTTAATCCTGGATCCAGGATGCTTGGATACAGAATGATCGGATCCTAAACGCTGGCGCGCGGCGCTGTCAAGGAGTACAGTGCCGCGCTGATGACGCCGTCCGCGCACAGACACCGCCGTAGCCGGCGCGCTGCCCGGACGCTCATCTCCATTGCCACCTAGACCCGCCGCTCCGTCAGAGAGCCGCGGGTCAGATCGGTCCTGTGGACCGGGCTGGTGGCCGTCTCGTGGCTCGGATCGCAGGACGAAAGGAGCCTCGTCCGATGATCCGAACCGTCTCGTCCCAGTCGACTCCGGTCGCGCCGGCCTCGGTCGCGTCGATCCCGGCCTCGCCGGCCTCGGTCGCGTCGGCCCCGGCCTCGCCGACCTCGGTCGCGTCGGCCCCGGTCGCGTCGGCCCCGGTCGCGTCGGCCCCGGCCTCGCCGACCGAGCTGACGCTGTCCGTCGAGCTTCAGACCGGAAGCGAATCTGGACTGCTCAGGGCGTTCACGTTGTTGCACCGCCGGCGTTGCCACGTGCTCGAGGCGCGCTACTGCACGGCCGCCGGCGCGGATCGGCTGACCCTCCGCATCCAGGCGCCCCCGCGCCACGCGCACTGCGTCGAAGCGTGGCTGTCCGCTCTGGTCGACGTGCGCGCGGTGGCCACCGAGTCCGTTTGAGCGTCCGCGACGGTCGCCGGTTCATCGCGCCCCGCCGGGAGGTGAATGCGACGTTCACCCGGCTACTGAGGTCGTCGCCGCAACGCCGACGCACCGGAAATTAGTTGTGATTAGGTCACAAAGGCAGCTCGGGAAGATGGGCGACGGGGGCGGCCGATGGCGATCGGGGTGCACATATGCCGAGTAGATCGCCATCGACCGTTCGAGGCGGATTGGCCGGTCGTGGGTCGCCAACAACCGCGAGCGTTTTGCGACCTCCTCTACTGCACGGGTAACGCCTCACTCGGCCCGCTCGGCTGGTGGAATGAGGGGATGACCGCCCGCAAGATCGCGTCGGAACCGGCCCCGGGCGCGTGATCGCACCGGGAGACAATTCGCGCTAGTGGGGGAGAGGTGCGCCGACGAGCGCCGCGATCACTCCGACGGCCCCGGCGGCAAGCAGCGTCTCGACGATGCCGCGCTTCAGGACCAGCAGCGCGACCGCGGCGGCGGCGAGGATCGCGAACTGCCACGCTTCCTGGAGAGCTCCGGCGAGCAGCACCGCGGCGCCAAGAATCGCCCCGATCGCGGCCGGCCCGGCGCCGTCGAGGAACGCACGCGCGCGCTGGTTGTTGCGAAGCTGCTCGAATCGCCCGCCGCCGAGCAGGATGAACGAGAACGACGGCGTGAACGCGACGAGCGCCGCGAGCAACCCCCCGGCCACACCGTGAGCGGCATAACCGACGGCGGCAACCGTGGCGACGACCGGCCCCGGAGTGACCTGGCCGAGCGCGACGGCATTGAGGAACTCGGCGTTGGTCATCCAGTGGTAGTTGTGCACGGCGTCCCCCTGCATCAGCGGGATGATCACGAACCCCCCACCGAACGACAGCGCGCCGACCTTGAACGCCGTCCACGCGAGGGCGCCGACCCCGCCGGTAGCAACCGATCCCGGGAGCAGCAGTCCGATCGAGCCCAGGCCGTTGGGGCGGCGCTGGATCAGGACCTCGACGAGCCCGCACGCCAGCAGCGCGAGCACCAGATAGGCGCCGAGGAGCGCGGCGGCGGCAGCGCCGACGACGAGATAACCAATCCACCGCGCGGTCCGCGTGGCGCTGCCCCGGACGTGATCGAAGCTCGGGCCGGTCAGTCCCCGCGCGGCCTGAACCGCCACGGCGGCGACGGCCGCACCGGCCCCAGCGCCCGCTCCGCGAACCCACAGCGGTGGATTGCCGGCGAGGAACAAAACCGACAGGATCAGGATGAGGATGACCGCCGGCAGGATGAAGCCGAGGCCGCCGACGATCGCGGCCGCCGGCCCCCCGACGCGGTAGGCGCAGAAGATCGACAGCTGGGTTGACGCCGGCCCTGGCAACAGCCCGCACGCGGCGTTCGCGTCCTGGAACTCGCGCGCGTCCATCCAGCCCATCCGGTCGACGACCAACGCCCGGAGAAGTGCGATGTGAGCCGGCGGTCCGCCAAAGCCGGTCAGGCCGATCCGGGTCCATTCCCGCGCGACGGTTCCGAGCGGCGCCGGGCGGGCGGTCCGTTCCGCGCGCTGGCCCGGGTCCGAGGTCATTTGCCGATACGGGTGTGTGCGATCAGCTCGAGCAGGAACGCGACGCGCCTTGCGAGCTCGGCGGCGGTCCGCTCGAACGCCGGATAGCTCTGTTGGTCGCTACCTCCCTCGCGGGCAGGGTCGGGGATGCTCCAATGGATCAAATCCGGGCGGCCGGGGAACTCGGGGCAGACCTCGCGCACCCGATCACACAGGCTGACCACGTAGTCGAACCGCCGTCGTGCGAACTCCTCCAACGGCTTTGAGCGCCGGCCGCTGATGTCGATCCCCCGCGCGCGCAGCGCGCGCACCGCATTGGGGTGCAGCGGCTTCGGATGGCTGCCGGCGCTGCACGCCTCGACGACCCCACCGCCGAGGCATTCGATGAGCGCCTCCGCGATCTGCGACCGCGCGCTGTTCCCGGTGCACAGGAACAAGACCCGAGTCGGCCGCCTTCGAGTGGTCGCGTCCTGCCGATCCGGCGGGATCAGCCCGAGTCGCAGCCCCGGGTGTAGCGCGCTGCCGGCGCCGGCCAGCAGCTCACCGCAGCGGTCGAGCTCGAGCACGTAATAGCAATCGCGTCCGTCGGCCGCGCTGCGCCGCCGCGACACGACTCGCTCGGCTCGAAGGCGGCCGAGGTGGTAGGAGACGAGATTCTGTGGCAGCTCCAACCGCGCGTGCAACTCACCGACGCGGCGATCGCTGTAGGACAGCTCGCTGAGCAGCCTCCATCTCACCGGATGGCCGGCGAGCCGGAGAAAGCTCGGCGGAATGGCCTGTGCCGACACCGTCTCGACGGACACCCTCAGGAGATTACATCAAATAAGATTGATGTAACTCATGGGCCCTACGTGCGATGTGTGGGTGATCTATGCCGGCCGCCGAGAGAGGGGTGGCTGGCGCGGCAAATTCGTGGAGCGGGCTTCCGTCGCGTCGGGTGGTGTGCGGGCCGATGATCCCCTGAAACGGTGGCGACCTCACAAGCCACCGCCCGGAGCGACACCATGCAAGCGCGTCGCGACCGGGCTCAAGCGTCGCCACTATCGAGCGTGGGCGGCACAGCCGGCGGAAGATCGCCGTGCAGGAAGCCACCGCAACTCCTGCGTTCTGCGCGGCGAGCGGCTGGAACGGAGGCTCGGGAGTCGCATCAACGAGCCCCGATTTTTGCGGGGCTACCCCAGTGCGCCCGAGAGGCCTCGAACCTCCACGGACCATAAGGTCCACAAGGCCCTTAATCTGAATCGACTCACGTAGGTGCTTCAGGGGCGTCCAGGTCCTCGAGTTTGCGAGGCTTCCTGGACGGGTTGGACAGGCTGCACGCAGTGGAGGTTGGCACGAGTGTTGTCACGCGCAGGCCCCGGCTGGGCCGCGAGCGCGCCGTGCGGTATTTGTATGGCATGTCGTTTGAATTGGCACTGGAGGAGGGCAGGCTCGAGGAGGCCCGCGCGATCCTCGACGATCTCGAGCGCGCACCAGACACGGGCGGCCTGTGGCTACCCGAGTGCTACGCGGACCTCGCGATGGCGTTCGATCGTCGCGGGCGGCCCGATGATGCGATCGCGTCGATGGAGTGCGCGATCGAGCGTGGATGGGGCGGCAGCCCGGACCCGCGGTCGGACATCGCCGAGTTCCACCTGCGGGCGGGACGCAGCGTCGAGGCGGAGAGGATCTGGGCGGAGCTGAAGGTGGAGGACCCCGACGACGTGTGGCTCTACAACGCCGCCGGTCTTTCTTACAGCGAAGTTGGCGACCACGAACGTGCCGTCGTGTGGCTCGGGGAGGGGATCGAGGTTGCGATCCGGACCGAGGATCCCGAGGGCATCGTTCCGCAGCTATCGGCGGTCCGGCGCACCAGCCTCGTGGCGCAAGGCCGCGACATCGACGAGCTGGAGCAGCAAGCGGACGAATTCGTGGCTCGGTGGCGCCGTCGGCGGCACGACTGGAAGTCGCGGACCGAGCTTTCGAACGCCGGTGAGGGGTCCGCTGTGCCCGGAGCCGGAGAGGCTCCCGGCGCGGGTGGGGTGGCAGTTGCGATGGCGTGGTTCCCATCCGGCGAATACGAGAAGGCGATCGGGGAGTGGGAGAGCCTGGCGGAGGATTGGGCAGACGTGCCTCACGCGGATTACTGCCGGCGGATGGAGGGCCATATCAAGTGGATGCGAGCGCACGGCGTTGATATCCAAGCACTCGCTCCGATCGTCGTCGACGAGTTCGTCCAGTGGTGCGAGGAGCGCGATGAAGACCCGGAGCATGCGCGGGCCGGTTACGCTGCCGAGTGCTACCGGCTGGGCGGCGGGATCGATTGGCCGCCGGGTCGGAACGCTCCATGCTGGTGCGGCTCTGATCGCAAGTACAAGAAATGCTGTGGGCCGACGCAGGCGTCGCCGATGCACTCCGGACCCGCGGCTAGCTCCGCGTAAGGTACGAGCTATCTGTTTTCGGGTTGCGCGATCTCGAGGTCGTCTAGGTCCTGGAGATCCTGCGGTCCGCCGGCGGCGTGCTTCATCAGCCGGAGCGCGGGGAGTGAACAGACGCGGAGTTCGATCCCGAAAGCCGACCCGGGCTGCGCGTCAACCGCGAGGGTCGCGTAAGCCTGATCGGCGTCGATGCTTGCGACCCGTTGCATGACGTCGAGTTACTCCGAGGGGTGTCGCCAAGCGGAAGTTGCCTCCCTGGGCGAGTCGAGCGAGATTGGCGGCGTCAGGGGAAGGGCAGATGTCGACGTCTTTGGTGGAGCGAACCACCCCGTGCGCATCCACCGCGAGTCCGCCAATCAGCATGTAATTGACTCCGGCCGGGTGCGGCTCGCGAAGTAGGCCGGCCGGGTCAAGCGGCGTCGTCACGACTCAGTTGCCGCAAACCCCTCTGGCAAGCTCGACGGCCACGCGAATGAGAGCATCGGCCTGTTCGAGATTTTCGCCGAGGCTCCGTGCTCCATCGATCCGAAGTGTCTCGGCGCGGGTAGCCGCGTTGATCTCCAAGTCGCGACGATGGCGCTCGGCCGCGGTCAGATCGGGCGTTGGCATCGAGCCAACGTTGCCACAGAGGTTCAAAAAGCCCCGTAAAACCGGACTTTTCCAGTGCGCCCGAGAGGACTCGAACCTCCGCGGACCATAAAGTCCACAAGGCCCTCAACCAAAATCCCCGCATGTCGGGGCTTTTACTGGGGTCCAAATCGTCCAAATTGCGAGGTTTTCTGGACGAATTGGACAGGCTGGACGGAGTGGATGCCGTCACGAGTGTTGTCACGGCCCGGGGACGACAGCCCGCTCAGCGTCGGGGTGAGCGGCTTCGATACCTTCCGTCTCGCTCGCCCGGGGGTCCTTCGGCACGCGGGAGATTGACGACCGCCACGCCCAGGATGACGAGGGCGACGCCGACCATCGCGGTTGAGTTAGGAAGGTTGCCCTGGATGGCATCGACCACTACGGCGACGGCCGGGACGAGGAACGTCCATGCATACACGCGCGTGGATGGCCAGCGGCCAAGCGCGGCGTTGAACCCGAGGTAGACGAGGATTTGCCCGCCGAGGACCAGGAAGACGAGTTGCGCGTCGAGTGTCGCCCGGCTCCAGTCGGTCGAGCCGCCGGCGAGCAGGACGAGCGGGATGAGCGGTACGCCCCCGGCGAGGAACTGCGCGGCGGTGATCCCGGGAATGTCGAGGTCGGGCTCGCGCTGCGTCAGGACTCGCATTCCGATTCCGCCCGCGGCCCATCCGAGGGCGCCGAGGAGCGACAGCGCCAACCCGATCGCCAGTTGGGATCCGTGCCCGACGGTGCCCGGATGCGAGAGCACGACGACGAGAACGCCGACAAATCCGATGATCAGCCCGGCCGCGCGGAGCCGTGTGATCGACTCCGCGAGCGCGCACCGGGCGATCACCGCGACGAAGAACGGCGAGGAGTTCAGCAGCACCGCCGCGACCGCGGAGCCGGCTCGCTGGGTTCCGACGCTGATGCCGACTTGAGTCAGCGTGGTGTTCCCGAAGCCGATCCCGAATGCCCAGGCCCACAGCCGCCGAGTTCGCGGCAGACGGCTTCTCATCAACGGCAGGAGCGCGGTGAGCAGCGCGCCGCCGGCGAGCGCGCGAAGTGTCGCGATCATGATCGGCGAGGTGTGATGGAGCGCGGCGTCGGTGACCGGGTACACGACGCCGGCAGCCATCATCGATACGCCGAGGATCACTGGGACCGGCAGTCGCTGCCCGGCGCGCTGAGGCTGAATCTCGATGGCTACGCATACCACGTCGGCCGACCGCGGTGGGACTCATGCGGGCGCCGCGGAGAGCTCTACTCTGCAGACGCACAGGTTTTGCATTTTTGGCTATGTTGCGCGTTGCCGTGCCTGACCCTGAGCTTCTCACTGTCTCTCAGGTCGCCGATGCGTTGGGTGCGTCGACGCAGACCATCCGGAACTGGATCCGCGCCGAGCAGCTCGAGGCTGTTCGGATCGGGAACCGGTTCCTCGTGCCGCAGACGGAGCTCGATCGTGTGCGAGGCAATCTGACCGGGTCGAGGCTGGAGAGCCCGTGGGAGTTCGATCCCGACGCGCCTGCCGAGCCGCTTCGACGCCCGGCGACCACGAGCGCAGGCTCCGATCCGAACGGGCGGCTGCTCGGCGGATGACGTCGGAATCGGAACAGGTCTTTTCACAAGCGCGCACGGCGTGGCGTGCGGCGCTCCGGGACCACGTGCTCGCGCCGCCGGACTCCGGTTTCAGCGCGCGTCTCGCGAGTCTCGCGACGGCCGCGCGGCAGCGGGCGGAGGCTTGCGAGATTGCGTACAAGGACGGATTCGAGTGGCCACCGGCGCGCGGTGGCGCCAAACCGCCATACGAGCTCCAGCCGGGAACCGGCCGCCGCGGCCCAGAGGAGCTGTGGGCGCGATTCGACGAGGCGGTCGCCGAGCTCGACCGGGTGAGCGAAGGCCGGAGCCTACGGGCAGTGGGGCGGGCGTATGCCGAGCTTGCCGACGTCGCCGATCAGCTCGCACAGGCGGTCGGGCGAGGCGACCGCGCGAGCGGGCTGCTCCCAGCTCCGCGCCGAGCGCGGCGCCGGTCAGCCGCTCGCTGAACGGGAGGCGATCCATCGGCGCGCTGTCTCCGTCCGTGCCCATTCCGCCGGCCATCCATGGCTAGCGGGCGACCCCCTCACGCAGACACCCCGTCGGCCACAAGCACGGGGGCGGGTTGCGTAGACCGGTTTACCGGCAGCCCTACGGGGAGTTGACGTGCAGGGCAGCTGTGGCGTGGCGGGTCCAAGCCTGGGCTCCGTGCTGTAGTGCGTCCCAGGGTGACCCGAGGGGAGGGGTGTAGGAGAGGTCTAGGTCTGAGATCGCGTCGACGGTCATCCGGTTGTGGATGGCGGTGGCGGGGATGTCGATGCGTTTGGCGATCTCTGAATTGAGGTGACCGACGAGCTGGACGCCGAGCAGCTGGCCGTTGCGACGGTCGCCGGTGTAGCGCATCGCGATTTTGTGGCTGTCGGGGTAGTAGGCCTTGTGGTCGTCGGCTTCGGACGCGACGGTCACCGGGTCGAAGCCGGCGGCGGAGGCTTCGCTGTCGCGCAGGCCGGTGCGTGCGGCGACGAGGTCGAACACCTTGACCACCTGGGTGCCGAGGCTGCCGGCGAATTCGCGGGTTCCGCCGAGGGCGTTCTCGCCGGCGATCCTGCCTTGCTTGTGGGCGGTCGTTCCTAACGGAAGGTACGTGCTCCCGAGCAGTGGGTGATGGGTGGTGACGCAGTCGCCGGCGGCGAGGACGTCGGGGAGGTTGGTTCGCATCTGGCGGTCGACTGCGATCGCACCCTTGATGCCAAGTTCGGCGCCGCCGTCGGCAGCGAGGTCCGTGTCGGGGCGAACGCCGACTGAGACGAGCACGACATCAGCTGGAAGGTGAAGCGGCTGGTCATCGGGTCCGGTGGCGCGTACCTCGAGACGATGTGACCCTCCTGGGCACGCGGTCTGGATCGCGTCGACGCGGGTGCCGCATAGGACGTTGACCTCGTGGCGATGGAGCTCGGCGTGGACGAGCGCGCCGAGGCTTGGGTCGACGGTCGGTAGCACTTCGGGGAGTTGCTCCACCTGGGTGACAGCAAGGCCGCTGGTGGTGAGCGCTTCTGCCATCTCGAGCCCGATGTATCCGGCGCCGACGATCACAGCTCGCCGGACGTCGCGGTTCTGAAGCGTTTGCATGAGCGCGAACGTGTCTTCCATCGAGTGCAGGAGATGGACCCCATGGTCCGGGCCAAGGCGGTCCAGCCCGGCAATCGGCGGTCGGATCGGCGCTGCGCCCGTTCCGATGATGAGCGCGTGGTACTCGATGCTTTCCTCCAGACCGTCCGAGGTGGCGACCGTAACGCGGTGAGCGCCTGCGTCGATGTGCCGCGCCATTGTGTCGAGCCGCAGGTTCAAACCGGTGGTCTGGAGGTCGGAGATAGTTCGGTGCGCGAGGTTTCGCCAATCGGACACCTCGCCCGAGACGTAGTAGGGGATGCCGCAGATCGAGAAGTTCGGATAGGCGTCGGCGAGGACGACAATCACCTCGGCGCTCTGATCCAGTTCGCGAGCGCGGAGCGCTGCGCTGATCCCCGCGTCACTTCCGCCGATGGCGAGGATCCGCGCCGACGCGCTCACAGCTCAGCCACCGGCGTGCTCCAGGACTTCGCAGGTCTCGTGCGAGAGGCACTCACGCGTGCGCTTGTTCGCGAGCGTGAAGACGTGACTGCGAATCGGGACATGGTCGTACTCGTCGAGGATGCGGTCCGCACAGCCCCGGATCACCTCGGGTGGTCGCGTCTCGCCGAACTCCTGGATCAGACCTGGGAGCAGCTTTGCCAGCCGCCACTGATGCGAGGTCCGGTCAGACTGGATCTCCTCGATCCGGTCGCGGGCGAGGTCGCCGACCCGCTCCTTGATCATGTCGCGGATCTCCCGTACCTCATCGAGAGATTTGCCGGCGGGATCGGGGACATCCCAATCATCGACACGGGTCGGGACATACGGGCAGACGTCGCCGCAGCCCATCGTGACGGCCCAGTCGGCGTGCAGCTGCATCTCGACGGTGAGCCGCTTGGGCTTCTCGCGCGAGAGGTCTATCCCGATCTCGCGCATCACCTCAACCACCTCCGGCCACACCTGACGCGCGGGCTCAGAGCCGGCCGACTCCGCCCCGCAATCTTTGTGAGTGCACTCGCGTTCGAAGAACGCCCGGGCCATTTGCGAGCGCCCAGCGTTGTGGGTACAAACGAACAACACGTACTTCATCTCAGAAGACCTCCCTCGCGGCTATGCAGCCGCGACCAGCTTCTCGGCGTACTCGCCGGGGAGGCCGGCCGCGGCGACCTCATTGGCCACCGCTTCGGCGTCGTAGGGGACCCGTTCGATCGACCCGCGCAGTTGGCCGGCCTCGTCGAGCTCGAGAATCGCAAAGCCAGCACGAGGATCGCGATCCTTGGGTTTCCCGACGGAACCGCAGTTGACGAACTGGACACCGCCGTAGGTGTGGATCCAGGGCTTGTGGGTGTGCCCGAACACGAGCGTGTCGGCCGTCTCCGCGGCGGCCAGGCGTTCGTAAAGTCGGGCGGGCTTGTCCTCGAATAGGTACTCGTTGACCTTCCGAGGCGAGCCGTGAACGAGATGCACGCCGATGTCGCCGATCTCGAACCGCAGGTCAAACGGCAGCGTGCGCATGAAGTCCTTCGACGCCTGGTCGGTGTGCGCGAGCGTCCACGCGACCGATTGCTGCCCCAGTTCGCGGTCGTGCTGGGTCACATAGGCGCACCCGCAGTCGTCGAGGTCGCGGGCGATCGCGTAGTCGTAGTTGCCGTAGATCGTCGGGATCTCCCGCTTCTGGATCAGCGCGCACACCTGGTTGGGGTGCGGGCCATAGCCGACGAGGTCGCCGCCGCAGTAGAGGGCGTCGACGCCGATCGCGTCGATCGCTTCCAGGCTGGCTTGGAGCGCAGGGAGGTTTCCGTGGATGTCGGTGATCACGGCCACGCGGTTCACTGGCGCCCCCCTTTGGGTTGGTGCAGGTCGAGCAGATTCGCGCTGGGAACTAGCGTCTCGATCAGCTCCCGGACACGGTGGTAGAGGTCATAGCGGATGCTTCTGACGACGTCGATCGGCTGGTCGGCGGGATCGGCCACCGGCCAGTCCTGGTAGCGCTTGCCAGGGTAAACCGGGCACGCATCCCCGCAGCCGAGCGTGACCACGACGTCGGCCGCGCGTATCACCGCGTCGGTGAGTGGCTTGGGGAACTCGGCGCTGACGTCGAGGCCGATCTCCTCCATCGCGGCCGCGACCACCGGGTCGATTCGCTCGTCCGGATGCGAACCGGCGGATCGAACCCCGATCCACCCCTTCGAAAGCCTGAGGGCCAGGCAGGCGGCCATCTGGCTTCGTCCGGCGTTCCGCTCGCACACAAACAGGACCTCGGGGAGCGGTTTCTCCACCACTCCGGTCGCCTGCGCTACCGCCCAGAGTTGCTCGCGGGCGAACCGCTCGATGATCACCGGCAAGAAGTTCGGGCCGACGCTCGACCGGCCCCCGACGTCCGCGTAGGAGGCCTCGACATAGCGCCTCACGGTCTCGGGCGAGAACACGCCGTGGAACTCGCCTGACAGCTGCGCGGCCGTCGTCTCGAGGCAGTACCGGAGAAGCGGGGTGAGTTCGGTGGGCACGTGGACCTCGGCTCCCGAGCGGATTCTATAGATTGACAATCGTCAGTTCAATCGATATAAGCAGATAGATGGCTGTCGATATGGAACTGACCCCCAAGATCAAGCGACCCGCCGGCGAGCGCTGCTGCGAACCGGTCGTCTACCCCGACATCGAACGCGAGAAGGCCGTCCGGATGGCGTCCGTCGCCAAGGCCCTCGGCGACCCCGTCCGCATCCAGCTCGTCGACGTGCTCCGCAAGCACGCGGGCAAGGTGTGCGTGTGCGAGCTCGTGCCGCTGTTCGATCTCTCCCAACCCACCGTGTCCCACCACCTCAAGGTGCTCCGAGAAGCCGGGATCGTGGGCTCCGAGCGCCAGGGCCTGTGGGCCTACTACTACGTAATCCCAGACGCCCTCGAGGAGCTGTCCGCATGGCTGAGCTGATGAACACCGAATGCTGCACACCCGCCGCACAAGAGACCTGCTGCGAGCCGACCGACAAGGCGTCTTGCTGCGGTGATACGCACGCCACCGGCTGCGGCTGTGCGGCCGGCTCAGAATCGGCCCGCGCGGCCGTTACTGACGGCACACCTGAAGACCTGCGCGAGACCGTCCGCCTCAAATACGCCCAGGCGGCAAACGCGGCTGCCCGCGGCGAGTACCGGCAGGCCCAGGCGCTGGAGTCCGATTCCGGTAAGGACGATGCTGACTTCTTCTGTTGTAGCCCGGCCGACCGCACTGGCGTCTTCGGCTCTGCGTTGTATGACGAGGCCCACCGCGAGCAGGTGCCCGATACGGCCGTCCAAGCATCTCTCGGGTGCGGAGTGCCCACTGCCGTGGCCGACCTGCGCGAGGGCGAGACGGTCCTAGATCTCGGATCGGGCGCCGGCGCCGATGTGCTGATCTCCGCCCGGCGGGTCGGATCGACCGGCAAGGCGATCGGACTGGACATGACCGACGAGATGCTCGAGCTCGCGCGCGCCAACGCCCGCGAGGCCGGCGTCAAGAACGTCGAGTTCGTCAAGGGCTACCTCGAAGACATGCCCCTCGACGATGAGACGGTCGACGTGGTCATCTCCAACTGCGTGATCAACCTGTCCGGCGACAAGCCCCGAGTGATCCGCGAGGCTGCCCGCGTCCTGCGAGCTGGCGGCCGGTTCGCCGTCTCCGACGTGATCGCCGACCCAGACATGGACGAGCAGACACGCGCGGACATGGCAGCGTGGACGGGCTGCATCGCCGGCGCCCTCACCGAACCCGAATTCCGCACCGCTCTTGCTGAGGCCGGGCTCGAAGAAGTCGAGATCCGCGAGACGCACCGCGTCCACGAGCACGCCGCCGCGGCCATCATTCGCGCTCGCAAGCCCTCGGCAGCATGAACGCGAACGCTCGCCCAAGCGGCTGCGGTCTCAGCGAAGCCGGGTTCGGGTCACAGCTGCGGCGTTACCGCGAGCTCTCCGAGCACGTGACGAGCCTCGAGCGCACGACCGGCAAAATCACTGCAGAGTTCAGCGCAGGCCTTCCGAGCGGCCTGCTCGAAACCACGCTAGAAGTCGAGCGGGGATGCTGCCCATTCGTCGAGGCGAGGTACGAGCCAGCACTCAGTCGCCTGACCCTTGCCGTCGAAAACATCGACCAGGATCCTCGACTCGACTCGCTCTTTCGCGCCCTGGCCCCCGCGAGCCGAGCCGGTGCCGGCCGCGAGGTCTAACCATGACCGCGCTGCCCGATCAGTTGACGATCCGGCCCGCGCAGGCCGATGACCTGGGCCCGGTGGCGGAGATCTACAACGCCGGAATCGCTGAGCGAGTCGCGACGTTCGAGACCAGCCCACGGACGATCGAGGACATCAGCAGCTGGGTCGAGGACGGCCAGCCGTTCATCGTCGCGACCGACAACGGGCAGGTGATCGGTTGGGCCCGAGCCGGCGCCTACTCGGACCGCTGCGTCTACCAAGGCGTCGGCGAACACGCCGTCTATGTGCATCCCGACGCTCGGGGCCGCCGGCTCGGACGGGCACTGCTGCTCGAGCTGAGCGCCGAGTCAGAGCGCCGCGGGCTCTACAAGCTCACCAGCCGCGTGTTCACCGACAACGAGCCAAGCCGGGCCGCGCACCGCGCCGCCGGGTTCGAAGAGGTCGGCATCCAACGCCGTCACGGCAAGCTGGACGGCCAGTGGAAAGACTGCGTCCTAGTCGAGCGCTTGCTCGGCCCGGCTGTCACGGCGTAACGAGTCGGCGACCCGTGGGGAAGAAGCGTCGCGGCGTAGATCGCCAGTCTCCAGGACTTGAGCGTCGACCCAGCCTGTCCCACCGGATGCGAAACAAACACGTCTCGCTGTCGCTGCAGCGTCATCTCCTCACCACGCCACGACGATCCAAGCTCCGTCTACAACTGAGCAACGCACGGTCGACGGACACCCCAACGCAATCGGCCGACGAACCGGCTAATGAGGTCCTGCTACGTCGCTTCGCTCCTCCGCACACAGTTTCACCATCCGATGCGTTGCATACATCGGACGTCGCGGTCGTGAGGTCCAAGAGCGGCGACGCGGGCGCGCGCGTACGCACCACGCGGGACCGGATGGCCCGCGTCTACACGAGCGACGAGACCCGGAGCGCGGGCCTATTCCGTCGGTACGCATCGGAGGAACGACGGACCGCTCAGGCTCGTTCCCGAAGGCCTCGAGGGATCGCTTGCGACTGCTCGATCCGAGTGGTGTGTCGGTGGCCGCGGACCCGGTTCCCCGTCGGATGCCCAAGCCCGGCGCAAGGGCGGCGGCCACGAGCGTCAGACCTCGGCCTAGAGCGAGGTCGAAGCCCGCCGATCAGCAGTCGCTCCTCTAAAGCGCAGCCGCCCTCGACGCGCGTGTGATCGCTTTTGGCTCGTCATTGCACCGGCCGCGACTCTCGAGACCGGGCTCGGGAACAACGTGGATCAAGTCGATCGAGCCGGGGGGCACGATCCATTCGCTGCGCTGGCCGGTGACCGCCGCGATTCGATCGAAGTCGGCGTCGTAGTGGAGGACGATCAGGCTCTCGGCTTCGGCCGCAGCCGCGATCAACAGGTCGGGAAGCTTCCGGCCCCGCTTGTGTTTCGCAGCGAGGAGTCGCTGCACCTGTTTGGCGCGGCGCACGTGTTCTGAGGTCGTCGCGACGAGTTCGAACACGCCCAGCGCTCCCGCGAGCCGGTCCCATTCGGATTCGCTCCGTGCCGAGTAACCGACGTCGAGATCGCTGATCTCGGCTCTGGCGAGTTCGCACGCTCGGCTCGCGGCTCGAGAATGCTCCGGACCTCGGGTCGAGCCAAGCGCGTGAGGACGCTGGTGTCGACCAAGTGGGTCAGCGGCATGCCTGCTCGCGCGGGGAAAGGTCGGCGCGGGCGAGCACGTCTAGCTGTCGCGCGACTTCATCCCGCCGCTGCAGGCCGGCGCGCCGGAGCGCGAGATTGACGGTGTCCTTGATCGTTCGTGTGCCGAGCTCGCGCTTGGCATCGCCGAGCGCCGCTTCGTCGATGTCCACGAGATGCTTCGCCATGCGCACAGTATGTACGCGGTAGCGAACGATATATACGTGCGTGCGTCACGCGTCTCCAGGACTCGCTAGATGTTTTGGACACGAGCCGATGCTCTTGACATCGCCGCGCGGGCACTGGCCTCCTCGGTCGCTACCGCGCCGGCCGCGAGCACGCGACGCTCGAGATGCCCGTAGTAGTGCTTCGGTCGTGCTGATGCCGGCGCGCCCAAGCCGGCGCTGCACGTACATCAGCGAATTGCCGGGCCCAGCACGTAAAAAGCCGCGCTGTGTGGGGCTTTTCCAGTGCGCCCGAGAGGACTCGAACCTCCACGGACCATAAAGTCCACAAGGCCCTCAACCTTGCGCGTCTACCAATTCCGCCACAGGCGCTGGAGGCGGCCAGTATAGCTTTGCGACGTCCGCTCGGAGCGGATCTCGGGGTCGGTGGCGCGGGGTGGGTCGGCCGCTCGCGGCGGTCGCGGCGTCTGATCGGCGATGCGATCGGGCCGAGGAGTTGAGTCCGTCCTAGGGGAGCGCTACAGTGCCGAACACATGTTCGACTCGGCCCCGATAGGCGAGCAAATCGAGCAAGGAGCGAACCGATGGATCTGACCAAGCGCCAGCAGGAAATCTTCGACTTCATCAAGCGGTATTCGGCGAAGTACGGTTACCCGCCGACGGTCCGCGACATCGGCAAGGCGGTTGGACTCGCCTCATCGTCAACGGTCCATGCGCACCTCGCGAACCTCGAAAAGATCGGCCTGCTCCGGCGGGATCCGACGAAGCCGCGGGCGATCGAGCTGCTGGACCGCGCCACCGCCGGCGTGACCGCGGGCGTGCGGAGCCTCGTGCGCCCGGGGCTGCCGCTGGTCGGGCAGGTCGCGGCCGGGCAGCCGATCCTGGCCGAGGAGAACATCGAGGACTACGTCCAGACGCCGTCGTGTGCGGGCGGGACCGACGGCGAATATCTGCTGCGGGTGCGCGGCGAGTCGATGAAGGATGCCGGCATCCTCGAGGACGATCTGGTCGTGGTGCGCCCGCAGGAGACCGCGCAGGACGGCGAGATCGTGGTCGCGCTGGTGGGAGAGGAAGCAACCGTGAAGCGCTTCTTCCAGGAATCCGATCACGTACGGCTCCAGCCGGAGAACGAGTCGATGGAGCCGATCCGGAGCCGGGACGTGCGCGTGCTCGGCAAGGTCGTTGGGCTGATGCGGAGCATGACGTGACCAGCTGCACGCTCCCAGAGGCTCCGTCGCTGTTCGAATCGGTCGACCGTGGCTGCTCGCTGGACGAGCTGATCGTCTCGGTGTGGGAGGGCCTGAGGGCTCACGCGACCGTCGAGTGTCCGGTCTGCCAAGAGGAGATGGCGCCGGAGTACGGGGTGCACGCGCGCGCGATCGGCGGCCGCTGCTCGAAGTGCGGCTCG
>Ga0335073_10005855_pt1 | contig 17276 bp, 14 predicted proteins | sample Lox_Sample_22_FD_207093 | JGI IMG/M metagenome (GOLD analysis project Ga0335073, IMG submission 207093) | Soil microbial communities from Loxahatchee National Wildlife Refuge, Florida, United States - Lox_Sample_2.2 | ecosystem: Environmental > Terrestrial > Soil > Wetlands | place: USA...
TGGCGGCCCGTGCTCGGAGATCTACTACGACCGCGGCCCGACCTATGGCCGGGAGGGCGGCCCTGAGGCGGACGAGGACCGGTACCTGGAGGTCTGGAACCTGGTCTTCATGCAGGACCAGCTGAGTGCGGTCCGCGCGAAAGACGACTTCGACGTCGAGGGACCGCTGCCGTTCAAGAACGTCGACACCGGCATGGGCCTTGAGCGCATGGCCGCGCTGCTGCAGGGCGTGGACAACATCTACGAGATTGACACGACCTGGAAGATCCTCGACAAGGCGGCTGAGCTCACCGAGCAGGAGTACGGCCGGGACCAGCGGAACGACGTGGCGCTGCGCGTGGTCGCTGACCACGTGCGCAGCGCGGTGATGCTGATCGAGGACGGCGTGCTGCCAAGCAACGAGGGTGGCGGCTACGTGCTGCGCCGTATCCTGCGCCGGTCCATCCGCAACCTGCGGCTCCTCGCGGGGAGCCAGCGGGGCGGCGGCGCGTCGACGGGCACCGGGTTCATGCACGAGCTGACGGCGGTCGCGATCGACGCGATGGGCGAGCAGTTCCCCGATCTGCGCCGGGACGGGACCAACATCCACACGGTCGTCGACGCGGAAGAGGCGGCGTTCGCGGGCACCCTGCGGACCGGCACGGCGATCTTCGACGTGGCGGTGGAGGAGACGCGGCGCAAGCACACCACGGTGCTGTCCGGCGCGCAAGCGTTCCAGTTGCACGACACCTACGGCTTCCCGATCGACCTGACGCTGGAGATGGCCGCGGAGCAGGGCCTGACGGTGGACGAAGACGGGTTCCGCCGGCTGATGGCGGAGCAGCGGGCGCGCGCGAAGAAGGACGCGGCGGAGAAGAAAACCGGCAACGCCGACATCTCGGTGTTCGCGACGCTGCTCGAGCAGGCGGGCCGGGTCACGTTCACGGGGTATGACCAGGCAGCCGGCGAGGCGACGGTGGTCGGGCTGCTGTCCGGCGGCATGCCAGTGAAGTCCGCGGGCGCGGGCGCCGACGTCTCCGTGGTCCTTGACCGCACCCCGTTCTACGCGGAGGGCGGCGGCCAGCTGTCCGACCACGGCGTGATCAGGACTGAGGGCCCCGGCGGCCCGGCCGAGATCGCGGTGACCGACGTGCAGACACCGCTGCCCGGCCTGGTCGTGCACCGCGGCACTGTGCGCTCCGGAGAGGTGACCACGGGCGCGCAAGCGTACGCGGAGATCGACGTCGAGCGGCGCCGCGCGACCTCACGCTCGCACACCGCGACTCACCTGGTGCACCGCGCGCTGCGCGGCGCGCTCGGCGAGTCCGCGGCCCAGGCAGGGTCGGAGAACGCGCCCGGTCGGCTCCGGTTCGACTTCACCGCCACGGGCGCGGTGCCCCTCACCGTGCTGCGCGAGGTCGAGGACGAAGTCAACCGGGTGCTGATCGACGACTTGTCGGTGCGCGCGTTCCACACGTCGATCGAGGAAGCGCGCTCGATGGGAGCGCTTGCGCTGTTCGGCGAGAAGTACGGCGGCGAGGTCCGGGTCGTGGAAGTCGGCGAGTACTCGCGCGAGCTGTGCGGCGGCACGCACGTCGCCAGGTCCGGGCAGCTGGGCCTGGTGAAGCTGCTCGGCGAGTCCTCGATCGGGTCGGGCGTGCGCCGCATCGAGGCGCTCGTGGGCATCGACGCGTTCCGGTTCCTCGCGCGGGAAAGCGTGCTCGTCAACCAGCTCAGCGAGCAGCTCAAGGCGCGTCCTGAGGAACTGCCCGAGCGCGTCTCCGGCGTGGTCAGCAGGCTCCGCGAGGCTGAACGGGAGCTGAACAGGCTTCGTTCGGCCCAGCTGCTCGAGTCGTCGGGCGACATCGCGGGCCGGGCGGAGACCATCGGCGGTGTGGCATTCGTCGCGCACCGGGTGCCCGAGGGCACCGACGCCGACGGCATGCGCAAGCTGGCGCTCGACGTCCGGTCGCGGATCCCCGCGCTCCAGCCGGCGGTCGTCATGGTGACGGGCGTGCCCGCGGACCGGCCCGTCGTGGTGATTGCGGTAAACGAAGCAGCCCGCGGATCCGGCCTCGCGGCAGGTACGCTGGTCGGCGGCGCCGCCAAGGCGCTCGGCGGCGGCGGCGGCGGGAAACCGGACATCGCTCAGGGCGGTGGAGCGCCCAACGCGGGCGCTGCTGAGGTTAATGCGGCTTTTGATGCTGTTCGTAGTGCTTTGCGGGACAGTGGTCGAACTGGCGGGTAACGTGTTGCCATGTTGTTGCGGACTGGTCGTCCGGTGAGGCCAGGTGTGCGCCTGGCGGTCGATCCGGGTTCAGTCCGCATTGGCGTGGCGCGCTGTGATCCGAGCGGTGTTCTCGCCACCCCGCTGACCGTCGTGCGGCGGGGTAAGGGCGATCTGGACGCGCTTGCCTCGCTGGCCCTAGCCGAAGATGCAATGGAGATCGTGGTGGGTCTTCCCAGGTCCCTGTCCGGCCGTGAAGGCCCTGCCGCTGCCACCGCGAAACAATTCGCGGCCGATCTCGCGGCCCGGGTCGCGCCGGTTCCCGTGCGGCTCGTCGATGAGCGTTTCACCACCGCCACAGCGCACGACGCGCTACGCGCGGGCGGGCACGACTCGCGGGAGCGGCGGGGCAGCGTCGACTCCGCGGCGGCGGCGGTCCTCCTCGAGGCGGCGCTCGAGTCCGAGCGCCGGACCGGCCTCGCCCCCGGCGACCTGGTGAGCCCGCAGACGGCGCCAGCCGACGACCGCGACGCGACCCCGCGCCCTGGCCGCGCCGGGACCCGTCAGTGAACGGCGCTTACGGCGCGGGCGGTGGCCGCGGCGCCGGCGGATCCGGGCGCGATCCCGGCCGTTCCGGCAGCCCGGGCAGCCCCGGCGGCCCGGGCAGTCCCGGCGGCCCTGGCGGGTACGGCAATTCCGGCGGCTATGGCGATCAGGGCTTCGGCGGGCAGAACTACGGCGACCAGGGGTACGGCGGCCAGGGGTATGGTGAGCGCGGCCAGCCGCGCCGGAAGAACCCGTCCCGGCAGCCAGGCCGTCCCGGCGGCCAGACGGGACCAGGCCAAGCGGCACGCGGTCAGGATTACGGCCAGCAGGGGATGGGCCCGGATCCCCGCTCGCAGGGCCAGCGCCCCGGTACAGGACCGCGTCCGGCCCAGCGCGGCGGCACTGGCCCGATGGCCCAGGGACCGCAGGGCTACGACCAGGGCGACACGTGGCCGCGCCGGGCAGCCGGCGGGTACCCCGCCGACGGCGGCTACCAAGGCCGCGGTGACACCGGCTACGGTCAGGGCGGCTACCAGGGCTGGGACACTGACTCCGGCGATGACTCGTTCCTGCCGGGTTTCGGTCAGGACGGTAGGCGCGGGCTAGGCCGCGACCAAGGCGGGCGTTACGCGGGCGACGGCGCGCGCGACGGCTATGACAACGCCCGCCGCGACCGTCGCGGCCCCGGCGACTACCAGCAACGGCAAGGCTGGGACGGCGGCGGCGGCGACGGCGGTGGCGACTGGGATGACACCGACTGGCCCCCGCGGCGCCGCGGCCCCATCCGCCGCCTCGCCCCGTGGATCGCGCTGCTGGTGATCGTCGTGCCGCTGCTCATCGGCGGCGTGTACGTCTACCACCTCTACAAGAACAAGTACCACCCGGCCGACTACTCGGGCGGGGGGACTGGTCCCCAGGTGACCGTCCAGGTCAAGAGCGGCGACACCGCGTTCACCCTGGCGCCGGAGCTGCTGCAGCAGCACGTGATCGCCAGCACGCGTGCGTTCGAGCTCGCGGCCGAGAGCATCAATGCGACCAGCACGACGGGCCTCGAAGTGGGCTTCTACAAGCTGAACACCCACATGCAGGCCAGCCTGGCCTATCAGGCGCTGCTCAACCCGAAGAACCGGGTCCAGTACACGGTCCTCATCCCCGAGGGCAAGCGCGTCTCCCAGGTCATCGCACTGCTCGTCAAGGCGACCAACGTGCCGAAGGCAGACTTCCAGCAGGTCATCGCCCACCCCGCCCAGCTCGGGCTGCCGTCCTACGCCAAGGGCAAGGTCGAGGGCTACCTGTTCCCGGCCACCTACACGTTCCAGCCGGACGAGACGGCGCTGCAGATGCTGCAGGCCATGGTCCAGCGGTACGACGTCGAGGCGCAGCAGGACAACCTGGCGGCCGCGGCGAAGAAGGTGGGCCTGACACCGGAGCAGGTCATCATAGAGGCCAGCATGGCGCAGGCCGAAGGCGGCTCGATCTCCGACTACCCGAAGATCGCCCGCGTGATCATCAACCGGCTGAACGACGGCATGAAGCTCGAGTTCGACAGCGTCCTGCTGTACGGCCTCAACGCGTACGCGATCAACGTGACGCAAAAGCAGATCGACACGCCCGGGCCCTACAACGACTTCCAGCACTCCGGCCTGCCGCCCACGCCCATCTGCAACCCCGGCCACGCGGCGATCGAGGGCATCCTGCAACCGGCGACAGGGGACTGGCTGTATTTCCTGACCGTGACCGGCGGGAAGTCGGAGTTCTCGGCGACGCCGCTGGCTGGACAGTAAGCGGCTACCCTCGCCACATATGAAAGCAGCCGTTCTCGGGTCGCCCATCGCTCATTCGCTGTCACCCGTGCTGCACCGCGCGGCGTATGAGGCGCTGGGCCTAGACGACTGGACGTACGAGGCCATCGAGTGCGCCGAGGCGGGACTGCCGGGCCTGATGCAGTCGCTCGGGGGCGCCAAGCAGTGGGCAGGCCTGTCGCTGACGATGCCGCTGAAGCGGACAGTGCTGCCCTTGCTCGACCACGCCGACCCGCTGGTCGCGGCGACCGGCGGGGCGAACACGGTCGTGTTCCGCCCGGACGGGCGCTACGGCTACAACACCGACGTTCAGGGCATCGTCGACGCGCTGGCCGAGGTAGGCGCACCGCCGCCGGGGAACGTCACGATTCTCGGCGCGGGCGCGACGGCGTGCTCCGCGCTGGCCGCGCTGCCGGAGATCGGCGCGAGTGGCGCGGACGTCGTGGTCAGGGACCCCGCCCGCGCGGGTGACCTGCTCGCCGCGGCGGCGCGGCTGCACCTGCGGGTCCGCCTGCTGCCGTTCTCCAGCCTCGGGCCCGCCGTGGGCGTCGACACTGCCAAGCGCGATCGCGCCCCAGTCCCCGGCGACCTGCTGATCTCTACCGTCCCCGCCGGGGTCGCGGACGCGTTCGCCGCGCGTATCCGGGTGACCGGGCAGGCGCCAGCCGCCGTACTCGACGTCGTCTACAACCCGTGGCCGACCGCGCTGGCCCAGGCTGCCACGGCCGCGGGCGCGATGGTCGCGAGCGGCTTCGCCATGCTGCTGCATCAGGCGGCCGCTCAAGTAGAGCTGATGACGGGCAAGCCCGCACCGCTCGAGGCGATGCGCGCCGCAGGCGAAGCCGAGATAGCCCGCCGCGCCGCGGCCCGCTAGAGCGCCAGCCAGCTACGGCGCCGGCTCGCCGGCCCGGGACGCGTTGGCTGCCTCGACCGCGGCCGCGCTGCGCTCGTCGCCCCGCGCGCGCAGCCCCTCGATCACCCGCTCCACGTCGGCTTGCGGCCGGTTCTGGCTCAGCTTGGCCTTGGCCTCGATCCGGCTGATCAGCAGCTCGACACCGACGATCGCCCGCAGTTGCCCGTCGATGAACTGCCGCGGCGCGTCGTCCACCGACCAGGGATGCGCGCTGCCCGCCTCGTGCTTTGCCGTCAGGCGCCGGACGAGATCCTCGGTCCACTCCGCGTCGTCGTGCACTACGAACTGGCCGTACACGTGGGCCGTCACGTAATTCCAGGTCGGCACGACCCGGCCGTGCTCAGCCTTGGACGCGTACCAGGACGGCGAGATGTACGCGTCCGGCCCGCGGACGATGACCAGCGCCTCGCCCTGGGCCGGCAGCTTCCACTGCGGGTTGTTCCGCGCCACATGTCCGTGCAGCGCCCCGTGCTCGCCGGCGTCGGGCACGTAGATGAACGGCAGCATGGTCGCCACCAGCCCCTCCTCGGTCAGCGTCACCAGGTCGGCCGCGCCATGGTGTCGCAAGAGATCGCCGACGGTCGCCTCATCCGGGGCGAAATGGGCCGGAATGTACATATCCACACTTCCTTTCCCCACAAGGTTAACCGCGCCGCACCGCTACCCCGCCCGAGGCGGGCCACTTCAGGCCCGAAGCCGGACCGCACGGACCGCACGGACCGTCCGGATCGGACATCTGCCGAAACAGTCGGAAACATAGCTGTCACCTGCTGAAATAGACGTGGAACAGCAAGTGTCTACCCTGGAGGTTGTGGCGGACATTTTCGACGGCTACCGGCTCGCGCGGGCCTGGGATGAGATGTTCGCGGCCCCCGGCAAGCCCCGCGCCGCCTACGACGCGCTGGTCTCGGTCCTGCAGCCCATGGACCCGGGTGAGCTGAGGTTCCGCGCCGATCAGCTCGCACGGGTGTTCACCGACCGGGGGGTCACCTACGACTACGCGGGCGAGGAACGGCCGTTCCCGCTTGACCTGATCCCGCGGGTGATCGACGCCGTGGAGTGGGACCTGGTCGCCCGGGGCGTCAAGCAGCGGGTCCACGCGCTCGAGGCGTTCCTCGCCGACGTCTACGGCGCCGGCCACGCCTTCGACGACGCCGTGGTCCCATGGCGGCTCGTCTTCACGAGCGAGAAGTTCCGCCGCGAGGTCGCCGGCATCATCCCGCCGAACGGCGTGCGCGTCCACGTGGCCGGCATCGACCTGATCCGCGACGAGGAAGGCAAGTTCCGCGTCCTCGAGGACAACGTGCGCGTCCCGTCCGGGGTGAGCTACGTGATCGAGAACCGGCTCGCGATGACACGGACGTTTCCCGCGCTGTTCGCAGACCATCGCGTGCATCAGGTGGACGAGTACCCGTCCCGGCTGCTCGGCGCGCTGCGCGCGGCCGCGCCGCACGGCCTGGCGGACCCCTTCGTCGTCGTCCTCACCCCCGGCGTGCACAACGCCGCGTACTTCGAGCACACGCTGCTCGCCCGCCTGATGGGCGTGGAACTGGTCGAAGGCCGCGACCTGTTCTGCTGGCGGAACCGGGTCTACGTGCACACGACCCACGGCAGGAGGCCGGTCGACGTCATCTACCGGCGGGTAGACGACGACTGGCTCGACCCGATGCAGTTCCGCCCCGATTCGCTGCTCGGCTGCCCTGGCCTGATCAACGCCGCGCGGGCGGGCAACGTCACGATCGCCAACGCCATCGGCAACGGGGTCGCCGACGACAAGCTCATCTACACCTACCTGCCCGACCTGATCCGCTACTACCTGGGCGAGGAGCCGCTGCTCGAGAACGTGGAGTCCTACCGGCTCGACGACCCTGACGTGCTCGCCTGGGTGCTCGGCTCGCTCGACCAGCTCGTGCTCAAGCCCGTGGACGGCGCGGGCGGCGCCGGCATCGTCATCGGCCCGCACGCCACCGACGAGGACCTGGCCGACGTCAAGGTCAAGGTGGCCGCGAACCCGCGCGGGTGGATGGCGCAGCGCCCGGTCGCGCTGTCCACGTCGCCGGTGCTCGTGGGGGAGAAGCTCGCCCCGCGGCACATCGACCTGCGCCCGTTCGCTGTCAACGACGGCGACGACGTCTGGGTCCTGCCCGGCGGGCTCACCCGCGTGGCCCTGCCGGAAGGCGAGCTCAAGGTGAACTCCAGCCAGGGCGGCGGCTCGAAAGACACGTGGGTCGTTATTTCCCCCGGGGGGACGACCCCCCCGGTGACCCCCCCGCACGTGGGGACTGCGCGTCCCCCCGTTCCCCCCTCGCTCGCCCCCGCACCAGCACCTGGGCACGCCCAGGACATGATGGCCGTCGGGAGGCAGAGCGGTCCGGACCAGTGAACAGCGAGCTGCTCAGCCGGATAGCCGAGACGCTGTACTGGACCGGGCGCTACGTGGAGCGCGCCGACGACACAGCGCGGCTGATCGACGTGTACGTGCACCGGATGCTCGGGGAGTCGGGCGCGGGGTCCGACGCGGCGTGCCGCGCGCTCTTCGGCATCCTTGGGGTCCCCCCGGAGACGGACACCGACCTGGACATCGGCGTCGTGCTGTTCCGGCTGGTCTACGACGCGCACAGCCCGAGCGCGATCGCCGGCGCGATGCTCGGCGCCCGCGCCGGCGCCCGGGGGATCCGCGAGGTGTTCTCCAGCGAGATGTGGGAGTGCCTCAACGTCACCGCGCATGCCCTCAGCGGTCAGCGGCGGGCGGCGGAGCGCCTCGGCCCGCACGTCTACCTGCGGTTCATCAGGGAGCGGGCGGCGCTGTTCTTCGGCCTCGCCGACTCCACGATGAGCCACGACGACGCGTGGCGGTTCCTCGTGCTCGGGCGCAGCCTCGAGCGCGCCGACATGACGGCCAGGCTGCTGCTGGCCCGGATGTCGGCGCCTGACGACCTGGGCTGGCCAGTCCTGCTCAGAGCCTGCGGCGCCCACGAAAGCTTCATCCGCACCCACGGCTGGGCGGCCGAGCCCGCCCGGGTGGCCGAGTTCCTGCTGCTCGACCGCCTGTTCCCGCGAAGCGTGGTGCACGCGCTCGCCACCGCGGAGGAGTGCCTGGCCGACCTGAGCCCGAGCCCGGTCCGGATGGGCATCGACGACCCGGCGCGGCGGCCGGTGGGCACGCTGCGGACCAGGCTCGAATACGCTGACCCGAAGCAGCTTCCCGAGCAGCTGCCCGAGTTGCTGACTACCTTGCAGGAGACCTGCGTGCAGGCGAGCGAGGCGATCGCCAAGCGGTACTTCCAGTACCAGGCGCCGGTCGCCTGGGAACGGGACGGCTGACCGTGGGCTGGCGGCTGCGAATCGAGCACACGACCAGGGTCAGGTACTCAGGCCCGGTGCTCACCTCGTTCAACGAGGCCAGGATGACACCGCTGACACTGCCCACGCAGATCACGCTCGAGTCGCGGGTCAGCGCGGGTCCCGGGGTCCCGGTGTGGACCTACAACGACTACTGGGGCACCTACGTCAGCGTGTTCGACCTGCCCGACCCGCATGACGACCTGCTGATCCGCGCGATGTCGACGGTGGAGACAGACGGGCCCGCCGAGATCCCGGCAACCGGGCGCCCCGGCTGGGACGGAGTGCGGGCGGCAGCGGCGGAGGGGCGGCTGCTCGAGTTCCTCCTCCCGACCGAGCTGACCACGGTGACGCCGGAGATCTGGCAGGCGGCCTTGTCCGAGATCGAGGGCATGGCGCCGGACGAGGCCGCCGCGGCGATCTCCAGCCGGGTGCGGTCCCGTGTCACGTACATGCCGGGCGCCACCGGCGTGCGCACCGACGCCCAGGAGGCGTGGAACAAGGGGCAGGGCGTGTGCCAGGACATGGCGCACGTCGCTGTCTCGCTGCTGCGGGCCGCCGGCCTGCCGGCCCGCTATGTGTCCGGCTACCTGCATCCCGATCCCAAGGCGCTGCCAGGCACCACCGCGACCGGGCAGAGCCACGCCTGGGTGGAGTACTGGGCCGGATCGTGGACCCCCCTGGACCCCACGAGCGGCGCGCCGGTGGGCGAGCGGCACGTGGTGGTCGCCCGCGGCCGCGACTACGCTGACGTCCCGCCGCTGAAGGGCATCTACCACGGCGCGCCGGACAGCGCCATGGACGTCACCGTCGACGTGACCCGCCTGGCCTGAAAGATATTTGACCTCAAAAGATTTGACCTCAAACATCTGACGGCGGCATACTGTGACCCATGCCATCGGGGGAGCGAGCACGCGAGGAGCCAACGCCTCCCTGCGCCGCGCCCGACTCCTGGGACTGGCCGGACAACGTCGAGGAACTCCCCGACGACGCCCCGCTGCAGGCCCTCATGCTGACCGCGACCCGCCTGATGGGCGCCTACGGTCAGTGCACTGTCCAGCAAGCCGGCCTGAAGGTCAGCCTGGCCGGGCTCGGCGTGCTCCGCGTCCTGCTCGCGGCCGACGGGCTGAAGTCCAGCGAGGTCGCCGACCGCGGCTGGTCCAGCCCCGGCACGGTGACCGCGGTGGTGAACACGCTCGTGCGGGACGGCTTCGTCGAGCGGCGCCCGGACGAGTCCGACCGCCGGGTCGTCCGGCTCTATATCACCGAACAGGGCCGCGCCGTCGTCACGTACTACGTCACCCAGGCCGCCCCGAAATGGCGCAAGGCACTCGACTTCGTTGACAAGGACGACGAGGTGGTCGTACGCAGGTTCTTCGTCCAGATGATCAGCCATCTCGGCCAGCTAGTGCGAGAGGAACGCCGCAGGTGACGACAGCAACGGCGCAGGCAACGGACGCCGCACCCGCCGCGGGGCACGCGGCGATACGGACCCAGGACCTGCGCAAGACCTACAAGTCGGCCCGCGGCGACGTCGAGGCGGTGCGCGGCATCGACCTCGACATCCCCCAGGGCGAGTTCTTCGGCCTGCTCGGCCCGAACGGCGCCGGCAAGTCCACCACGATCGGCATGCTCACGACGCTGGTCCAGCCGACGGGCGGCAAGGCCTGGGTGGCCGGGATCGAGGTCACCAGGGACCCCGTCGCGGTCAAGCGGCGGATCGGCGTCGTCACCCAGAACAACACGCTCGACATGCAGCTCACGGTCGCGGAGAACCTGGAATTCCGCAGCCGGTTCTTCGGCCTGTCCGCCCGCGCGGCGGCGCGCAGGGCCGCGCAGCTGATCGACGCCTTCGGCCTCGACGACCGGCGCAACGCGATGGCGGACCAGTTGTCTGGCGGTCAGGCCAGGCGGCTGCTCATCGCCCGCGCCCTCGTGCACCGCCCCGACGTGCTATTCCTCGACGAGCCGACCGCCGGACTCGACCCGCAGACACGGGTGAACCTCTGGGAGATCCTCTCGGTGCTCCACGAGCAGGGGCAGTCGATCCTGCTCACCACGCACTACATGGAAGAGGCCGAGGCGCTGTGCGACCGGATCGCGGTCGTGGACCACGGCAAGCTGCTCGCGTCGGGGACCGTCGACGAGCTGAAGGAGAACGCCGGGGCGGTCACGGTCGTCACAGTTCGCTATGAGGAGCCCGTCCCCGCCGGGCTCGCCGAGCACGCCGGGCTGGCGCAAAGGGCCGGCGTCACCAAGGTGGAGACCGACGGCGACCAGATCCGGGTCTTCAGCCGCGAGCCCGAGGGCTTGCTGGGCGAGCTTGTCTCGATCGGCAGCGTGGCGGGCCTGCACGTCCGCGACGCCGCCCAGCTCAAGCCCAGCCTGGAGACGGTCTTCCTCACCCTGACCGGCCGAGAGTACCGGGAGTAACCATGGCCACGTCCGCCGTCAAGACACCAGCCGGCGCCGCTGGCCCCGGCAGGCCCGGCAGCTCCGCCGACATCAGCGAGCACGCTCCCGTGGCCGCGAGCATCGCCGCGCTGATCACCGACGCGCCGCAGCCGCACCCCACCCTGGCCAAGACGTTCGCCGCGATGATGGCCCGCGAGTTCCGCGTGCTGCGGCGCAACGCGCCCTCCACGTTCATGCGCGCCGTCATCCAGCCGCTGCTTTTCGTCTTCGTCTTCGCCTACGTCTTCCCCAAGATCGGCGGCGGCTTCAATCTGGCCGGGGCTGCAAGCTCAGGCCCCCACTCACTATCAGGAACGGGCGTGGCCGCCTCTGGCAGCACCAACTTCGCCACGATCCTTGTCCCAGGCCTGATGGCGTCGATGCTGCTCATGCAGGGCATTTTCGGCGTCACGCTGCCGCTTGTCATGGAGTTCTCCTGGCAGCGCACGATCGAGGACCGAGCGCTGGCGCCGGTCCCCATCCGCGTGCTCGCCGTGCAGAAGATCACCGCGGGCGCCGTCCAGTCGTTCATCGGCGCGTGCATCGTCTTCCCGATCGTGCTGCTCGTGCACGCCGCGGGGCAGGCGCCGCACGTGCACGTCACGAACTGGTTCCTGTTCGCGCTGATCATGGTCGCGTCCGCGACGCTGACAGCGTCCCTCGGCATGCTGCTCGGCACGCTGATCGACCCGCGCAAGATGCAGGTGATGTTCGCGGTGATCCTGCTGCCGGCCACCATGCTGGGCTGCGTGTACTACCCCTGGTCGGCGCTGCACACGATCCGGTGGCTGCAGATACTCGTGCTGATCAACCCCATGGTCTACATGTCCGAGGGCCTGCGCGCCGTGCTCACCCCGTCGCTGGGCCACATGCCGCTGTGGGCCGTGCTACTCGCCCTGCTCGGCGGCACCGCGGTCTTCGGCTACCTAGGCACCCGCACCTTCCGCAACCGCGTCGTCAACTAACCACCCCCGCCGCGGCGCCGCCTGGCCATGTCCATCCCCCGCCACCGACCCGCATCCCGCTCGCCAGCTACCGGCATCCCCGCCTGCCACCGACCCGCATCCCGCTCGCCAGCTACCGGCATCCCCGCCTGCCACCGACCCGCATCCCGCTCGCCAGCTACCGGCATCCCCGCCCGCCACCGACCCGCATCCCGCTCGCCAGCTACCGGCATCCCCGCCTGCCACCGACCCGCATCCGGCCCGCGAGTTACCCGTATCCCCACCCGCCACCGACCCGCGTCCCCCTGGTCGTTTTGTCCTGTTTTGTCGTGCGGCGCGATGCTGGTGGCGAATTCGCGCCGCTTGTCGTCGGCGATCACGGCGCCCGCCCCGGCATGAAAGCCGGTTTCCAAGATCATGGGATATTCCGGGTAGCCCTGGCTACGTTTACTATCCCCGGTCTTGTGATCTTGCCCTTGCCGGCCCTGTCAGCGTGGCACCAGTGGCAGCCGTGCCCGGTGATGTTCGCGGGCGCGGCCCGAGGCCGCCATCACCAGCGGGGCCAGCCCACAGCCGGCCCCGGACCAGTCCGAATTAGTCACCAGCATCCGGCGTTTACACCAAGCGGAAGCCTGAGGCTGGTGTGACGGCGGTCCTGGCGCCCGCGAGGCAGCCAAACGAATAAACCCGTTCGCGTGGTCACCAGGAAACCCACTCGCAACACCAGTATCATCCACCCCTAACCGGTAGGCGTATGGCGTGCGGGAATAACGGCTGGTTCGCAGATTGCGTTCAGAAACTCCTCAGGAACGGCCAGAAAGATAAGCGTTGGCGCGGATGCGGCCCCGGGGTGATGCCCTCCCTCCTGGTGCGGCGGATCCGCGCCGCCACTATTGCTGATCCGTTGAGGAGTCCGATGTTCTTCACCTACCTTTGGCGTGAGCTGCGGCGCCGGATGCGCCAGGCCATCTTCATCGCGGTAGGCCTGGCACTGGGAATCGGCCTGGTGATCACCGTGACCGCGGCGTCCGCCGGGGTCAAGAACGCCCAGGCCTCCGTCTTGCACTCGCTGTACGGCGTGGGCACGGACATCACCGTGACCAAGGCGCCGGCCGCCGGCAGCAACGGCGGCGGGTTCGGCTTCAGTTTCACCCAGGGGATCGGGACGCGCACCCGGCCCAAGGCCGGCACGAAGATCGACAACAATACGCTGAGCGGCGGCGGCACGCTCGCGTCGATCAGTTCGGCCGACGTGACCAGCATCGCCAAGCTGGACAACGTGGCCGCGGCGGCCGGCGGGCTGACGCTGACCGACCGGACGATCACGGGCACGGTGCCGGCGATCAACTTCAACAACGGCGGCGGTGGCGGCGGCGGCGGCTTTAACGGCGGCGGCGGTAACTCCAGCGGGAGCGGCAACCCCAGCAGCTTCAGGAGCGCCTTCAACATTGGCGGCTTCACCGTGAACGGCGTCGACATCACCAACGGCGAGCTCGGCCCGCTGAGCAACGGAAAGGTCACCGCGGGGCGGACGTTCACGTCCGCGGACGAGTCGTCGGACGTCGCCCTGGTCGACTCCAGCTACGCGACGCAGAACAAGCTGAAGGTCGGCAGCAAGGTCGCTATCGGCAACTCCAAGGCCGTGGCTACCAACTTCACGATCATCGGGATCGTCAGCGAGCCCGCGGGCGACGACGTGGCGAACTACTACATCCCGCTGGGCGTGGCACAGACACTCGCCAACATGAAGAACGACGTGAACACGATCTACGTCGCGGCGACCAACGGCCAGGACATCAGCTCCGTGGCGAGCTCGATCTCCAAGGCGGTGCCCGGCTCGACCGTCACTGACGAGAACTCCCTGGCCAGCGAGGTCACCGGCTCGATCTCCAGCGCGGCGAGCCTGGCCAACAACCTCGGCAAGTGGCTCGCGATCGCGGTGCTCGTCGCCGCGTTCCTGCTGGCCAGCCTGCTCACCATGTCGGCCGTGTCGCGGCGGGTCCGCGAGTTCGGCACGCTGAAGGCGCTTGGCTGGAAGAGCCGCCGGGTGATTGGCCAGGTGATGGGCGAGTCGATCGCGATCGGTGTCGTCGGCGGCCTGATCGGCGTCGCGCTCGGTTTCGGCGGCGCCGCGCTCGTCGGGCATTTCGCCCATTCGCTGACCGCGACGGTGGGCTCAACCACGGGCTCTGCTACGCCGGGCGGCGCGCGGTTCTTCGGCGGCGGCACCGGCGGCACCGGCGGCACGGGCGGCGGCGGCTTCGGTGGTGGCGGCTTCGGTGGCGGCGGAGGTACCAACCCGTTCCGCGGCGGGTTCACCCCCGCCAGGACCGCGCCCACGGTCGCGGTGCCCCTGCACGCGCCGGTCACGCTTGAGGTGATCGTCGTCGCGGTGGTCCTCGCGATCCTCGGCGGGCTGATCGCCGGATCGTTCGGCGGCTGGCGGGCGGCGCGGCTGCGCCCGGCGGCGGCACTGTCCAAGGTCGCCTGACCCGGATTCCAGGGAGAGAAGTCATGTACAAGCTCATGGGCGTCACCAAGGACTATCCCAAGGGACGCCAGACCGTGCACGCGCTGCGCGGCGTCGACGTGGAGATCCCCGACGGCGAATGGCTGGCCATCCAGGGGCCGACAGGACACGGCAAGTCGACGCTGCTGCAGATTCTCGGCGGCCTCGACCGGGCAACCGCGGGCAACGTCTTCTTCGACGGTCGCGACCTCACGAAGATGCGCGAGACCGAGATGACGAAGATGCGCGCCACCTCGATCGGCTTCATCTTCCAGACGTTCAACCTGATCCCGACGCTGTCGGCGCAGGAGAACGTCGAGACCGCGCTGGTGCCCCTCGGGGTCAGCGACCGCTCCCGGCGCGCCCGTGCCGCCGAGGCGTTGAACTCGGTCGGGCTTGGCGACCGGCTCAAGCACCTGCCGGGCGAGCTGTCCGGCGGTCAGCAGCAGCGGGTGGCGATCGCCCGCGCGCTGGTGAAGGAGCCCAAGGTGCTGCTCGCGGACGAGCCGACGGGCAACCTCGACGAGGACACCCGGGACGAGATCATCGGCCTGCTCGAGAAGCTGTGGCAGGAAAAAGGCCTGTCACTGATCATCGTCACTCACGACAGCAGCGTCGCCCGCCGTGCCCAGCGGCTCGGCACGATGAGAAACGGCAAGCTGACGGTCAGGCAAACGGTGTGACGTCATGCGGCATCACGCCAGGCGCGCCTCCTCGTGGTCCGCGGCGGACAGCCCGCGCGCGGCGAACCACGTCGCCGCGTTCCGGGCGTCCCTCGTGAGGAACGACTGCCCGCTCGGATGGGAGACCACGTCGACCACCTGCGGCAGGTCGATCATCACGAGCCTGCCATGGTGCACGAGCAGGTTGTAAGCCGACAGGTCGCCGTGCGCGAGCCCGTGCCTGGCCATCGTGCACAGGGCGGTGACGAGCTGGTCCCACAGGCTGGCCAGCTCCTTGCCCCCGGGACGGGTCTCGGCTAGCCGGGGCGCGCCGATGCCGCCCGGGTCGCCGATGAACTCGAGCAGCAGCTCGGTGCCGACGATTTGCGCCGGGTAAGGGACCGGGACCCGGGCGCTGTGCAGCTGGCACAGCGCGGTGAACTCGGCGTTCGCCCACTGCCCGGCGATCATCTCCTTGCCGTACGCGCTGCGGTTCGCTGTCGCGCGGGTGACCCGGCTGTCGCGGGTCCGGCGACCTTCCAGATAGCCGGCGTCCCGGTGGAACAGCCGGTGCTGCGCGTCTCGGTACCGCTTGGCCGCGAGCAGGCAGGACCGTGTCGTGCCCGGCACGCCCCGGCGAATCAGGTAGACGTCCGCTTCCTTGCCGGTCTTCAAGATGCCGAGCTCGGTGTCGACCGCCGCGAGCTCGGTGACGAGCCATTTCGGGTGCGGCCGCGGGCCGCGTTCCGTGGGCGTCGACTTGTCCCAGGTGGACCAGCGGTCGCCTTCCGGCAGGCCGTCGACCGCGTCGTGCGCGTCCTCGGCGGCTAGGTGCGGCCGGTCGTGCTGCCGCTTGACGAAAGACGGCTCGTCGTCGAACCGCTGGCGCTTGCTACCGCGGCGAGGCTTGCCGTACCGCCGGGCGTTGAATGAATCCGCGTCGAATGAATCCGTGCTTCCAGGCACGACTAGTGCTCCTCGGGTGGGCTGTGGTCAGGACAGGCTGAATAAAAGCCGCGACAGGCGCAGTCATCAGGCCCTCCTTTCGCACAGCCAGCCCGCGGGCTGGCACTTACGTTGCGGACGTACTGTCCCACCCGGCGCCGCTCCGGCGCAACCGCTTATTCCGCCGGCGGTCGTCGTCAGGCGGCACAGCGGAGCGGACGCGCTGCCCATTGAGGTGGCTGGCGCGTCCGCTCTAGCGGGACCGGATGCGCGGTCGGCCTATCGGCGACCGGGACGCGGTCAGGATGCGCTGCTGTTCTGGTTGCCGCCGGTGCCCGATCCTGTACGCAGGTCGTGCAGCGCGCGGCGCGCGGTCTCCTCCGCCTTGCGCACGGGCTCGCTCTGCCGCAGGTCCTGCAGGGCGGTCGCGGCACGCTTGGCGGCGTCGCTGTCGCGCAGGTCGGTCAGCGCCGTGGCCGCCCGCTTGCCAGCGTCGCTGTCCCGCAAGTCGTGCAGGGTGCTCGCGGCGCGCTTGCCGGCGTCGCTGTCGCGCAGGTCACTCATGGTCGAGCGCGCCTGCTTGGACAGCACGGCCGCCTCGCGGCGCAGCGTCTCGGTGCTCTCGGATCGCCGCGTCCACGCTTGCCTGATACGCGAGTGGCACCACCACCGGGTGAACGCAGTGCTCATGGGGTTGAGCGCCTGCCGGACCCGCCTCTCGAAGTCGTTCATGTCTACCTCCTGGTAACAAGATATATCGCGAGAGTCGTGACGTCCAATCGGCCCTCACCGCCGGAGGTGTGACGAGCGGAACACTCCAAACGGGCATATCGGCCTCGGCCGCCTAGTTGTCCGCAACGGATCCCGTACCACCGCTACGCACGTGATTGGTCTCATGCCCGCGTCCGCCCAGCCACCATCGTCCATTCCTGCCCGCGACGACTTCACTACCC
>Ga0335073_10005857_pt1 | contig 17274 bp, 15 predicted proteins | sample Lox_Sample_22_FD_207093 | JGI IMG/M metagenome (GOLD analysis project Ga0335073, IMG submission 207093) | Soil microbial communities from Loxahatchee National Wildlife Refuge, Florida, United States - Lox_Sample_2.2 | ecosystem: Environmental > Terrestrial > Soil > Wetlands | place: USA...
CGGAGATGAAGCCGTGGTAGCCGTCGGAGACCAGGTCCGCGGCTCGCTGGCGCGCCGCGGTGTTCTGCCCGTAGCCCCGCTTGTCCAGGGCCAGCGCGCTGATCGACACCCATGCGCGCCGGGCCAGGATGGCGAACAGGCCGGCGATGACAACCAGGTCTGCGATCGCGCCGTAACCGAGGATCTCGCCCCGGTGCACCCACACGTCCGTGTCGGGGTACCGGGACCTGACCGCGTCCAGCCCGAACTCCGGTATTCGGAGCAGGACCAGGATGGCTAGCGGGATCGCGATCAGCCACCACAGGTGGCGGCCCAGCTTGCGGTAGACGAGCCGGGAACCGATGAACGACGGGAAGTCGGTCGGGTCCGCCATCTCGTGTGCGCCGTCGACCCAGCCGCGGCCGAGGAACTCGATCCGCGGGATGACCTCGCGGACGATGTGATGGCCCATCGGCGTATCCAGCGGGTTGCGCGCGTCGCAGAAGCAGTTGTACGGGTCGAGCTGGTGACCGTGCTCCACCCGGATCTTCCGCCCGTCGGGCAGGATCAGGTCGGCGGCCAGGCACAGCCGCGCCCCGGTCATCTCCCGCACCGCGTCCGCGGCCTTGACGTCCCAGGCCAGGTCGCTGTCGTGGTTGCCGATGGTGTAGATGACCTGCCCGCCGCGCGCGGTCACGTCCAGCAGCGCGGCGCACAGGTCCTCGTGCGGGCGCAGGATGTCCGTGGCCGTCGACCCGGGGGAGCCGAGCAGCTCGATCACGTCCCCGGCGAGGACCACGGTCAGCGGGACCTCGGGGGGTACGGGGGGCGGACAGCCCCCCGTGGCGGGGGGGTCAGGGGGGTACGGGGGGGCAGGCCCCCCCGTGCCGGAGATCTGCGGGGTCGTCCCCCCGCGGAGACACTGCGCCAGCATCTCGCAGCACCGGCCGGATACGTCGGTCCGGACCGGCGGCAGGTGCAGGTCGCTGACCGTGATCACCTTGCCGTCGGGCGGGACGTCCACGTCCAGCAGGTCGGCGATCTCGGGTCGCGGGGCGCACATGGCGGTACTGGTCTCTTCCTGCGCGTTTCTCGGGCTGGCCGGCTGGTTCGTTCGTACCACGTTCATTCCCCGGGACCTGAGTGCGGCATGCGGAGCCACGAAGAATTCACGACGCCGCCTTCTGGGGGTGGGCTGGCCCGAGGTTCGCCGGTTGCGAGAACCACGGCCCGTTCGGCATAAAAAGAATTAAAGAAAAGCCTTCCAGAGCAGATACCTTCCCTTCCTATGGAACCCGGCGAGTACGACCACCAGGGCGTCGAGGCAGCAGTCCGCGCCCTGTGGGAGGCGCATGACGTCTACCGATACGACCGTGACGGGCACGGGCCGGTATTCAGCGTAGACACTCCGCCGCCGTACGTGTCCGCGGCGCACCTGCACGTGGGCCACGCGATGAGCTACTCGCAACCCGACTTCATCGTGCGTTACCGGCGGATGCGCGGGGAGCGGGTGTTCTACCCGATCGGGTTCGACGACAACGGGCTGCCCACCGAACGGTACGTGGAGCAGGCCTACGGCGTGCGGGCGGTCGACCTGCCGCGGGCCGAGTTCGTCGCCCTGTGCCTGGCCGAGACCGCCCGTACGGCCGAACGGTACGAGGACCTGTGGCGTCGGCTCGGCCTGTCGCTGGACTGGTCGCTGCGCTACTCGACGATCGACGCGCGCTGCCAGCGGACCGCCCAGACCAGCTTCGTCACGCTGCACGAGGCGGGATACCTGCGGCGGGCGCAGGACCCGATCCTGTGGTGCCCGGAGGACCGGACCTCGCTGGCCCAGGCGGACGTGGAGGACCTGGAACGGACCAGCCGGCTGCACACGATCAGGTTCGGCGGCGAGCGCGACGTAAGCATCGCGACCACCCGGCCCGAGCTGCTCCCGGCCTGCGTAGCGCTTTACCACCATCCCGCCGACGCTCGCTACCAGGGGCTCGCCGCGGCGCAGGTGCCGTTGTTCGGCTACGAGGTGCCGGTGCTGGCCGACGAGGACGTGGACCCGGGGTACGGGACCGGTCTGATGATGGTGTGCACGTTCGGCGACAGCCAGGACGTGCTGAGGTGGCGGCGCGACCAGCTGGCCCTGCGCCTGGTGGTGCAGCCGGACGGGCGCCTCGGCGAGCTCGCGGGGCCCTTTGCCGGGCTCCAGGTCACTCAGGCCAGGGCGGCGATCGTCAAGGCGCTCGACGAGGCCGGGCGGCTCGTCTCCAGCGCGCCCGTGCGACAGGTGGTCGGGGTGCACGAACGGTGCCAGACCCCGGTCGAGTTCCAGATCAGGCCGCAGTGGTTCATCGCGGTCCGGGAGAACGCCGACCGGTTCCGGGCCCGGGCGGCCGAGCTGGAGTGGATCCCGCCGTTCATGCGGCGGCGCCTGCAGGACTGGATCGACGGGCTCAAGTGGGACTGGAACATCACCCGGCAGCGGCGGTACGGGGTGCCGTTCCCGGTGTGGTTCTGCGCCTCGTGCGACGCGCCGGTGCTGGCCCGGCTCGAGGACCTGCCGGTCGACCCGCTGACCGACAAGCCGCCGGTGACGCAGTGCTCAGCCTGCGGGAACGGTGAGCTGACCGGCGACCCGGACGTGATGGACACCTGGATGACCTCGTCGCTGACCCCGCAGATCAACGACGGGTGGGCGCTAGGGGGGACCGATCCCGCGCTGGCGCCGATGTCGATGCGGGTACAGGCGTTCGAGATCATCAGGACCTGGCTGTTCTACTCGGTGGTGCAGTCGGAGCTGCTGTTCGGCCGGGTGCCGTGGCGCACCGCGCTGATCTCCGGCTGGGGGCTCAGCGAGCAGGGCAAGAAGCTGTCCAAGCGCGACCTGGACCGCTCGACCGGTCCGGACGGCTACAACCGGTACGTCCCGGACGACGTGATGGGCCGGTACGGCGCGGACGCGCTGCGGCTGTGGGCCACCCGCGGCCGGATCGGCACCGACCTGCGGTACAACGAGAAGGACGTGCGGACCGGCCGGAAGTTCACGGTCAAACTGTGGAACGTGGGCCGGTTCGTGTCCCTGCATGCGGGCGACCTTGGCCCCGACGGGCCGGCGCCCGAGCCGGCGGAGCGGGACATCGTGGACCAGTGGGTGCTATCGCACCTGGCCAGCGCCGTCGACGAGGCCACCGTGGCGTTCGAGGCCCACGACTACATGCAGGCCCACCAGGCTGCCTCCCGGGTGTTCTGGTCCATCTACTGCGACCGGTACCTCGAGATGATCAAGGACCGGGCCGGGGACGCGAGCGCCCGGTGGACGCTGTGGGAGTCCTTCCGAGTGGTGCTCGGGCTGTTCGCGCCGTTCGCGCCGTTCCTGACCGAGCACATGTACCAGCGGTTCTACCGGCGGCACGAAGAGGAGGTGTCCCTGCACCTGACCCGCTGGCCAGTGGCCGATCCGCGGTGGCGGTCGGACCGTTCGGCGGTGGACCAGCTGGCCGTGATCCTCGACGCGACCCGGGTGCTGCGCAGCGGGCTGCGGCTGGGCAACTCGGCCCGGCTCAGCGAGCTGATCGTGCAGACGCACGACGAGAACGCCGAAGCCTTGCTTGACCAGATCGCCGAGCCGCTGCGCATCGCAGCCCGGGCCGATGCCGTGATCCGCCGCCCGGCCGAGCATCCCAGCGGCGTGACCGGGATCACGGTCGGCATCGTCCCGTAACGCGGTCACTCATAAAGCGCCGCGGTGGCCCGGGCCGCGGCGGCAGCTAGCTGACACAATGTCCTAGGTGCGAACGATTGCGCTCGAAGAGCACTTCTGGACCGCCGAGCTCGCGGTGCCGCCGGGTACCGGCCCGCTGGCCACATGGGGCCCGCGGGTCGGCGACCAGCTGCGCGACCTGGGGTCGCTGCGGCTGGCCGACATGGACGCCAATCGGATCGACCTGCAGGTCATCTCCCATGTGGCCCCGGCCGCGCAGGCTCACGCCGGGGCCGAGGGCCTGGCCCGCGCCCGCGAGGCCAACGACCAGCTGGCCGCCGCCGTCCGCGCCCACCCGGACCGGTTCGCCGGCTTCGCCACCTTGCCCACCGCCGATCCGCGGACCGCGGCCGACGAGCTCGAACGCGCCGTCACTGAGCTCGGCTTCGTCGGCGCCCTGGTCAACAGCACGCTCGGGTCCAACGGGACGTTCCTGGACGATGCGCGGTACGAGCCGCTGCTCGACCGGTTCGAGCGGCTCGACGCGCCGCTCTACCTTCACCCGGCACCGCCGTCAAACGCCCTGCGCGAGGTGCTCTACGGCGGTCTGCCGCCGGGCGTGGCGGCCCGGCTGGCCACCGGCGCCTGGGGCTGGCACGCCGAGGCCGGCCTGCACGTGCTGCGGATGGTCGCCACCGGGGTGTTCGACCGCCATCCGGGCTTGCGGATGATCGTGGGGCACTGCGGCGAGATGCTGCCGTTCATGCTGGCCCGGATCGACGCCATGCTGGATGGCCTGGCCCGCCGGCCCTCTGAGTACTTCAGCAGCAACATCTGGGTCACCACCAGCGGGCTGTTCAGTATCCCGCCGGTCATGTGCACCGTGCAGGTGCTGGGGGTGGACCGGGTGCTGTTCAGCGTGGACTACCCGTTCGGCTCCAACGCGGCCGGCCGCGCCCTGCTCGACACCCTGCCGCTCGCCCCGGACGACGTGGCCAAGATCGCCGGGGGCAACGCCGAGCGCGTGCTGGGTCTCAAGACGGCGTGATTTACGTCACGCTGATGTTGCCAAAAATTTGCGCCCGGCCACCTATTTACGGCACAATGATGTTGTGAAAAACGTGCGATCAGCCAGCCCCGCCAGGGGCGACGGGCCCACCCGGGGCCAGGTCGCGCGGCTGATCCTGGAGCTGGGACCGTCGACTGCCGCCACCCTGGGCAGCCGGCTGGGGCTCACCCCGGCGGCCATCCGGCGCCACCTGGACAACCTCCTGGCCGAAGGGCTCATCGAGACCAGGACGGCCCGGACCTACGGGAACCGGGGCCGAGGCCGGCCGGCCAAGGTGTTCGTCATTACCGACGCCGGGCGGAGCGCGTTCGAGCACGCCTACGATGACCTGGCCACCGGCGCCCTGCGGTTCCTGGCCGAGACGGCGGGGCCGGAGGCGGTCGCGGAGTTCGCCCGCAGGCAGCTGGCCGACCTGGAGCTCCGGTACTCGCCGGTGGTCGCCCAGGGTGAGCTCGCGACCCGGGTCCAGGCCCTGGCCGAGGCGCTGTCCGCCGACGGCTACGCCGCCTCGGCCGGCCCGGCGCCCTCGATCGGAGCCACGACCGGCGAGCAGCTCTGCCAGCACCACTGCCCGGTCGCGCACGTGGCGGCCGAGTTCCCGCAGCTGTGCGAGGCGGAAACCGAGGCGTTCGGCAGGCTGCTCGGCACGCCGGTGCAGCGTCTGGCTACGATCGCGCACGGCGACGGGATCTGCACCACCCACGTCACTCACATCTCTACCGCCGTCTCTACCGCCGTCTCTACCGCCAAGGGGGGAGCCGGGAAGGCGGCCAAGGCGAAAAGTGTTATACAGCACGGCGTATCTACCGAAATCACCGCAGAGTCCGGAGGGCTCTTGACATGACCACCACGCAAGAACAGCTCGAAGGGCTGGGCACGTACAAGTTCGGCTGGGCCGACTCGGACGTGGCTGGCGCGTCGGCGCGCCGCGGCCTGTCCGAAGAGGTGGTCCGTGACATCTCCGCCCGAAAGAACGAGCCGGAATGGATGCTCGACCTGCGGCTGAAGGGCCTGAAGTACTTCGGCCGCAAGCCGCTGCCGACCTGGGGTGCCGACCTGTCGGATATCGACTTCGACAACATCAAGTACTTCGTCCGCTCCACTGAGAAGCAGGCCGCAAGCTGGGACGAGCTACCCGCCGATATCAAGAACACCTACGACCGGCTCGGCATACCCGAGGCGGAAAAGCAGCGGCTCATCGCGGGCGTCGCCGCCCAGTACGAGTCCGAGGTCGTCTACCACAAGATCAGGGAAGACCTCGAGGAAAAGGGCGTTATTTTCCTCGACACGGACACCGCGCTCAAGGAGCAGCCCGACCTGTTCCGGGAATACTTCGGCACCGTGATTCCGCCGGGCGATAACAAGTTCGCCGCGCTGAACACCGCGGTATGGTCCGGCGGCTCGTTCATTTACGTGCCGAAGGGCGTGCACGTGGAAATCCCGCTGCAGGCCTATTTCCGAATCAACACGGAGAACATGGGCCAGTTCGAGCGGACCCTGATCATCGTGGACGAGGGCGCCTACGTCCATTACGTGGAGGGCTGCACCGCCCCGATTTACAAGTCCGACTCGCTGCATTCCGCGGTGGTCGAGATCATCGTGAAGAAGGACGCGCGCTGCCGTTACACCACGATCCAGAACTGGTCCAACAACGTCTACAACCTGGTGACCAAGCGGGCCGTCGCCCAGCAGGGCGCCACGATGGAGTGGATCGACGGCAACATCGGCTCCAAGGTGACGATGAAGTACCCGGCGGTCTACCTGATGGGCGAGCACGCGCGCGGCGAGACGCTCTCCGTCGCGTTCGCGGGCGAAGGCCAGCACCAGGACGCGGGAGCCAAGATGGTGCACTGCGCGCCGAACACGTCCTCGACCATCGTCTCCAAGTCGGTGGCCCGGGCCGGCGGCCGGACCTCCTACCGGGGCCTGGTCAACGTGCAGGAGGGCGCCGAGCACTCCAAGTCCAACGTCAAGTGCGACGCGCTACTGGTCGACACGGTCAGCCGCAGCGACACCTACCCGTACGTCGATGTCCGCGAGGACGACGTGGAGATGGCCCATGAGGCCACCGTGTCCAAGATCTCCGAGGACCAGTTGTTCTACCTGATGAGCCGCGGCATGACCGAGGACGAGGCGATGGCCACCATCGTCCGCGGGTTCGTCGAGCCGATCGCCCGCGAGCTGCCGATGGAGTACGCGCTCGAGCTGAACCGGCTGATCGAGCTCCAGATGGAGGGGGCGGTCGGCTGATGTCGGCTGGACTTCAGGGAGCGATCGAATCGGCTCCCGTGACCAGGCTGCACGAGCTCCGGTCCTACGAGCCGGCGGATTTCGGCGTGCCCAGCGGCCGCGAGGAGGAGTGGCGGTTCACCCCGCTGCGCCGGCTGCGCGGCCTGCACACTGATACCCCGCCGGCGCCCACCGCGACGGTGACCGTGGAAGTCGACCCGGCCCCCGAGGTCAAGACCTTTTCGGCCGAACGGACGGTGGCTAACGCGGGCCGTACCTTCATCCCGGCCGACCGGATCAGCGCCCAGGCGTACGCGTCTTGCGACGAGGCGACCGTGATCACGGTGCCGGCGCAGGCGGAAACGTCGCGGCCCACGTTCGTGACCGTGACCGGCTCCGGTGGGGCCGGGTACGGCCACGTGCTGGTGCAGGCCGAGCCGCTCTCCAGGTCGGTGGTCGTACTCGACTACCGGGGCAGCGCCACCTATGCGGACAACGTCGAACTGGTGGTGGGCGACGGCGCCTCGCTGTCGGTGGTCAGCGTGGCGGACTGGGCCGACGACAGCGTCCACGTCTCCTACCACTACGCCACCCTGGGCCGGGACGCCCGGCTCAAGCACGCCGCGGTCACCCTGGGCGGGTCGGTGGTCCGGCTGAGCACCGAGGTGCGCTACGACGGTCCCGGCGGCGACGCCGAGCTGACCGGGCTGTACTTCGCCGACGCGGGCCAGCACCTGGAACACCGGCTGTTCGTCGATCACGACGTGCCGCGCTGCCGCAGCCGGGTCACCTACAAGGGCGCGCTGCAGGGCACCGACGCGCACGCGGTCTGGATCGGCGACGTGCTGATCAGGCCGGAGGCGACCGGGACCGACACCTACGAGTACAACCGGAACCTGGTGCTGACCGACGGCACCCGGGTCGACTCGGTGCCAAACCTGGAGATCCTCACCGGCGAGATCGTCGGGGCCGGGCACGCGAGCGCCAGCGGCAGGCTCGAAGATCACCACCTGTTCTACCTGATGGCCCGCGGCATCCCGTTCGAGGAGGCCCGCAAGCTGGTCATCCGCGGGTTCTTCGGCCAGCTCATCGACACCATCGAAGTGCCGGAACTGCGGACGAGGATCGCCGAGGCGGTGGAGGCGGAGCTGCGATGACCGAGACCCCGATCTTCACCAGGGCCTGCGGGCTGTCGGAGCTGCCGGTCGAGGGCGTGATCGGCATCGAGGTCGCGGGCGAGCCCGTGGCCGTGGCGCGCACCGGCGGCGAGGTCTTCGCGCTGCGGGACGTGTGCTCGCACGCCGAGGTGCCGCTGTCCGAGGGCGAGATCTACGACCACACGGTCGAGTGCTGGCTGCACGGGTCCTGCTTCGACCTGCGCACCGGCCAGCCCACCGGACTGCCGGCCACCGAGCCCGTACCTGTCTATCCCGTCAAGATCGAAGGCGACGACGTCTACGTCGCCATAGCTAAGGAGTCATAGTGGCCACGCTCGAGATCCGCGACCTGCACGTCAGCGTGGAGGAGAGCCCCGGCGTGCACCGGGAGATCCTGCGCGGCGTGAACCTGACCGTCGCCGAGGGGGAGACCCACGCCATCATGGGCCCGAACGGCTCGGGCAAGTCCACCCTGGCCTATGCGATCGCCGGCCACCCGAAATACCTGATCACCAAGGGCACGGTGACCCTGGACGGCGAGGACATCCTGTCCCTGTCGGTGGATTGGCGGGCCCGGGCCGGCCTGTTCCTGGCCATGCAGTATCCGGTCGAGGTCCCCGGCGTGACGGTGTCCAACTTCCTGCGGACCGCGGTCACCGCGGTCCGCGGCGAGGCCCCCAAGCTCCGGGACTGGGTCAAGGAACTGCGCGCCGCGATGGCGGCGCTGTCTATCGACCCGGCCTTCGCCGAGCGCAACCTGAACGAGGGCTTCTCCGGCGGGGAGAAGAAGCGGCACGAGATCCTCCAGCTCGAGCTGCTCCAGCCGAAGGTCGCGGTTCTCGACGAGACCGACTCCGGGCTGGACATCGACGCGCTCAAGGTGGTGGCCGAAGGCATCAACCGGTTCCGGGCCGAGCCCGGCCACGGGGTGCTGCTGATCACCCACTACACCCGGATCCTGCAGTACGTGAAGCCCGACTACGTGCACGTGTTCGTGAACGGCCGGATCGTCGAGGAAGGCGGTCCCGAGCTGGCCGAGCGCCTGGAGAACGAGGGCTACGAGAAGTTCTCTGCTCTCGCCCAGGGGGACGACCCCCTGGAACCCCCGAAGATCCTTGGGAGGGTCCCGGCATGAGCATGCGGGAGGGTCACCTCGACGTCGAGGCGGTCCGGGCGGACTTCCCGGCGCTGGCCCGGACGGCGCGCAACGGCAACCCGCTGGTCTACCTGGACTCCGGCGCGACCTCCCAGAAGCCGTCCGCTGTCCTGGACGCCGAGCGGTCGTTCTACGAGCGGCACAACGGCGCCGCGCACCGCGGTGCCCACCTGCTCAGCGAGGAAGCCACCGAGATCTACGAGGGCGCGCGGGCCAAGGTGGCCGCGTTTATCGGCGCCGACGCCGGCGAGGTCGTGTTCACGAAGAACGCGACCGAGGCGATCAACCTGGTGGCCTACGCGCTCACGTCGTCGGTTAAGCCCGGCGATGAGATCCTCATCACCGAGATGGAGCACCACGCCAACCTGGTGCCGTGGCAGCAGCTCTGCGAGCGGACCGGCGCCACGCTGCGCTGGTTCAAGGTCCTGCCCGACGGGCGGCTCGACCTGGACCCGGCGCTGATCACCGACCGGACCAAGATCGTCGCCGTGACCGCGCAGTCGAACGTGACGGGCGTGATCCCTCCGGTGGCCGAGATCGCCGCCGCGGCCCACGAGGCCGGCGCGCCGGTGCTCGTCGACGCCGCCCAGTCGGTACCGCACCAGCCGGTCGATGTGGGCGCCCTCGGCGCGGACTTCCTGGCCTTTTCCGGGCACAAGATGCTCGGCCCGTACGGGATCGGCGTGCTGTTCGGCCGGGCCGACCTGCTCGAGGCGATGCCGCCCTTCCTGACCGGCGGCTCGATGATCGAGCTGGTGCGGATGGAGGGCAGCACGTTCCTCCCGCCGCCGCAGCGGTTCGAGCCGGGCGTGCCTCCCGTGGCCGAGGCCGCGGGCCTGGCCGCCGCCGTGGACTACCTCAGCGGCCTGGGCATGGAAGCCGTCGCCGCGCACGAGGAGTCGCTGACCGCGCACGCGCTGGACGCGCTGCGCGAGATCAGGGGCGTGCGCATCCTCGGCCCGGACACTACCAAGGACCGGGGCGGCGCGGTGGCGTTCGAGGTGGCCGACGTGCACCCGCACGACGTGGGCCAGGTACTCGACGAGCTGGGCATCGCCGTGCGGACGGGCCACCACTGCGCCTGGCCGCTGCACCGGGCCCTGGGCGTGCAGGCCAGCACGCGGGCGACGTTCTACGTGTACAACACCCACGCCGAGGTGGACGCCCTGGCGGACGGCATCCGCTACGCGCAGCGCTTCTTCGGCGCCCGGCAATAGGCAGCCCGCCCTAGGTGTTAGGAGGTGACGTGATGCAGCTCGAGTCGATGTACCAGCAGATCATCCTGGATCACTACCGCAACCCCCACCACAAGGGGCTGCGGGAGCCGTTCGACGCCGAAGTGCATCACGTCAACCCGGTCTGCGGCGACGAGGTGACGCTGCGTGTCACCCTCAAGGACGTCGACGGCGAGCCGACGGTCGAGGACATCTCCTATGACGCGCTCGGCTGCTCGATCAGCCAGGCCAGCGCGTCGGTCATGAGCGACCTGATCATCGGCAAGCCGGTGGCCGAGGCCATGACGATCAGCCAGGCGTTCCTCGGGCTGATGCAGTCCAAGGGGGCGGGCTCACCTGACGAGGGCCTGCTCGAGGACGCGGTGGCGTTCGCGGGCGTGTCCAAGTACCCGGCCCGGATCAAGTGCGCGCTGCTCGGCTGGATGGCGTGGAAGGACGCGACCGCCAAGGTTCTGGAGGTTAGAGGATGACGGAGAACACGACCGCGGACGCCGCTGAGACCGAGGCGATCACGGAGCTCACGCCCGAGCAGGAGGACGTGCTCGAGGCCCTGCGCGACGTGGTGGACCCCGAGCTCGGCATCAATGTCGTGGACCTCGGCCTGGTCTACGGCGTCGACGTCGACGCCGAGCGAGTGGCGACCATCGACATGACCCTGACCAGTGCGGCCTGCCCGCTCACCGACGTCATCGAGGATCAGGCCCGGGACGCGCTGGACGGAGTCGTGGCCGACTTCCGCATCAACTGGGTGTGGATGCCGCCGTGGGGTCCGGAGAACATCACCGAGGACGGCCGTGAGCAGCTGCGCGCCCTCGGCTTCAACATTTAGGCCCGGATGTAGAAGGGCTCGGCGTGGGCGGAGATCCACTCGTCGACCTGGTCCGGCTCGCCCTCGCCGGGGAAGGTGACGTCGATCGGGAAGCCCTGCTCGGGCACGGCCCCGACGGCGTGCTCGATGGCGCTGATGACCTGGCTGTGCGCGGCCTCCGAGGCCGGATCGTGCAGCGTGACCGATATGACCAGGCCCTCGCCCTGCCCGGGTACCGACAGCCAGGCCCGGGACGCCTGCTGGACGTCGGGAATCGTGCCCAGCGCGGTCCGGATCTCGCTCAGCAGCGTGATCGGGTCGGTGGGCGGCCGGCCTACCCGGACCGGGGCTCCGTCGGCCAGCACCAGGGCCGCGGCCAGGTAACCGACCCCTTCCGGGTAGATGGGCACGCTGGCGTCGGCCCCGGGATTGAGGGCGATGCCCATGCCGCCGGCAGCAGCCGAGCTAGTTCCGCGGCCGGGACGACGATGTGCGGCGCGGGGCCATCCGGCAGGGGGGCTCGGTCGTGCCAGGCCGCGAGTTCCTGCGCGGAGGTGAACGCCGGGACGAACTCGGCGCCCAGGTACGTGACGGTCGGCAGCAGGACGGCCGATCCATCGGTGACGGGCCGCTCGTCATCGGGCAGCGGAAGCCAGATACGGCCTCGGCTAAGCTCATCGAGCAGATCGGTCACCCGGTCCGGGTCCTTGGCCGCAGCGGCCAGCGCTTGCTCGGTGGCCGCGGGCGTGAGATCCGGCTGGAGCTGACCCCAGCCGACGGCCCCGGGCCGCATGAACGTGCCCCCCTGAGACAGGGCGGAGTGCGACGTGGCAGAGCCCGGATTGGTCGGGGTCGTCGGGTTCGTAGGCGTGTTCCTGTCGTCTACTGCTCGGGCGGTATGCGTCAACTTATAGTACGGATAGTAGCCACGTTAGGGCGGTGCGTAATGAAGAATCCTGCGGCCGGGGGCGGTCGCTGGGTAGATGTTCCGCCCGAGCGCTTGGTGTCCTGGATCCTCACGTTCACTCAGCGTCACGGACCTGGGTCGGTGACGGGTGACGCGGCAGGCGTGGTCGTCACATTTATAGCCGCGGATGGGGCCGTGGCCGAATGCCATCCGCCGTTCCCGCCGCTGCGGTGGGAGGGCGGCAACGATCCGGTGGCGGCCGCGGAGGTGATCGCGGCGCACGCCGCCGCGGACCGGACGGTCGGCGTGCTCCTGGTCCGGCTGGGCGGCTACGCCGCCGGGGTCTTCGCCGGCTCGCCGCCGCGGCTGGTCAGCTCGAAGACCGGTAGCCGGCCGGTGCACGGCCGCAGCGCGGCGGGCGGCTGGTCCCAGCACCGGTTCGCCCGGCGCCGGGAGAACCAGGCGGCCACGGCGCTACGGGCCGCGGCTGACGCCGCGGCCGGGATCTTCGGCCCGTTCCGCCTGGACGCGCTGGTTCTGGGCGGGGACAAGCGGTCCATCGCGGGGCTGCGCGGCGATACGCGGCTGGCACCTTACCTCGGCCTGGCCACCGACCGCTTCCTTACCGTCCCCGACCCGCGGCTTGCCGTGCTGAAGCAGATCCCGCAGGCCTTCCTGGCCATCCGCATCCGCCTGACTGAGCCGACACTGACCGAGCCGGAATACAGTGGCCCGGCCCCGGGCTGAATAGGTAGACTGGCCCCATGCTGCTCACCGAGGACTAGGGAGACGCCCGGGGGGAGAGGTCTGTCCGTTTCCAGTCCATCTGCGGAGCAGCGTAATCATGATCGTCGCGAGTGATATCGAACTGCGGGCTGGCGCGCGCCTGCTGCTGGAAGGCGCGTCGTTCCAGGTGGCAGCCGGGGACCGGATCGGCCTGGTGGGCCGGAACGGGGCCGGGAAGACCACGCTGGCCAAGGTCCTGGCCGGGCAGGCTCAGCCGGCCGCGGGTTCGGTCCGCCGGTCGGGCGCGGTCGGGTACCTGCCGCAGGACCCCCGGACCGGCGACCTGGACATGCTGGCCATCGACCGCGTGCTGTCGGCCCGCGGCCTGGATCAGCTCCGGGCTGACCTGCGCGCGGCCGAGGTTCAGATGGCCGACCCGGATTCCGGCGCCGCGGCCGTGGCTATCCGCAAGTACGCGCGGCTGGAGGAGCGGCTCGCGGTGCTCGGCGGGTACGCCGCGGAGTCGCAGGCCGCCGCGATCACCGCCAGCCTGGGCCTGCCCGACCGGGTGTTGCACCAGCCGCTGCAGACCCTGTCCGGCGGCCAGCGGCGCCGGGTGGAACTGGCCCGGATCCTGTTCTCCGACTCCCAGACCATGCTGCTGGACGAGCCGACCAACCACCTGGACGCCGACTCGGTGGCCTGGCTTCGCGATCACCTCAAGACCTACCGCGGCGGCCTGGTGGTGATCAGCCACGACGTGGCGCTGCTGGCCGACGTGGTCAACAAGGTCTTCTACCTGGACGCGCAGCGGGCCTGCCTGGACATGTACAACCTGGGCTGGAAGGCCTACCTGCAGCAGCGGGAGACCGATGAGCGCCGTCGCCGCCGGGAGCGGGTCAACGCGAGCCGGCAGGCGGGCGCGCTCATGGCGCAGGCGGACAAGATGCGAGCCAAGGCCACCAAGGCCCGGGCGGCGCAGAACATGCAGCGCCGGGCCGAGCGGATGCTGGCCGGAGTCGAGGCCGAGCGCAGCTCGGACCGGGTGGCCAAGCTCCGCTTCCCGGTGCCCGCGCCGTGCGGCCGAACGCCGCTGGCCGCCACTGGCCTGTCCAAGTCGTACGGGTCGACCGAGGTGTTCTCCGGCGTGGACGTCGCCGTCGACCGGGGGAGCCGGGTGGTAGTGCTCGGCCTCAACGGCGCGGGAAAGACGACCCTGCTCCGCCTGCTGGCCGGGCTGGAAACTCCGGACACCGGAAAAGTCACGCCCGGACACGGCCTGAGCCTTGGATATTACGCCCAAGAGCACGAGACGCTGGAAACCGAGCACACTGTCCTCGCGCACATGCGCACCGCCGCGCCGGACCTTACCGAATCACAGCAGCGCAAGGTTCTCGGGTCATTCCTGTTCTCAGGCGATGAGGTGGATAAACCCGCGGGAGTGCTTTCCGGCGGGGAGAAGACGAGGCTCGCCCTCGCTCTTCTTGTGGTATCGGGCGCTAACGTGCTTCTGCTTGACGAGCCGACCAACAACCTCGATCCGGCGAGCCGGGAAGAGGTTCTCGCGGCGCTGCGAGGCTTCCGCGGGGCCATAGTGCTCGTGACTCACGATGAGGGAGCGGTTGAGGCGCTTTCACCAGAACGCGTTATCGTCCTGCCAGACGGCGTGGAAGACGCATGGAGTGAGGATTTCGCAGATCTCGTCGCACTTGCGTAAATAGTTACCCACCGGGTGTCCTCCGGGCAAAGGCTACGATTCCGCCATGCCCGGATAAAAATAAGTGATCATTTGCATCAATCTGGGTAGTCAATCCACGGGCCATGCCTGATCATTGCGGGGGAGGATCTTTGACTCACTCGTGACGTCAGTAAACAGGAGGTGCTAGTGGCCGAGACCACCCTCAAGAAAGGGACCCGGGTAACCGGCATGGATCGCAGCAAGCTCGCGACGCTTCTCGGCAAGAGGTACGACAACGGTGAGAGCATCCGTTCAATCGCGGCCTCGACCGGACGGTCCTACGGCTTCGTCCACCGGATTCTGACCGAGACCGGAGTGACGTTGCGCGGGCGTGGTGGCGCGACCCGCAGCGGCAAAGCCAAGGCATAGCGCGCCCGCCACGCCAGGTGGCACCGGCCCGGACCCGTGGAACGCACGGCAGCCGGGACCCCGCCCGGACAGCCACCGGCAAATCCGTTTCCCCGGTTCGCTGCTAGCTGATAGCGTTCCGCCCCGGCACGGGAACGATTTGAGCCCCTCGGGAGGTTTTCCAGGGCATGTACGGCCGGGGAAACATGATGATGGTGCGAGGGTTCCGGATGGACCCCAACGTCACCAAGCAGAAGATCAAGCCGGGCACCGTCCGCAGGATCGCCGGCTACGCGCGGCCTTACCGGTGGCCCCTCGTACTGTTTCTCTTCACCACCGCGATCGACGCGGTGATCACCGTCGTCAACCCGCTGCTGCTGCGGGCGATCATCGACCACGGCATCATCGGCCGCAACGAGGCGCTCGTGATCGAGCTCGCGGTCATAGCCGCGGGCGTCGCGATATTCGACGCGGGCCTGGGCTTCGTCATCCGGTGGTACTCCGCCAGGATCGGCGAAGGCCTCATCTATGACCTGCGCACCCAGGTGTTCGATCACGTACAGCGGCAGCCGATCGCGTTCTTCACCCGGGCGCAGACCGGCTCCCTGGTCAGCCGCCTCGACGGGGACGTGGTGGGCGCGCAGCAAGCCATTGTCGGCACCCTGTCCGGCGTGGTCTCCAACATCCTCTCGCTGATCGCCCTCATGGTGACCCTCTTCTCGTTGTCCTGGCTGATCAGCCTCATCGCGCTGGTCATGATCCCGCTGTTCATCCTGCCCGCCCGGCTGGTAGGCCGCAGGCTGCAACGGCTCACCCGCGAGGCGATGCAGCTCAACGCCGAGATGGGCACGACCATGACCGAGCGGTTCAACGTCGCGGGCGCGATGCTCGTCAAGCTGTTCGGCCGTCCCCGCGACGAAACCACCCTGTTCGCGGGGCGGGCCCTGCGGGTCAGGGACATCGGCGTCGTCCAGTCCATGTACGGCCAGGTCTTCATCATCACGCTCACGTTGCTCACCGCGCTGATCACCGCCCTGGTCTACGGGCTCGGCGGCTCCCTGGTCATTAGCGGGACACTCCAGATCGGCACCCTGGTCGCGCTCACCGCGCTGCTGGCCCGGACCTACGGCCCGATCGCGTCGCTGTCCAACGTGCAGATCCAGGTCATGACGGCCCTGGTCAGCTTCGACCGCGTCTTCGAGGTGCTCGACCTCAAGCCGCTGGTCGACGACCGCCCCGGCGCGGTCACGCTGCCGCCCACCGTCGAGGTCGAGGAGCCGGACGGCCTGCGGGATAACGTGGCCCCGGACATCGAGTTCGACCACGTGTCGTTCCGGTACCCGACCGCCAGCGAGGTGTCGCTCGCCTCGCTGGAATCGATCGCCCTGCCCGGCCCGGAGCGCCCGGCCTCGGCCGCCGGGGTCCTGCACGAGGTGAGTTTCGTCGCGCCGTCCGGGCGGCTGACCGCGCTGGTCGGCCCGTCCGGTGCGGGCAAGACCACGATCACGGCGCTGGCGGCCCGGCTCTATGACCCGAACGACGGCGCGGTCCGGATCGGCGGCCACGACCTGCGGGACGTCACGCTGGAGTCGCTCCATGACGTGGTGGGGGTGGTCACCCAGGACGCGCATCTGTTCCACGACACGATCCGGACGAACCTGCTGTACGCGCGGCCCGCGGCCACCGAGCAGGAGCTCATCGCGGCCTGCGAGGCCGCCCAGATCTGGGAGCTGATCTCATCCCTGCCCGATGGCCTGGACACCGTGGTCGGCGACCGGGGCTACCGGCTGTCCGGCGGCGAGAAGCAGCGGGTGGCCATCGCCCGGCTGCTGCTGAAGGCCCCGTCGGTGGTCGTGCTGGACGAGGCGACCGCCCACCTGGACTCCGAATCCGAGGCCGCCGTGCAGCGGGCGCTGAAGTCGGCGCTGACCGGCCGGACGTCCCTGGTGATCGCCCACCGGCTGTCCACCATCCGGGAGGCCGACCAGATCCTGGTCGTGGACGCCGGCCAGATCGTCCAGCGCGGCAGCCACGCCGAGCTTCTGGAGGCCGGCGGCCTGTACGCCGACCTGTATCACACCCAGTTCGCCGGCCAGGCCGTCTAGATCGTTAACCGGTTATTCGTGGCTGGTGAGGAAGGTGCGCGGCGACACGCCGCGAGTGGTTCGTGACCTGTAAGTGAAGAGTGTCCAGGATCGGCGTGTCTACACACGTCCGGACCCTGGAGC
>Ga0335073_10005858_pt1 | contig 17274 bp, 10 predicted proteins | sample Lox_Sample_22_FD_207093 | JGI IMG/M metagenome (GOLD analysis project Ga0335073, IMG submission 207093) | Soil microbial communities from Loxahatchee National Wildlife Refuge, Florida, United States - Lox_Sample_2.2 | ecosystem: Environmental > Terrestrial > Soil > Wetlands | place: USA...
TGAAATTCTGCGGAGTGATCTTATCCAGCGTGTCGTACGCCTTCTGCAGCTCTGCCGCGTTCTCGCCGTGAAACACCTGGCCGCCGGTCGCCTTGGCGATGCTTCCAAGCGCCGCGTAATCCACCTCGTCCTCGCCGGTCGCATGAGGATCGCCGAGTCCCACGACATGAATCGTGATGCCGTTCTGAGCTGCGATTTCCGCCGCCTTCCGCGGAGGCATCCTGCTTCCTGTATCGTTCCCATCCGTCAGCAGAATCAAAACGCGCTGCTTGGCCTCACCGTTCTCAAACTCCTTAATCGCCAGACCGATCGCATCGCCGATCATCGTCTGCGGTCCCGCCATACCTGCGTCGATCTGCCCGAGAATCTTCAAGCCAGCGTCGTGATCGAGCGTAAAAGGCGTCACCGGGTACGCCGCCTGTCCAAACACTATCAATCCGATGCGATCATTCTTCCGCTTACGGATGAAGTCGGTCACCACCTGCTTCACCGCGTCCACGCGCCGCATCCGCTTGCCGTCGGGTGTGCGAAAGTCCGGCGTTTCCATTGACTGCGAGATATCGAGCGCCAGCATCAGGTCGCGCCCCGGCTGGATCTTCTGAATTGGGGGCTCGACAAACTGCGGCCTCGCCACTGCAAGAATGAGCAGCGCCCAGCACAACGGCGCGAGAATCCTCTGCAGCCAGTTTGCCTTCGCGATTACCGCCCCCGGCTCCGGCGTGATTCTCAGCGTCGAGCTGATGTAGTGAAAGAAGGTCAGCCGCAGTGAATCCTGCTCCTCCTTATATGGAGGCAGCAGCCAATACACCAGCAGCGGCAAAGGTAGCAGGGCGAGCAGCCACGGATACTCAAGCCTGTACACGGTGCCTCCGGATCCACTCGGCCGCGATCGCCCTCAGCGCGCGTTCGTCGTCGCCCGACAATGGAGTCTGTCCGAACGCAATCTCTTCGATTCTCCTTCCCGGCTCCCGCTCGAAAGCATCGCTTCTTGCCGTCTCATTCAGAAACCCAAGCCACGCTTCCCCGCTCAGCGACGCAACCTTCTCGCGCGGCCACGCTGTCAGTGCCGTGCGCTTCAATAGCGTCGAGAACTGATCGGCAGGCAGCGCCGCTAGCTCCCGCAGCGCTTCGCGACGGTAGCGATTGCGCAGCCATCTCCGCAGACTGCGGATGGCCATCAATAAGACAACAAGACCGGTGACCGCGAAAACTACGTACCAGCCGATGGTTTGCGGACTCCACGTCGGCGGCGCCGGCTGATAGAAATCGTGGAGCTTGTCGAGGGGAGCATTCATACTCGCCTCCGCAGTGCTGCAATCTGACCGAGCAGGTGACGCACCTGCTCTGCCACGGCATCCGCAGTGCTGATGGGAAGCACGGGGATCCCTAACTCATGCTGCCACGAGAGAATGGCGCGCATGCGCTTGTCCGATGCATCAAGAATGTTCTTGCGCACTTTCTCCTGGCCGAGTTGCAGCTCGACTTGCAATTCTCCATTGCTGACGACAAGCTGTTCCGCGGGCGGGAGCCGCACGGCGAGCGGATCGTACGTTAGGCAACAGATAACGTCATTGGAGTGTGATAGGTGAAGCAGCAGATCGCGCGTTTTCTCGTCGGCGCCGTCAAAATCGCTGGCAATAAGAACCAGGGCGTCATGCCGGCAAATGCGCGCGGCGGATTCGAGCACATCGTTCAGGCGCTCAGGCCTGGGCCGTGAAGGAGAATCGGCGCGCAATAGATGATTCTGATGCGAGATGCGGTCGAGAATGCGCAAGACCGTGCCTCGGCTGCGATGCATTTGCACCTGCTCGGTCGAATCGTCATTAAATATGAAGGCACCAATCCGATCTCCTTGATGAAAGACCCGCCACGCGGCCAGCGCCGAAAATTCCGCCGCGACAACCGACTTCATCGATCTGCGGCTCCCGAAGAACATGTTGATTCGCTGGTCAACAACCAGCATCGTCGGTCGGTCGCGCTCCTCCGAGTAAACGCGCACGTACGGCTTTTGTGTCCGTGCAGTGACGCGCCAGTCGATGCTCCGCACATCGTCTCCCGCGACATAGCCGCGCAATTCCTCGAAATCGAGACCGCGCCCACGCACATGCGAGGCGCGCCTCCCGAAGAGCAGGCTGTGCACTGGTTGGTTATGTTGGAGTGTGAAGCCGCCGACCTTGAACTGTAAGGCGATCAGGGAATCGAGTTCAGCATAGGCTCCCACAGGCAAGGACCTCTACTATGCGACGGCGACGAGTTCGACGACCTTACTGATAACCTGATCGGGCTTCACGCCTTCAGCCTGCGCGTCATAACTCAGCAGAATCCTGTGACGCAGAACATCGTGCGCCACCGCCTGCACATCATCAGGGCGCACATAGTCTCGTCCGCGAAGCCACGCATACGCTCGCGAGCACTTATCGAGCCCAATCGTCCCGCGCGGACTCGCCCCGATTTGAATCCACTTCCGCAGGCCCGTGTCGAATCGCTCGGGATACCGCGTCGCCTCAATCAGCGCCACGATGTACTGTTCCACCGCCGGCGCCACATGCACCGCATGGATTTCGCTTCGCGCCGCAAATACTACGTCTTGCGCAACCCTTTCTACTGGCCCAGCACCAGCCGATAGATGTTCGTCAGGGTTGTCCGCCTCTTCGCCTCGAACCAGCAACATGATCTCGCGCTCAGACTTCTCTTCCGGGTAATTGACGTAGACGTGCATCAGGAAGCGGTCCATCTGCGCCTCGGGAAGCGGGTATGTCCCCTCCTGCTCAATCGGATTCTGTGTGGCCATCACCAGAAATAGCTTCGGCAGAACGTGCGTCTTACCCGCTACTGTCACGGTGCGCTCTTCCATCGCTTCCAGCAGTGCGGCCTGCACTTTTGCCGGAGCGCGATTGATCTCATCAGCCAGCACCAGGTTGTTGAAGATCGGTCCATTCTGAAACCGAAACTCGCCCTTGCCCTCGGCGCTGTAGTAAATCTCTGATCCGGTGATATCCGAGGGCAGCAGGTCGGGCGTAAATTGAATTCGCGACAGCCCCGCATCGAGGAATTTGCTGAGCTTCTTGATCGCTCGCGTCTTCGCCAGTCCTGGCAGTCCTTCAACCAGGAGATTGCCATTCGCCAGCAATCCGATCAGCAGGCGCTCAATCATAGCCTCCTGCCCCAGCACCGTCTCACTTATGCGCTTCTGTAACTGCAGGATCGACTCGCGTGAAGTCATCGATATCTGCCCCGGATACTGCTTTTAGATATGCGTGCTCTTTCCAACCGCGAGACGCCCGACTCCCGACATCAAATATCGAGCCACTATACAGCGAAATCCGTTTGGAGTCTCCTCAGTGGTTCCTCCGACTACCGCTTTATGCGCCTTGACTTATCGAAGATACACGCCGATAATCAACCCGCTTTATTCTTTGCCTCATCCGTCTCGATTTAGCGCAAGGTCGTAAAAGGAAATCAGCAGATTTTGCTTTTACGCGGGCAACGATGTTTGCAGCGCTTCCCGGCCCGCCAGGCGTTGTTCCGACTGTTCGAGAAAAAACGCAGTGATAGCTGGTGTTCGTCCGGAACTGCCTGCCATTTGTGCTGCGGCAATTCCACAATATGCATGCACGGAAAGGAGCAGAGATGGGTTCCACGCATCCACGTGTGCACCTGCTGAATCGCAGGATGTCCGCGCTTAGTCTCGCAACCACCCTCGTGGCTCTCCTGACGGCAGCGCTGTTGCCGCCGCGAGTCGCCTACGCAGCTGCAGGCAAACCCAACATCCTCGTTATCTTCGGAGACGATGTCGGCCAGACCGACATCAGCGCTTACAGCATGGGACTCATGGGCTTTCACACGCCCAACATCGACCGGATCGCTAAAGAAGGCATGCTCTTCACCGACTACTACGCCGAGAATAGCTGCACGGCTGGTCGCTCGACCTTCATTACAGGTCAGAGCGCATGGCGGACCGGACTCTCGAAGGTAGGAATGCCCGGGGCGCCCCAAGGATTGCAGGCTCGGGACATCACCATTGCGCAGGCGCTCAAGCCGCTCGGTTACGCAACGGGACAGTACGGCAAGAATCACCTGGGCGATCGCGATGAATTCCTGCCCACCGCACATGGTTTCGACGAGTTCTATGGCAACCTGTATCACCTCAACGCCGAAGAAGAGCCCGAACGTCCCTACTGGTTCGGCAACAACCCGGATTTCGTCAAGTTCTACAATCCGCGCGGCGTGATTCACTCCTACGCCGATGGCAAGATCGAAGACACCGGACCGCTGACCGTCAAGCGGATGGAAACAATCGACGACGAGACGACGAAAGCCTGCATGGACTTCATTTCCAAACAGGCCGGCGCGGGCACGCCGTTCTTTGCATGGATGAACTTCACTCGCATGCACATCTTTACCCACGTCCGGCCGGAGTACGAAGGTAAAGCCGGCTTGGGCAAGGGTTATTTCTACGCTGACGGCATGTGGGAGATGGACCAGAACGTCGGCAAGCTGCTCGGTCTGCTTGACCAGCTTAAGATCGCAGACAACACCATCGTCGTCTTCACTACCGACAACGGCCCCAACGCCTTCACCTGGCCGGATGCCGCAATCACACCCTTCCACAGTGAGAAAGATTCAAACTGGGAAGGCGCGTTCCGCGTGCCAGCGATGGTCCGGTGGCCGGGCCATATCAAAGCAGGTGAAGTCTCGAACGAGCTTTTCTCTGGTCTTGACTGGTTCCCCACGCTTCTCGCGGCGGCAGGCGACACAGACATCAAGGAACGTCTGCTTAAGGGAACGAGTGTTGGTGGAAAGACCTTCAAGGTTCATCTCGATGGCTTCAACCAGCTACCGTACCTAACAGGACAACAGCAAAGCGGTGCGCGAAACGAGTTCTTCTACTTCAATGACGATGGTGAACTCGTCGCGATGCGGTTCGACTTCCTGCAGCCGGGGGCAACCACCAAGACTGCATGGAAGGTTGTCTTCTGCGAACAGCGAGCGCCGGGCAATTTGGAGATCTGGTCCAATCCCTTTACATGTTTGCGCTTGCCAAAGGTTGAGAACCTGCGCATGGATCCTTATGAACACGCTCAGATCTCGGGCATCGGCTACGAAAGATGGTGGACCGACAATGCTTACATCACTGCCGAGGGCGTCAGGAGGTCAGCAATCTTCCTGCAAACCTTCATCGAATATCCGCCCAGCCAGACTCCAGGCACCTTCTCCGTGGAGGGAATCGCTGATCAGGTAAAGAAGAAAATTGCGCAGATGCAACAAGGAGCAGGGCGCGCAGCAAACGACTGATCGCCAACAACCCATACCCAGCCAGAGACTCGGTGATGTGAAAGCATCACCGGGTTTTCTCTTCGCGGATCACAATATGCCGGGAAGATGTTCCTTGCTCAGGGGGTGCCGATGAGTTCCGAACATCCGGGTTGGAAAGAAAAGCTGAAGCACGAGTTGAAAGAAATGCTTGTGCTTTCCGGCTACCTGTTTTTCTTCTTTTGCGCTCTCATGATTTACAAACAGCTGCTGCTCAGCCGCTATCAAGTCCCGGAATATTGGGACTTCGGGTTCGCGATCATCAATGCCCTGGTCATCACCAAGGTCATCATGATCGGACAATACGCGAAGCTCGGCAAAAGGCATGAGGGCAAGGCGATCATTGTTGCGGCAGTCTGGAAAGCTTTCTTGTTTGGTCTGCTTGTATTCGTTTTTCACGTTATCGAGGAGGTGGTTAAACGCCTTATCCATGGAGCCGACGTCGAGAAAGCCTCTCGGGGGATACGCTTCGAGGAGTTTGGCGGTCGCGCTGTCGTTGTATTCTGCACCTTCATTCCGCTCTTCATATTTCTGGAAATGCGACGCGTGATGGGTGAAGAAAGTTTCCTGGGTTTGATTTTCAAGCGCCACGCAACCTCAGACTCTTAGCCCGGTATCCGGGAGTGAGCCAAAAACGACCGCATTGTAAACAGGAGAATCCCATGCCGATCTTCAAAAGGCGTTTGACGATCGTGTCGCTTTTGATCGCATTTGTTGCAGCGCCTTTCTTGTTCAAGCCGTCCGCCTACGCGCAGCAGGTTGGGCACTACATCGGCGGCGCAACCGGCCTTGAAAACGGGACAGACCCACCGCCCGGTTTTTATGGCAGCTACTTCGGGTTCGTGAACCCGGTTAATTCGTTAAAGGGACCAAGCGGAGACACCATCCTGAATCCCGATATCAACGTAGTCGCGCAGATGGCCGGCTACGCCATGACCACGCCGAAAAAGTTTCTCGGCGCCGACTACGGATGGATCTTCCTCGTTCCCGCCGTAAATACCCGCTTTACTTCAGACGAGTTCAATGCTTCAGCTGAGTCCGCTGGCCTGTCTGATGTCTATTTCGCACCCCTCGTCCTCGGCTGGACCAAAGGAAAGGCCACCTTCCTAGTGAACTACGGCTTCTGGGCGCCGACCGGCCAATTCAACCCTTCCCTCGCTTTGAACCCCGGCCTCGGCTTCTGGGAGCACCAGATTCAGGCCGGCAGCACCTACAACATCGACAAGCGCAAACTCTGGAATACATCCGTGCTGACGACCTGGGAGATCAACCAGAGCAAAGAGGGCCTCGACGTTAAGCCGGGCCCCATGTTCACCGCCGAATACAGTTTCGGCCGCCGCTTCGATAAGTACCAGATGAACGCGGGCGTGGTCGGCTATGCCTATCAAAAACTCTCGCCCGATTCCGGCAGCGGCGTGAATCCTCTCCTTGCCGGGGTGCTCGATCGTGGCTTCGCCACTGGCGGCGAGTGGAAGTACACCAACATCAAATGGCACCTTGCCTTCGACGCGCGCTATGAGCAGCAATACGGCGTCGAGGCCAGGACATCGGGCAAGATCCTCGTCGTCACCATTACCTATCTCAAACTCTTCCCGCCGCCGGCGCATAGGTAAGAAAAGTGCGGCTGCAGGTTCGCGACTTGGCCGACACGAGAAAGTAAATTGAGCTGTGATCGAAAGAAAGGATCCGATGAGGCCCAAACCACTCAGCCCTTCGCCGCCGTGCTGCATCAGGACATGAAAGCCCTGTCCGCAAGCGGAACCCGGGGGCTGATGAAACTCTTCATCGCCACACACCGGCATGACGATGGATCAGTTTTGCGAAGATCGCCTCCCCTTGGCTGGCAACGGCGCGTCCGCGAATATGCTTACGACCGGAAATCCTCCATGGGCAAAGCTCGACAAAGGCCTCACCGAGGCCGCCCAGAAAAAATGGATCGTGGGTCGACATGAAAGAAGACTGGAAGACTGCATTCCCGGCGGCTGATACCCCACAAGCTCTCCGACCGTTTTTTTAGCTTCCGCGATAGTCATTCTCGCCATCTCAAAGAACATGACGAGCACGGTGGAACAAAGAAAAGGTCAGCCCCGGACTGAACATCAGCACACCGAAGCCAAGCTTTCCTTAGCTCAAGAGGATCTGCTGGGCTACCTCTACGAGCACCCGCAGGAGTCGCACTCGACCGATAGCTTGGCGGCTAACTTGAACGACAGGCCTCGCTCGGCGAACGAAGTGGTTGCCGAGCTAAAGGCCGCGGCCGACGGCGAAACACAGTCGCCTCTTGACCGCAAGCGCAACCCGGAGGATGTGGAGCGGGACATTGAAATACTCATCTTCAAGGATCTGGTTGCTGGAGAGCGAACCGGAGTCCCCGGCGCCATTCGATACAAAGGTGTTCACCTTACCCTCGCCGGCGAGCGACGTGCCATTGCAATGAGAAACCCCGATGTCTTACCCCCGAGGCACGAGCCTCCTAAAAGCCGACCCAAGGAAACCTGACGCACCACCTTTTCTAGCTGATAATCTTCCCCAGTCCGCTACAATTAGAGGTAGAGAAATAGTGAGGGAAAAGCCTGGCCGCACTCGCAGCCAGGCTTTTTCGTGTCTAAATGGGGAATCATTCCCGCATGAAGATCAATCTAAGTCTCTTATTTTGTAATCTTTGCCGGTAACCGTTTGATTCGTGGATAGATGCTGGTACCTGTTAAGTAAACTCAATGTCACGTGATCTTTACGAGATACACAGGGGGAGGGTGTACCCACCTGGGACTATCAATTTAGGAAACCCCGTGAGCGGCCAGTCGCCATGGATCATAATGGACCGCGACGCCTTTTCCCGGGAGACCCATGCCGGCAGTCAAAGCCCCTTCCGCCGCCCCTCGACCACCAAAAGATCGCTTCCATCCACCCCGTGATCCCGGTCTACCGCCGCAGAAATCGAGATCCGCGCTCTTCACGCTGCTCCTCTTCTTCTCCGGCGCAGCCGCTCTCATCTACCAGGTCCTCTGGATTCGCGAGCTTTCGATCGTCGTAGGAATCGAGGTTTACTCCATAACGATCGCAGTGAGCGCCTTCTTTGCCGGCCTCGCCGGCGGAAGCGCGATCTTCGGCCGCCTCGCGGACCGCTGGCAAAGGCCCCTACTCCTCTATTGCTTCCTCGAAACAGGAGTCGCCCTCACTGGGGTTACCGCCACTATCCTGCTGTCCCGCGCCGCCGAGCCCTTCGTCCTGCTTCAGGCTCGCACCGGACTGCTGGCGTGGCTGCTGCCCTTCTTGCTGGTCGGCGTTCCGTCCTTCCTGATGGGTGGGACCCTCCCCGCCGCCATCCGCGCCCTCGCCGCCGGTTCCCGCCACTTGTCCGAGACTGGGGGCCGGGTCTACGCCGCCAACACTGCCGGCGCCATCGCCGGCGCGCTGTTTAGCACCTTCGGCTTATTGCCCTGGCTGGGTGTCCGCGGCACCGCCTTTGCCACCGCCGTCATAAATTTGCTTGCAGCGGCAATTGCTTTAGCTCTCGATCGGTCACTCGCCACACGCACATATGCTGTGGAAAAGCAGGCCCTCCCCTCCAACAACCAATCGCGCATTGCGCTCGCCCTCTATGCGATCGCCGGAGGCATCGCTCTCGGTTACGAAGTCGTGTGGTCCCAGGCAATGACGCAATTCCTCAGTACACGGGTTTTCGCTTTCTCCGTCATGCTCGCCACCTACCTCGCTGGACTCGCCGTCGGCAGCGCCCTTTATGCGCGCTTCGCAGGCAGAATCCGCGATCCCTGGGGGGTCTTCGCGATGCTCATCTCTGCTGCCGGTGTGGTCGCCCTTCTTGAGATCGCCGGTCTGCAACTGTGGCAGTTACGATTACAGTTGAACGCAGGCGCTTTTGCCTATTCCGTCACCGGAAGCGAGTTGGCCCGAATGTGCGCGCAGTTTCTGGTGGCGTCCATCGGTATCGTCTTCATGCCTACTCTGCTCCTCGGAGCCGCCTTCCCCGCCGCCCTCCAGCTCGCCGCGGGCCGCGAACACCCCGGCAAGGATGTCGGGGCCATCATCGGCCTCAACACCGCGGGCGGCATCGCCGGAACCCTCCTCACTGGCTTCTTCCTCGTCCCCGTTCTTGGACTCGTGCGCACCCTCAGCATGCTCGCCATCGCGGCAGCTACCGTCGGCGGACTCGCCATCGTCCTCGGCTCTCACGTGAGCCGCAAATTCCGGTGGATCGTCTGCCTTCTTGGATGCATCGCCCTATGCGCAGGAATTCTTACTCCTCCCGATCGACTCGCCCGGCTTTTGCTCGCTACGCGCGGGGGAGGCGAGCTGGTCTTCTACGCGGAAAGCCGCGGCGCCACTGTCGCTGTCGCGCAGCAGGAGAACAACGACCACATCTTCCGCCGTCTCTACATCCAGGGGGTCTCTAACTCAGGAGATGCAATGCCTTCGTTGCGGTACATGCGCCTTCAATCATTGCTGCCACTCATCATCCATCGAGGAGACCCCAAATCTGCCCTCGTCATCGGATTCGGCACGGGCATTACTGCCGGAGCACTGCTGCGCTACCCCGGTCTGGACCGCCGGGTTTGCGTCGAGCTGCTGCCAGCAGTGGCGCAGGCGGGTTCTTTCTTTCCCGAAAACTACCGCGCCGTCTCCGATCCACGCATGCAGCTCCGCATCGCGGATGGGCGCCGGGAGCTCATGCGCAGCACGGAAAAGTACGACCTCATCACACTGGAGCCGCCCCCGCCGTCCGCACAGGGAGTTGTCAATCTCTACTCCTCGGACTTCTACCGTCTTGCGAGCCGCCGACTTGAGCCCGACGGCCTCTTTGCGCAGTGGCTGCCTCTCGCAACACAGAACGACGCCGAGACGCGTTCTCTGGTACGTAGTTTTCTTGATGCCTTCCCTTACGCCACTCTCTGGACCAGCGAGCTTCACGAGATGCTCCTCATTGGTTCGAACGCGCCCATCACGCTCGATGTGACACAAATCACTTCCCGGCTGAGCCAGACCGGCGTAAAAGATGCACTGCGTGCCGTTGGCATCTCTTCTCCAGCGTCCCTGCTGGCCACATGGGTCACCGGCCGCGACGCTCTTGAGCGCTACACGGCAAACGCCCAGCCCGTCACCGACAACTATCCCCACATCGAGTACGCGCCTTGGGTCCGCCCGAAAGAGATCACTCGCACGCTCCCCAGACTCCTGTCGCTGCGCACCGATCCGCCGTTGATCGGTGCCGACGATACGATGCGTGCGGACGTGGCTCGGGAGAGCGCGACGTTATCAAATTTTTATGCCGGCGGCATCGCCGCCTACGAGGGCGACAAGGAGCGATGGAGCACAACTATCCAGGCAGTCATGGCTTCCGACGGCGATAATCCCTACTACAACTGGATCATCGGAAGCCGCGAGCCGCGTGGTCAGTAAGAATTGCAGCGTGATGGAGTGCTGTGACACAGTGCCCCTTTCGAGGAAAAGAGGATGTGACATCAGGCGTTCGTTTGCCGCTTGTCTTGGCTATCGTTCGAGACCGCGTAGGCTGTTGTTTCCTTCACAACGTCGCCACAAACGGATTCCGGACAGGCGCTGACCGCGAGCGTGGACGGGCGCTACAAGTACTGTTTGTGTGCGATCTATCCGGTCCATCGGATTCTACAAGCGCCTTGTCGTCTAATCGGTAATTGCTATTCAGTACAGCGTTGAAGGGGCGTCATCTGAGTTGTCCCGATCAGTGAGTCCGGGCAACCTGATGAGAGTCAGATGGCCGCATGCTGTATGAGAGGGCTCCTCGAGTCTCGGACAACGCCAGGATAAATACCCCAGCATGACTTGACAGTCACAATCGAAACGGCCTAATGTAGGCTGGTTTGAGTAAGCGTTTACTCGTGCGGCTCGTCATGAATGCCTCTCGATCGTTAGGGCATTCGTCGGCTGCCATCGAGCAACCTTCAGGAGAGCCGTAAATGACGCAGTTCAGTATGAAATATCTGGGGCTTTGCGCGATTCTCTGCGCGGCCCTCGGTGCCATTCCAAAGTTGGGCGCCCAGGCCACGACCGGATCGATTACCGGCCGAGTAACAGATCCGTCGGGCGCCGTGGTTCCAAATGCGACGATCAAAGCGACAGAGGTAAACAAGGGGATCTCCTTCAACGGGCGGACGAACGCTATCGGTGACTATGTCGTCCTAAATGTCACCCCCGGGTTGTACAAAGTCACGGCCTCAGCTACCGGATTTGCAACGGCTGAAGCCCTCAATGCGCAGATCGTGATCGACCAGAAGTTGCTGCTGAACTTCACCTTGAAGGCTGGAGCCGCCGACACCACTGTTGTGGTCACAGAGGCCCCGACAATGCTCCAAACTGAGAGTTCCGAAACGGGAGCGGTGATCCAGTCACAAGACATTACTGATCTCCCCCTGCTGTCGCGCAACTTCTACAGTCTGCCCTACCTCATTCCGGGAGTCGCCAATGGAAACGGCAGTATTAACTCCTTTTCTGTCACCGTCAATGGCCAGCGCGAGTACGGAAACTCGATCACGATTGACGGCGTCGAATCGACGACCAACCGTACGCAGGACATCACAGTGGTACCCAGCGTGGACTCGGTGCAGGAGTTCAAAGTTGCCACCTCCGCTTACAACGCCGAATTTGGTAGCTCCGCCGGCGCAGTCGTGTCGATCGATACCAAAGCGGGCACCAACCAGTTCCACGGCGACGCATATGAGTTCTTCAGGCCCAACTTCACAGCGGCGCGGCCCTATGGATTTCAAGGAGCGACAGTCCCGCCATCGATCCTGAAGCAGCACAATTATGGCGGAACACTTGGCGGACCAGTAATTCACGATAAGGCGTTCTTTTTCGTGTCTTATGAGCGCACCGAACAGACCAATGCATACACCTATCTGGACGCGACTCCACCGATCAACCAAATCGGCTTCCTGCCCGATGGCTCAGTAGATCTGTCGCAGATGGTGGATCCATTCGCAGGAATTAGTGCTCCGGCTGGTCTGAAGGTCAAGCACTTCGATCCCAACGTCTTGTATGCCTGCTACGGAGGATGCTCCCAGGAGTTTGCCGGAGATATCATTCCGGCGAATCGCGTCAGCAAGGCAGGCTTGAATACACTTCTCAATTTCTTCCCCAAGCCGAACCTTGCCGGCACAGACAATGGCTGGTACAACAACTTTTTCGTCGACTCGCCGACTCACCAGACCCAGGACCAGGTTGACGCGCGCTACGACCAGAATATTTCAAGCAAAGACCGTGTCTATCTTACCTACCATTACTTCGACCAGAATCAACTGGTGACAGATCCATATCATGGAGCGACGGTGGTTCCCGGCGCGGGGGATGCCGATCAAGCTAACAAGGAGGATGTACAAGGCCAGACGATTTCCGCAACTTATACTCGGGTCTTCAGCCCGACAACCTTGAATGAGTTTCGATTTGGGTATTCCAATTACCAGGAGAATCTCTACAGTCTCCTGGACGGTACGGACTACTCGACAAAATACGGGGTCGGCAACATTGCAGTACCTGGATTTCCGGCGACTATCGGTTATCCATATATCTATCTGGGAACGGGATATCTGACGGGTGGGTCGACCTATAAACCCTATCACGTGAAGGATCAGAACTACTCGATCAATGACAATTTTAGCTGGAGCTCAATTGCGCGACATCAATTCAAATTCGGAGAAGAGTTTCGGCTTCTGAATTCTCACCCGCTCTTTTCGTTGTTCCCTACCGGATTCCAGTATTACGGCAGCTACGGATTTTCACAGACCGGCGACCAGACCTACGGCTACTTCGTCAACGGTGCGGCATTTTACAATGGAGGCTCTGATATCGGTGATCTTTTACTTGGTCTCCCGTACCAGACTTCCATCGGCCTGCAGCTGACGCAACCTCACACAAAGAGCTGGTATCTCGGACTCTACGCGCAAGATACTTTCAAGGTATCGCCGAAACTAACCCTCAACTACGGATTGCGCTATGAGTTCGAGGCTCCGTATGTCGAAGCCAATAACTATGAATCGAACTTCGATCTGGCCAGTGGTGACATCCTGATTGCCGGCCGTGGCGGTAACTCACGATCGCTCATGGTGTCGCGCAAGAATGATTTTGGGCCGCGTATCGGATTCAGCTATCTATTGAACCCAAAGACGGTTGTTCGCGCCGGATACGGGCTGTTTTACTCACCTGAAAACGATGGTCGCGAGGACTTTCTGACACAGAGCACGCCTTTTGCGGAGCAGGCTGTTTACACAAACTATTGGTATAACGGACCGCCGTATCAGTATGTGCTCGATACCGGGGTGGCGCGAAACACGGCGATCAACATCCCGTCGAGCGGCAGAATTGATCCAATGACTTTGCCGAACGGCAATCTCGAGACAACTTTTGCGGTCGACCCGCACCTCAAGACAGGCGTATCGCAATTGTTCAACGCCGCTGTTCAACGATCAATCACTAACAATCTAAGCCTGGAGGTTGCTTACGTTGGCTCGGTTGCACACAACCTGTCGTATCAGATAGGTGATATCAATGCGAATCCGTATGACAGCACCAACGGGAACAACAACCGTATAACGCCATACTTGGGAAAAATTCAGTATCTAAGCGATTACGGAAGCGTGAGCTACAACTCCATGCAGGTAAAGTTCACTAAGCGCGAATCGCGTAACCTGAGCTTCCTGCTTTCCTATACTTACTCGCACGACCTTGACAACGGTCCGGCTCCATTTAATCTGGGCCACTACAACAACAACGAGCCGCAGGATCCCTATAATCTTCACGCCGAGTGGGCATCATCAGACAATGACGTTCGGCACAACTTTGTCTTCAGTGGTTTGTGGAGACTGCCGTTCGGGCAGGGCCAGAGATTCGGCTCTAACTGGGGCCGGGTTACAGATAGTGTCCTGGGCGGCTGGCAGCTCAATAGCATCTACAACATGCGAACCGGTACGCCCGTGAATGTGATACGCAGCAATAATGCGGCATCTGTCCTGCCTGGTCTCAGGCCGGATTTAATTGCTGATCCGGTTCTTCCTAGAGATCAGCGAACGCTGCTTCACTATTTCAACACCGATGCCTTCAGCATCACGCGCTTCGATTGCTCAACACCAACTTCCGTCACCTGCAATGCCCCGGGGGACGCTGGCAGGAACATCCTGTACGGTCCCGGATACATCAATTTGGATGCATCGCTCTTCAAGATTTTTTCGTTCACAGAACGTTATCGCCTGGAACTCAGGCTTGAACTGTTCAACACCCTGAACACGCCTCACTTCGCCAATCCAAATGGAGACCAGGGTAACATGACGAACTTCGGCGAGATCACGCAGACAATCGGCAATCAACGGATCGCGCAGATTGCCGGCAAATTCTATTTCTAGTACTGATGGGCTCCGCACAGATCGCGGCGGAGCCTATTCCATTGACATGATGACTTGCACGGTCCTCTCGCGATGAAATCCACGCCTTGCACCGCGATTTGTGGTGCAAAACAGTTCAATTGAGTACGGAGTCATTGTCAAAATCATGCAGCTGTTCAATCGGCCATTCTTCTTCAGTAGTGTTGTGGTGCTTACCTTTGCGGTTGCGGGCCTGCTCCGCGGAGACTGTCTTCACGCGCAGGATTTCTATCTTCACAATGGCGACCGCCTGACGTTCTATGGCGACAGCATCACAGCGCAGCGGTTCTACACCAGGGATATCCAGGATTTCGTGGCAACGCGGTATCCCACTCTGCAGGTGATGTATCACAACGCCGGGGTTCCGGGAGATAAGGTCACCGGAGGCTATGCGGGTGATGCTGCCGATCGTGTGGCGCGCGATGTGAAGCCGTGGGATCCGACTGTGCTCACCGTAATGCTGGGAATGAACGACGGAGACTACGTTCCGCCGGACCCAAAGATCTTTGCGGACTATCAGCAAGGATACGAGAGACTACTGACGATGCTTCGCGCCGCGGCTCCTCGGGCACGAATTACCCTGATCGAAAATACCCCGTACGACGAAATTACCCACGGAACGGAGTTCCCTGGATTCATGGCAACGACGGAGCAGAACGCGAAGGCGACTCCGGCGCTTGGACAACGCGAGGGTTTGCCGGTGGTGGATGCCTATTCGCCGGTGAAAGAGCTCCTGGAGCACGCCAAAGCCGCCGACCCTTCCTTCGCATCGCTGTTAGTGCCTGACCGAATTCATCCTTCGAGCCCGCTGCACTGGGTAATGGCGGAGTCGGTGATGAAGGCTTGGCACATCGATCCTGTGGTGAGTGAGGTGACCCTATCCGCGGCATCGCAATCTGTCACGCATAGCCGGCGAACCGAGGTTAGCGGAGTTCAGGCTCATGGGAGCGCACTCGATTGGGATCAACTCGATGAAGCATTTCCGTTGCCCTTTGACCTCGAAAACGCTCTGATGAACTTCGTCCTGAAGATCAGCGATCTCGCTTCTGTCGACGAGGAAATGCTCAAGGTGGACGGCCTGCAACCGGGTGCCTACAAGCTGACAATTGACAAGACAGATGTGGGGACATTTTCTGAAGCACAGCTATCGAGCGGAATCAATCTGGCGCTGCTGAAGACACCCATGTGGGAGCAGGCCAGAGAGTATGACGCAGCTCTCGAGCGGCGCTCGGAATTGGAGCTAGCCGATTTCGTACTCTTTGCTGAGACTGAAGTGAAGGACAAGCCAACGGCAAGCAGAATTCTGCGCGAGGGCGAAGCCGTGTTTGAACAAAAGGCGCAGGAAGCGCTGCACATCTCAAAACACCACTACAGTCTCGCACCTTTGAGCCACACGGTCGCGCCCAACTCCTAGGGTGATCGCTTCTCCGTCAGAAGGATTCGCATGGCCAGCAACACAATGCATCGACTTTCTCTTCTCGCCGCCTTTATTTTCTGCGTAACGCTGTTGCCGGCGTTTGCGCAGCACGATCACGAAGTACAGGCACAGACGCCGCGTCCCTGGATGAATCGAAATTTGTCGCCCGATGAGCGGGCCGAACTGGTGTTAAAGCAGTTAACTTTGGACGAGAAGATTGACCTTGTACATGGCCAGGGCATGCCGGACTGGGGCAAGCCGATGCAACATCCCGAGCTGGGCAACGGCGGGGCGGGATTCGTTCTCGGTGTCCCGCGCTTGGGTATCCCAATTATCCAGATGAGCGATGCCGCGTACGGAGTCCGCGATAGTGCCCAGAATGGGCGCTACTCGACGGCACTCCCATCGAATCTGGCGTCAGCGGCGAGTTGGGCCCCCCAGGCTGCTTGCGATTATGGCGCGCTGATTGGCCGCGAGTTGCGTGCTCAGGGCTACAACATGTCACTGGGCGGCGGCGTTAACCTCACCCGGGAGCTACGAGATGGAAGGACCTTCGAGTACATGGGCGAAGATCCCGTGCTCGCAGGCACCATGGTTGGCAACAGGATCAAATGCGAGCAGGCGCAGCATGTCATCGCCGACATCAAGCATTACGCGCTGAACGACCAGGAGAGCGGACGTGATGAGGTCAACGTAATCGTCGGTAAGCGCGCTATGCAGGAAAGCGATCTGCTTGCCTTCCAGATCGGTGTCGCAACAGGTAACCCGGGCGCCGTGATGTGCGCTTACAACGCAGTGAATGGTGACTTTTCCTGCCAGAACAAATATCTGCTTACCGACGTTCTCAAGCAGGAATGGAATTTCAAAGGCTTCGTGGTATCCGATTGGGGTGGAACTCACAGCACCATTCAGGCATCGGCCGCAGGGTTGGACAACGAAGAGCCCATGGACGATTTCTACGGGGCGAAGCTAAAGGATGCCGTGCAGTCCGGAACGATCCCGATGGCCCAACTTGATGATCATGTGCGGCGCATCTTGCGCTCCGAGTTTGCCAGCGGAATCGTCGATTACCCCATGCAGAAGAGCGTAGTGGATGTAGAGGCCGGTTTTAATACTGCACAGCAGATTGCCGAGCAA
>Ga0335073_10005859_pt1 | contig 17273 bp, 12 predicted proteins | sample Lox_Sample_22_FD_207093 | JGI IMG/M metagenome (GOLD analysis project Ga0335073, IMG submission 207093) | Soil microbial communities from Loxahatchee National Wildlife Refuge, Florida, United States - Lox_Sample_2.2 | ecosystem: Environmental > Terrestrial > Soil > Wetlands | place: USA...
TGCGAAGCATCTGCGCGAACTCCTCGCTGAAAGCGAAATTCGCGAATCCCACCGCCATGGCGATCCGCGAGTGCAGGATGCTTACTGCCTGCGCTGTATGCCGCAGGTACACGGCGCGGTGCGCGGGGCACTCCAGCATGCACGGGAAGTGATCGAGATCGAAGCAGGGTCGGCTACGGATAATCCGCTCATATTTGCGGGGAGTGACCCCGAGATACTTTCCGGAGGAAACTTTCACGGAGCACCGCTGGCTCTGGCCGTGGACTATGCTGCGATTGCGCTCGCCGATCTTATGAGCATCAGCGAGCGGCGTATTGACCGCCTCATCAACCCGGACATCAACGAGGGCCTTCCTCCGTTCCTTTCCAAGGCCGCGGGGGTCTCCTCCGGACTCATGATTGCGCACGTTGCCGCCGCCGCATTGTTGAGCGAGGCAAAGGTCCTTTCGCACCCCTCGAGTGTAGACAGTGTTCCCACGTCGGGTGGAAAAGAGGATCATGTGTCTATGGGAATGACCGGCGCCTTGAAGCTGCGGCAGGTGGTCTCCAACGCCGAACATGTACTAGCGATAGAGCTGATTTGCGCCGCTCAGGGGCTTGAGTACCGGCTCCCTCTCAAGCCCTCACGGCAGGTTGCAGAGGTCGCGGCGATGGTGCGTGAGACTGTTGCGCCCCTCACCGAAGATCGTGCGCTTTCTAGCGAGATTGCTGCACTCGCCGAGAACATTCGAGATGGAAGATTCGACCGCTGGAGAGGACAGGACAATGCTTGATACCCAAACCATTGAAGCTCTAGGTCATCGCACAGTTCGCGCACCGCGCGGGACGAAGTTGAATACTCGAGGATGGCAACAGGAAGCAGCGCTCCGCATGTTGATGAACAACCTCGATCCGGAGGTTGCAGAACGTCCTGACGATCTGGTCGTCTACGGAGGAACCGGAAAAGCAGCTCGCAACTGGGAAGCCTTTGAAGCCATTGTACGCACGCTGAAAACACTCGCCGTCGATGAAACTCTTCTCATCCAGTCTGGAAAGCCTGTAGGAGTTCTACGCACGCATGAAGGCGCGCCGCGTGTGCTGCTAGCTAATTCAAACCTCGTCGGCCGCTGGTCCAACTGGGAGCACTTTAATGAGCTCGAACGCAAGGGCCTAATGATGTATGGACAGATGACTGCCGGATCTTGGATTTACATCGGCAGCCAGGGCATCGTGCAAGGCACCTACGAAACCTTTGCCGAGGCCGGGCGGCAGCACTTCGGCGGCAACCTCGATGGCAAGCTTGTCGTTTCGGGCGGAATGGGTGGAATGGGTGGCGCTCAGCCACTCGCAGCAACAATGAACGGGGCTCTGTTCCTGGGTGTCGATGTTGACGCTGAGCGCATCCAAAAACGCCTCAAGAGCGGCTATTGCGATCACATTGCCTGGACCATCGAGGAAGCGCTGACCGTCCTCGACAGCGCACGCCGAGAAGCCAATACTGTCTCGGTTGGTTTGGTCGCGAACATCGCTGATGTGCTTCCGGAATTGATCCGGCGCAACATCGTGCCTGACGTGCTCACCGACCAGACAAGCGCGCACGATCCGCTGCAAGGGTACGTCCCAAACGGGATGAGCTTCGAGGTTGCGCTTCAATTACGCCAGAGTAATCCCGGGGAGTACACACGGCGCTCGATAGCGACGATGGGCAAGCATGTCCAGGCCATGCTTGAGCTCAAACGGCGCGGCGCTGTGACCTTCGATTACGGCAACAATCTACGTGCACAAGCGCAGCTAGCGGGTGTGGATGATGCCTTTGAGATTCCGGGCTTCGTGCCTGAATATATTCGCCCGCTCTTTTGCGAGGGCAAGGGCCCGTTTCGCTGGGTCGCGCTCTCCGGCGATCCCAACGATATTCATCGAACAGATCAACTCGTGCTCGAACTGTTCCCTGAAGAGGCGAGCCTGCGGCGCTGGATCGAACTGGCGCAAAAACGAATCCACTTTCAGGGACTGCCGGCACGCATCTGCTGGCTCGGGTATCGCCAGCGTGCGAAATTCGGCGTAGCAATGAACGATCTGGTCCGAACCGGCGAAATAACAGCCCCCATCGTAATCGGTCGCGATCATCTCGACGCTGGTTCTGTAGCGTCGCCTTATCGCGAGACTGAAGGCATGGCCGATGGGTCGGATGCGGTGGCCGACTGGCCGCTATTAAACGCTCTGGTAAACACCGCTGCTGGGGCATCATGGGTCAGCATTCACAACGGCGGCGGTGTCGGCATTGGCTACTCGCACCACGCCGGTATGGTGGTTGTTGCCGACGGCTCGGATTTGGCTGCGCAGAGGCTGGAGCGAGTTCTCACCACGGATCCGGGTATGGGAGTTCTGCGCCATGTTGATGCCGGATACGAACATGCAATCGCGTTCGCTGAGCGCGCGGGAATTCGTGTGCCAATGCGGGAGCGGAATGTTTGAATAAACTGCTCGTCGTCAATGCCTCACAAATAGTGACCCTTGCGGGCCCGGCTCAGCCGCGTGTTGGAGCCGAGCTCTGCAAACTCTCTATTATTCCCGATGGCGCAATGCTCGTCACAGAAGGCCGCATCGCCGCTGTGGGAAGGCGTGCTGAGATCGAGCCTCACACCACGAACGCTCAAGTCGTCGATGTCGGCGGCCGCCTGGTCACCCCGGGCTTTGTTGACGCGCACACGCATTTGATTTTCGCCGGAAATCGCGCAGACGAGTTCGAGAAGCGTTGCGCCGGCATGACCTATCAGGAGATTGCAGCTCAGGGCGGCGGCATCCGCTCGACGGTCTGTAAGACGCGAAAGGCCTCCGAGGACGTGCTCGTCGCCTCAGGTTCGCGGCTCGCACAGTGGTTTCTCCGCGGTGGGACAACCACGGTCGAGGCAAAGTCAGGCTATGGCCTCACGATTGAAGATGAGGTAAAGATTTTGCGAGCAATGCGCAGGGTCGGCGAAACTACGCCACTACGCGTGGTGTCCACCTTTCTCGGCGCACATGAGATTCCTGAAGAGTATGGCGACCGGAGCGACGACTACGTCGATCTGATCGTCAACGAAATGCTTCCGTATGTGACTTCCCAGAAGCTCGTTGAGTTTTGCGATATCTTCTGCGAGAGCAAAGTCTTTAATCTGGAGCAGGCGAGGCGCATCTTGACTGCGGCTAAAGCCCGCGGCCTCGGCCTGCGCATGCATGCTGACCAGTTCACCTCATTCGGGGCGAGCGACCTTGCAGCGGAGTTGGGAGCCAAGACCTGTGACCACCTCGAACAAACGCGGCTCACGTCGATTGCGGCCCTCAAGGCAGCCGGTGTACAACCTGTTCTTCTGCCTGGGTCCGTCTACGCGATCGGTTCGCATCAGTATCCGGCAGCCCGAGCCATGATTAGCGCGGGCCTTGCGGTCGTGCTGGCCACAGACTTCAATCCCGGCTCTTCACCCACAACGTCGATCCGAACGGTGATGTCACTAGCTTGCACGCAGATGAAAATGAGCCCGGCAGAGGCTCTTGCTGCAGTGACCGTGAATGCTGCATACAGCTTAAACCGCGGCGCGGAGGTTGGGTCACTCGTAACTGGCAAGCTAGCGGATTTCGTGGTTCACGATGCCGAAGATTACAGAGAACTGCCCTATTTTTTTGGAGACCAACAGGCCGCGATGGTCTTCGCTCAAGGTGTCCGCGTAATTTGACATAACTCCATCACTCTGTTTTCATTGCCACATTCGCATGCAGCTAATAATGATCAGCTTCGACCACCAGCACATGATGCATTCGAGCGTCATCGGGCGGTTGGTTGGAAGGATCATTATTATCCCTACTCCATAGGAGCGGGAGGCTGGCGAACCAGATCGAGTAATCAGGCCACCACCGCTAAGCGGCTGGTGGCTTTTCACTTTCAGGAGAAGGATTTTTCGATGGCAGTGACCCTCCAGGATGTTCAAGCCGCACATCAGCGCATTCGCAACTTCATCTATTGTTCCCCTGCACCTCACTCCGATGAGCTTTCCAAAATGACGGGACAGAATGTCTTTCTTAAACTCGACAACCTGCAACGCACGGGCGCATTCAAGGAACGCGGGGCTCTCAATCGGATCCTTTTGTTAAATGATAGCGAGAGGAGGCGCGGGGTCATTGCCGCGAGCGCTGGAAACCACGCGCAGGCCGTCGCCTACCATGCCACCCAGCGAGGCATCCGTTCACGCATTGTGATGCCGTTGATGACGCCCCTGGTGAAGGTATCTGCCACAATGAACTTCGGCGCGGAAGTGGTGCTGCATGGCACCAATTACGATGAAGCATGTGCGGAAGCGGTACGGCTGGGAGATGAAGAGGGCTTAACTTTTCTCCATCCCTTCGACGACGACGCAGTCATCGCGGGCCAGGGAACGATCGGGCTGGAGCTGCTCGATCAGGTTGCAGGTCTGCAAGCTGTCGTCGTTCCGATTGGAGGCGGCGGACTTATCGGGGGCGTGGCGTGTGCAATCAAGGAAGTAAATCCCCAAGTCCGTGTGATTGGTGTTCAGACTGAGCGTCTGCCTTCAATGCTGCGAGCGACAGAAGTCGGCGAGCCGGTTACAGTTCCGGCCGAGGCTACGATCGCCGACGGTATCGCTGTGCGGCGGGCCGGTGAACAAACGCTACCTCTGGTTCAGCGCTACGTCGACGAACTCGTTACCGTCGACGAAGAAGAAATTGCGAATGCAATTCTCGTCCTGCTTGAGCAGGAAAAGACTCTGGCAGAAGGTGCGGGTGCCGTGGCCCTGGCCTCGCTGCTACAGCACAAGACGAAGCTGAACGGGCATCGCACCGCAGTTCTTGTATGTGGAGGCAATATCGACGTCAGCCTGCTGGCAAGGATCATCGAACGCGGCCTTGTAAAGGACGGCAGACGCACCCGCTTACGCATTCACCTCACCGACCGACCCGGGGCACTTCATTCGCTGACACGGATCATCGCAGACGCCCGCGCGAACATTGTTCAGACCTCGCACGACCGAGCCCACTATGGCGTTAATCTGGGAGATACGGTCATAGATGTGACACTTGAAACCCGCGGGAACTCACACATCACAGAGATAGGCCAGATGCTGACGGATGCTGGTTACCGCCACCAGCGCATTGAATAGCAGCCGGTCCCGGGGGCTGCCTAGTTCAGATATTTCGCGGTCCGTTTTGCTGCACGGGCCCCGTCGATTTCCGCTCGACGAGCGTTGGCCGGATCGTGAACTCAGCACCTTTGACGCTCGCGTTGTCTTTCGCGCTGTAAAGAGCCCGGAAGGCGACCTTGGCAATCTCCTTGCGCGACAGCTGTACCGTGGTCAGGCCGGGCTGCGTGAAGGCACTCAGATCAATGTCGTCGAATCCGATGAGGGAAATGTCTTGCGGAATCTTCAGGCCCCGTTCGAAGATCGCTCCCATTGCCCCAATTGCTGTCATATCGTTCGACGTTAGGACTGCGGTGGGCCGCACCGGTTTCCCGAGCAACCGTGCCATCGCCTCGTGACCGCCATCCATGCGGTGGTTACCTTCCTCGACGAAATCACGATTGAGAATCAAGCCCTTGCGTTTCAAACTATTCATAAAGGCGCGCCGACGAACACGAGCCGAGGTCAGATCCATCGGGCCACTGATGAAACCAATTGCCGTATGCCCGAGCGATGTGAGATGTCCGACTGCAGCATCAATCCCGCTCGCGTAATCAATCGCGATGTTGCTAATTCCCTTCTGCGGTGTTCCGGTATCGAGAAAGACCAGCGGAATCCGTCGGCTGCTCATCTCATCGACAAGGTGCTCCTCCATCTCCGAAGTCATGATGGCAACGCCGTCGACCTTGCGCTGCAGCATGCGGCTGACACACACCTCCATTCGGTGCGGATCGTAATTGGTGTTGGCGACGAGCACTTCCTGCCCAAACTGAACGGCTACATCCTCAAAGCTTTTTACTAACTCCGGAAAGAATGGGTTCGTGATGTCGGAGATTATCAGACCATAGAGGCTGCTCCTGCCGGAGCCGAGCGCGCGGGCGTTTGTATTCGGGTAAAACTTAAGCGCGTCGATTGCCTGGCGAACACGCTCAGCCGTCTCAGCGGTAACTTTGTCTGAGCCGTTAATCGTGCGGGAAACAGTCGCGGTAGAAACTTTGGCGAGCCGCGCAACTTCCTTGATGTTCATAGGCTTGCTACTTTGGGGAAGGGTACAGCCATATTCTCGGCCAGCATCGCTGTAGTACTTGCCACGGAGTATGTGGCCGTTGGAATCGTTATACTCGATTTCCGAACTAAGTTAGCAGGATTTCGCCGACCACCCAAGATTCTGTCGGTGACCAAGTCTTGAGGGGGGCCAAATCCAAGCGTGACGATTGTAACCGATTTCAAATATCATGACGCGTTGTGCATTCATTGATCCCGCCGGCTACCCTCGTCCGAGTCTCGTTCTGTGCCTAAATCATCAAAGCGGGACTATTACCATCCAACCGCACGGCACCCCCTGCAAATCTCTCTCGTCAAACGGAATGGAGTGAACCAGCTTTCACGATGAAATATCCCGCCACCGCCAAGGCAAGTCTTCGAATTACGACATATGGTCCGGCGCTTCGACGCCTGTTTCTCGCGAGCCTCTGTGTGCTCGGGTTTCCCCACTGCCTGTTGTCCCAGGCACCAGTATCTTCTGCCCAGTCCACAGGCGGCGGGAACTCTACGGGAGGCGCACACGCTGCAATCCATGATGCGGAGAATCGTCCCATCACCGCTGGCGGCTTCGTCGATTCGGGTCCAGTCGTGTTCGAAGACATTACGCAGAAGTCCGGTCTGGCGACCTGGCACCACACCATGGGAACTCACGATAAACAGTTCATCATCGAGGCGAACGGTTCCGGAGTTGGCCTCCTCGACTATGACAACGACGGGTGGCTCGACATTTATCTGGTGAATGGTTCTACGTACGACGCCCTCAGCGGAAAAGCGACGCCCCCCCACGCGGCGCTCTTTCACAATAATCACGACGGCACATTTACCGATGTTGCGGCGAAAGCCGGAGTCACGAACGACCGCTGGGGCTTCGGTGTAGCCATCGGCGACTACGACAACGACGGTTGGCCGGATATTTTCGTCGGTAACTACGGTAAGAACCGGCTCTATCACAACAATCACGACGGCACGTTTACTGACGTTGCCGAAAAGGCGGGAGTCACGCTCGGCAATTGGTCCACCGGGGGAACCTTCGGAGACTACGATGGCGATGGCCGATTGGATCTATTCGTGCCCGGATACCTTCATTACGACATGGCCAACCCTCCCGTTCCCGGATCTAAAGCGGTGGCCTACAGCTTTTGCAATTTTCGCGGCGTGAGCGTTATGTGTGGCCCGAGAGGGTTGCAGGGCGAGCCCGATCGCCTTTTTCACAACAATGGAGACGGCACCTTCACGGACGTGAGTGTGAAGGCCGGCGTCAATGACCCCAATCATTACTATGGATTCACCGGAATTTTCGCGGACATCAACAACGACGGCAAAGTTGACCTCGTCGTTGCGGATGATTCCACACCTAACTATCTCTACATCAACAAAGGCAACGGAACCTTTGAGGATGATAGCTACGCCTCGGGTTTCGCGCTGAACCAAGATGGCCGCGAGACGGCGTCAATGGGGCTGGGGATCGGTGACTATGAGAACACCGGCCGTCTCGATTTGATGACGACCACTTTTTCGGACGACTACAAAGTTCTTTACCATAACGACGGCGACGCAAACTTCAGCGACGTCAGCTACCACCTCGGGCTTGCGCAGGACACTATTCCGTTTCTTGGATGGGGAATCGGATTCATTGACTATGATAACGATGGGTGGAAGGACATCATGATGGTTAACGGCCATGTCTATCCGGCAGTTGACAAACAGGACTGGGGCACCAGTTTTGCCGAGAGACCGCTTCTGTTTCGCAATCTCTCAGGTAAGAAGTTCGAACTTGTTCCACCGGTCAAAGGCACAGGATTGGCGGTTGTGACCCCGGGTAGAGGGGCAGCCTTTGGTGACCTGTTCAATGACGGCAAGATCGACGTTGTCATTAATTCGCTCGACACTACGCCGGTACTACTTCGCAACGTCAATGCCGACAAACATCACTGGGTCGAGTTCAAGCTTATAGGTGGCCCAAAAAGTCCTCGTGACGCCGTTGGTGCTACGGTTTATCTCACTTCAAACGGCATTCGTCAGCGCGGAGATGTAATCAGTGGTGGCAGTTACATGTCTTCGAACGATCAGCGAGTCCACTTTGGTCTAGGGGACTCCGCGACGGTGGATCAAGTGGAGATTCATTGGCCGAGCGGGGCAATCGAGAAGATCAGGCTGCCATCTCTCGATCGAATCTTCACCGTTGAGGAAGGCAAAGGCATTACGGGTGAGCTTTGTGTGGCCTGCAAAGATGAACCGGTTTCCTCAGGGAAGAAGTAATGCGGGCACGGAAGAAATCAGGGCCCAGCTGACCTCGGTCGCTACTGATGCCGGTCCTCCCGGGCAGCGATTCTCCTCCACAGTAAGCGATTTACAAACCTACCGTTTATCTGTCGAGTTGTGAGTGTTCCAGATAAACTAGTGTTTTTCAAAGGGGAGGCATCTTCAGAATGTTCCGCCGTTTAGCGCTGCCCTGTGCTCTCGTGGCCCTTCTTCTCGCGACGCTGCCTGCCGTCAATGCGCAAAGCACCGCATCAGTTCATCTGGAGAGCGCCACTCTCGATCGCTACGTCGGACAGTATCGCAATACAACCGAGCCGGAGATTGTACTCTCCGTCTTTCGCGACGGCGATCATCTTGCGATTGAATCTGCGCGGTCGCCACGTCAGGATCTAATCGCGGAATCCGCCTCCAGTTTCACCATTAAAGACACTTCCGGCCATCTTGAGTTCGTAGGCGGTTCGGGCAAGGTCACGGGCATGAGACGCAGAACAGGCTCTTCCAACGTGTTTTACGAACGGATCAGTGATCAACCTGTGCAGAATCATTTCCGCCCCTACAGCCGGCAAGAGGTGATGATTCCCATGCGTGATGGGGTCAAGCTGCACGCCATCGTCCTTCGCCCTACAGATGCCGGCGGAGCGCTGCCGTTTATCATGCAGCGGACACCCTACGGAGTCGATGAATCGGACTCGGATTACATCAACTCGCGTTATACCGAACTGGCGCAAAGCGGCTACATCTTCGTGATGGAGGACATCCGCGGCCGCTACAAGTCTGAAGGGCAGTTCGTTATGATGCGGCCCATCGCGCCGCACCATGACCCCAAGTCGGCGGATCCGAAGCAAATCGATGAGAGCACCGACACCTATGACACTGTCGCGTGGCTCATCAAGAATATTCCCGACAACAACGGCCGAGTGGGGGTAGTCGGGGTGTCATACCCCGGGTTCCTTGCCGCCGAGGCGGGCATCGATCCGCATCCAGCTGTAAAGGCGATCTCGCCACAGGCTCCGATGACCGACGTTTGGATCGGGGACGACTTCTTCCACAACGGCGCGTTCCGGCAGACTTACGGCTACGACTATGTCCTGGGCATGGAGTCCAGCAAGGAGGCGACATTCACCAAGCTAAACGAAGATGCTTACAAATACTTTCTCGATGCCGGTTCCTTTGCGGCCGCCGGCAAGGAGTCTGGCACCAGCAATCTGCCTACCTGGGGGGCCTTTCTCGATCATCCTCCTTACGACGAATTCTGGCGGTCACGGGCCGTCCAGCCACACCTTACTCAAGTGGCCGTTCCTACTCTGGAAGTAGGAGGCTGGTGGGACCAGGAAGATATGTGGGGACCGCAGGCCGAGTATGCCGCACTTGAGCCTCACGATTCGCAGCATGAAGTCTTTCTGACCCTCGGGCCATGGAATCACGGAGAGTGGGCGCGAACAACGCGTCATCTCGGCGTTGTGGATTTTGGTGCAGCTACCGGTGACCAGTTCCGCCTGCAGATTGAGGCGCCATTTTTCGCACACTACCTCAAGGATCAGCCCGGGTTCAACCTGGAGGACACGGCGACTTTCCAGACGGGTACGAACCGGTGGATGCGCTACGGCCACTGGCCGCCAAAGAACGTGATCGAGCACCATCTCTACCTCGGCTCGAACGGGATGCTCAGCTTTGACAAGCCCGCGAAAGACGATGCCTTTACCAAGTACGTTTCCGATCCAGCAAAGCCGGTCGAGTATCGCAAGAGGCCGATCGAGGCGACTTACGCGCCGGGGGGATCGGGATGGTACACGTGGCTGGTCGAAGACCAGGCCCCCTATGCCCACCGGAAAGATGTCGCAACCTGGACTACGCCGATACTCGATCGTGACCTGACGGTCACCGGTGATGTGGTCGCCGATCTGCACGCGGCGACGTCGGGCACGGACGGCGACTGGGTAGTTAAGCTAATCGACGTCTATCCGTTGGATCCGGCGCTAGGCAAGATGTCGGGCTATGAGCTGATGATCGTTGACGAGATCTTCCGCGGCCGCTACCGCGAGAGCTACGAGCATCCGGAAGCAATTCCCGCCAACAAGGTCGAAGAGTACAAGTACAGCCTGCACGGCGCCGACCATGTCTTCCTCAAAGGGCACCGCATCATGGTGCAGGTGCAGAGCAGCTGGTTTCCGCTCTACGATCGCAATCCGCAGACGTTCGTGCCGAATATCATGACCGCGACCCCGGGCGACTATAAGTCTGTAGAGGAGCGCATCTATGCCGATTCGCACATCGAGTTACCGGTCGCCGAGTAACGGCTTCAAAGGGGGCCCCCTTCCCCCCTCTATTTACATATGGTTTGCAACCGATTGATTTGGAACTTGCTACAGCCTCTACAGGGGCTAAAGACCTGAAAGCACTGTCTTTATCTCTATAGATCTGATTCTAGACCGGTTAATGATTGTACCTTTCAGTCAGCGTTGCGGAGGCTGGCGCAATTCATTCATATTGAGTCAGTTACCAGCACATCATAGATTACAAAGAGGATAGAAAGTGAAAAGCCCGGCAAGGAAGCCGGGCTTTTTGCTCTCTATTTTTATTATAGGTGTCGGTTGGAAAAAGTCGGCCACTAATGCGGCGCCGTGTTCGAGTAATGGCTATCTAGAGGGGGGAGACGATGAGCAGACCGCCGACGATGGCGATCAGATCCTCCGGTAGAGCCACTGCAAAGTCGGGCAATTTTGACTTAGTAACCAGTGCGCGCCGGACGTTGTAGCCACCGTAGGTTCCGATGAGTGCACCGACGATACCGGCCAGGATGGGGCCGATCAGGCTGCTTCCAGCGCTTATGGCAAGAGCGCCAGCGCAACAGGAACCGGACAGAATGCGGGTGATAAGTGAAGGTATCGCCGTACGAGCGGGCGTTTTCGGCAGCTTATCGTTGAAGATCTCGCCAATCGCCAGCACGGTAAAGATCAGCAGCGTCACGGTGTGGTCGATGAAGCTGAGGCTGGTTCCCGCGAAGTGCAACCACCCCAGGTGGGCGCCCCAACAGACTGCGGCCAAAGGCGTGAGCGCCCGAAGCCCGCCTACAACTCCAATCAGCAAGCAAAGCAGAAGCAATGTCATGTAATCGTCCTAGGTTAAGTAGTGCAATTCGCAACGTCGGAACACTGACCGGTATACCAGCCTTGCGAATCACGTTATCACCGCTTGCACGGCGTAGATGACCAAGTGTGACTCAAAGTGACAGGATTTCAGTGAGATATCGTCAAGGTTTGGACAAAAGATCTGTCGGGTCACCTTGAATGCACCTGAATCTGTAAAGTACTGACAACTCTGTTTAGCTCCGGTCTTGCCACACATCTGTAGCAGTGTGAATCACGAATCGGAAATATTTTCAACATGGCCAGGCGATTCTTTCCTAACTCGTGCACAGATTACACCTCATAAAAACTTTCGTTTTATTCACGAATTTTTAGTTGACGGGTTAGTTCGTAATGGTAGTATGTGACGAAATCACCTAAAAAAATCACTCACGACCCGGACCCGGCGTCGCTGACTTTTTGTGCCTTTCCCAGCCTGTAACGTTCCACTGATTCACCATTTTTTTTGCCGACTTCAGGAGAGTTGTAATGTCTGTGTCACTACGTCACAGAGCCCTGCCTACTTGTGTGGCCGGGCTCGCTGTCATCGTCGCGTTGCTGGGAAACGCATCCTTAGGGCAATCGCAAACTGTAACTGCTAACTTCGGCGGCCGGAGTACATCTACTCCGGCAGTGCCGAGTGGGCTATTCGCTGTGGGTGGGGTCGGATCGACTCTCAGCGCACCGGGCCCAGTGGGCCAATTGACCGGAGCTGGACTTAACCAGACACGCTTCTGGATTCCAATGCAGCAGGTCTACGCAACTTCTACCGCAAACTTCGGAAATCTTGACGCATTCTTAAAGCAGATGAGCGCTGCCGGACTTCATCCGATCGGCGTGATTTATGACACACCACCTTCCCTCGGATCGAACGTTTGTGCTGCTCCGTCCAATGTTTCAACGTGGGGTCAAATGGCCGCCTCCATAGTTGCCCATGCAGACCAGAAGTTTCCCGGCGTACTCCAGGAGTACGAGATCTGGAATGAGCCGGAACTTGCTTCTTCACTCTGTGTCAGCGACGCAACTACTCGCCTTAACACATACGTTTCGTTATTCGCTGCGGCTGCTTCAAAGATGCACGCCCAGGCAAAGGCGGACGGAGAAACAATTCGCGTAGGCGGACCTGTGATCTCGCAAATGTCCCAGGCTGCTACATGGCTGCCTGCCCTGCTGAAAAATTCGTCGACATCGCCCTACGTGGATTTCGTCAGCTTTCACTTGTACATCACCGGTCAGAACAATATCGACGCAGGAATGAACTGGTCTAGCTTGTACTCGATTACTCAATCGAACACACAAGGTATAGCTCACTTCTATCAATTGATCGAGCCCCTGGTGCGTGCAGGTAATCAGCCGAACGCCGCGTCGACTCCGATCTACGTCACCGAATATAACGACAACTGGGCCTACGCGGTTGATTGCTGCCGCAATGACAGAACCTACGCACCGTTGTGGAACAGCTTAACCGTTGCCGATTTTCTCAACACGGTATACAGCGGCTCTTCCGCAGGACCGAGTCGTCTGGCGTACTTTAACTCCGTCGGCAAGTACTTCTGCATCGCCGGTGCATACGACTCCGATATGGACTGCGACCCTTCGCAAACCTATCTCTACCCGCAGTTTTACGCTTTTGCACTGTTTGCGTCGCCGAACTATCTCAACCTTCAGGCGGGCGGACACATGGCGGTTTCTGTTTCTCCCGGCAGTACTACATCGGGACTGAGCGCGACCGCTTTCTACACCAGTGCGGCGGATGAGGTGGTCATCATCAACCCAACAACTACCTCTTACAGCGCCGTGAATGTGACACTGGCAAATCCCGGCATCACATCGGCAACGGGCACGATGTACTTGCTCAACAGCAGCAACGCCGAAATCGCCAGTCAATCGGTCAGCCTGAGCTCGGTGTCGGGTGGGTACTCAACCACGATTGCGGTTCCGGCCCTATCGACGGTCGCGATTTCGCTTAAAGGCACCATCCAGCCAACCGCGCCCACGACACCCGTCACCCCGCCGCCTTCTTCGCCGGCCGCGCTCTCGGCAATCCTGAGCGTTACGCCGAAGACCGGCACTCACCCGCTAGTTGTCTCCATCGACTCGTCAGCGAGCACGGGTGGCGCAAGTGCGATCGTAGGCAGAACAATCTCTTTCGGCGACGGCACATGGTTGAACTGGACGCCAACGACGACGCATACCTACTCCAAGGCGGGGACGTACACGATTGTCCTGACAGTGAAGAATCAGTCCGGGCAGATCGCTACCGCCAGTAGCGTTGTAACCGTTAACTAATCACCCTGCCTTGACGGGCGACGCAGCGATGCATCGCCCGCCGAGCCACCCGCTTTTCGCGGGCGCTCAGTGAATAGTGCGACGGATATATGAGTCTGAGTGGTAGGCGAGACAGGGATCGAACCTGTAACCCCCGGCTTAGAAGGCCGGTGCTCTATCCAATTGAGCTACTCGCCCGTAAGGGATGGAGTGGAATCCAGATTTATTGTAGCGGTAACGGCGGCAGACAGCACAGCCTCCCATGAGGCGTAGGCCGCAGTGTCGTCCGTCCCGCAGCCGGCTGCGTACAGCGTGAGGCCGTAACCGGAAGATGAGTTGACGCTTGCCGGGCGAATCACCAGATCGACGCGGCCGTTTGCGAGTGCGATGTTTCGAAGCCTCTCAGTGAGGCGGCGCGCCCAGCGCTCGTGCAATTCGAATGAGGCGAAGGCGGCGTGGTCTAGCCGAAGGATGTCGAGATAAGATGCGAACCCTTCGCGGGCATCTTCGGCATCGGCAGCGAACTCATCGGGATCAATTTCACAGCGGGTGAGTTTCCAGACGTCACACTTGACTGTGAAGACGGAAGACTGCAGTGCGTTGAGAGTGGCGAGGGCCTCTGCGATTGCGCGGTGTGCGGCGGCTTCTGCAAGAGTGGGCGGTGCAAATGGAACGAGACGAAGGTCAACAAAGCCTTCCCAAGGAACGTCGATGGAAGGCAGGTCGGGTCCTACCTCAGCGGCCCAGTCGGCTTCCATTAGTAAGTGCGCGGAGGTATTCGAGAAGGGTGGTCTCGGCCCAGCGTCCGTCATCGTTCTTGGCGGGTGCGAGGAAGGCACAGTGGCCTCCGCGCTCGGTTTCGACGTAGGTGACGCTGGGGTTTTCGATGAGCGCAAAGCGGGTGGAAGGAAGCATGCGGATAAAAGGATCGTCGAGCGAATGCAGGATCAGCGTGGGCACGCGAAAGCGGCCTGCGTACTGGGAGCTGGCCACCCTGTAGTAGTAGTCGTCGGCTCCAGCGAATCCGCCGTAACGGGCAACGATGTGCTCGTCGAAGAGCCTCATGCTACGAATCTTGTCGAGGCTGTCAGTTGAATAGATGCCGGGGAAAAGAGCGGCCTTGCGACGGACGCGGGCGATCATGGAGCGCAGAAAGTGCCACTCGTAAATGCGGTTCTGCGGCTCGTGCAGCGCGGCGGAGGAGACAGCGAGATCCATCAACGGCGAGATGCCAACCACCGCTTTGAGCCCGGGTGGGGGAGCGTCTGCGACCTCACCAGCATATTTGAGAACGAGATTGCCGCCCATCGAATATCCGATCAGAGCGATCGACTCCACCTGTTCGATCTCGATGAGACGGGCCACCACTGCGGCGACATCTTCGGAGCGGCCAGAATGATAGATGGTGGGCGCGAGTTCGTCGGTTCCCCCGCAGCTTCGCATGTTCATGCGGACGACGTTGAACCCCGCAGCTAGCGCCCGGAAGGCGTTTCCCAACACGTATTGCGAACTCGATGAGCCTTCGAGGCCGTGCACGATGACGACGGTGAGGCGCTCGCGCCGGATGTCGGCCGGCTGCCAATGGCAGTGACAGAGCACCGAGCTGGGACCATATCCAGAGCCGGCTCCCTCCACCTCGACGACGAGGGACTCGGGTTGGGGAAGGGATAACTTCCGAGGAAGGAAATTGCCAGCGAGCGTCTGGAAGTGCGCGTTGCGGAGAAAGCGGCGCGGTGTAAATTTTCTGAGCCAGGCGGTCGCTGCATTCTCGATCGCGTATTGAGTCTGCGTTGTCATACCTGTCGCAGCCCATCGAGGACGCTCGCAGCCTGCAGAGCACCGGTCGGCTGCTCCTCATGTTTGAAGTAGGCAAAAACGTCCCCCTGCATCGCACGCAATTTCAGCTTGTCGGCAATTGTTTGCAGGTCGGCAGAGCTGTAATCGGTCCGGCGCAGGCGATAACAGGTAAAAGGCGCGGTGATTTCGTCGGGGGTAGTGAGTTCGTCGCTTTCGGCAACACAGAGCGCTGCGGAGTGCTCCCTGAGCAGAGCGAATATCGGCTCTTCGAACCAGGACGCATGGCGGAATTCGAAGCTGATGCGAAGTCCCATAGGCCGGGCATCGACGAGAAAGGCAGAAAGGCGGTCGAGGTCGGCCTTCATATTTGGAGGGAGCTGAAAAAGTATCACGCCGAGACGGCCGGCTTCGCGAACCGGGGCAATCGCGGCTCCAAGCCGCTCGAGAGCTTCACCGCAGTTCTTGAGGCGGAGGATATGGGTGATGCGCTGCGGAGCTTTGAAGGAAAAGCGAAAGCCGCTCCCTGTAGACGCAAGCCAGGAGCTTACTGTGGTTGCGGAGGGCAAGCTGCGAAAGGTGTAGTTGACTTCGACCGAGTTCAGACGGGTCGCGTAGTATTCGAGCAGCTTTTTGGCGGGAACGGAGGGCGGGTAAAAATCAGGTTTCCAGCTGGTGTAAGCCCAGCCGGAGCAGCCTACGAAGATGTCGCCGTTCGTCATTGCGCTTCGTCTTGATACCAGGGACTCTAATCCATCAGCGAACGACGTAATCGTTACTTCGGTTGGGGCTCCATTGGGGCGGCTAGTGGGGATCGAACCCACGACATCCTGAGCCACAGTCAGGCGTTCTGCCTCTGAACTATAGCCGCCATACCCTTGTCATTGTAGCATTTGCGGTGTGGCAGCGCACGTGTCGCACCCTCATCGAATCTGCGCATCTTAAGATAAGTCAACCGTATGGCGCACTCATCCAGGCCGGAAGTTTTGCCGCCGGAGCAGGAGTCTCTTCATTCCCGGTCGAAGGTCGCGACCACCTGGTTTGCAGACGAAAATCTTGATCTGCTTTCTCATGTTCTCGACGACTGGTTTCGCCTGCCGGGAACCTCGATACGGTTCGGGCTGGATGGAATTATCGGGCTCATCCCCGGCCTTGGCGACATTATCGCGGGGCTGGCGTCGTGCATTATTGTCATCGCGGCGTGGTTTCGCGGCGTCCCCTATGTTGGCCTGATTCGGATGGTGGTGAACATCGCAATCGATGTTCTGGTGGGTGCAATACCCTTCATCGGCGACGCTTTTGACATTGCCTGGAAGGCCAATCGCCGCAACTATGTGCTGATGACGCGGCATCTGCGACAGCCACGCAGACACGCATGGAAAGACTACGTATTCCTGCTCTGCATCGCGCTAGTGCTGTTCGCGATCTTCGCGATTCCAGTGGTTCTGATTGTGCTGGTGACGGAGTGGCTCGTGCGCCGCGCGTAAGTCGAGGAACGAGGCCGACGAGCGGACGGTCTACGATACAATTTCAAGAGTCGGGGCGTAGCGCAGTCTGGTAGCGCATCTGCTTTGGGAGCAGAGGGTCGGGGGTTCGAATCCCTCCGCCCCGACCATTAGAATCAATCGCCTGAT
>Ga0335073_10005860_pt1 | contig 17270 bp, 16 predicted proteins | sample Lox_Sample_22_FD_207093 | JGI IMG/M metagenome (GOLD analysis project Ga0335073, IMG submission 207093) | Soil microbial communities from Loxahatchee National Wildlife Refuge, Florida, United States - Lox_Sample_2.2 | ecosystem: Environmental > Terrestrial > Soil > Wetlands | place: USA...
GTTCGATCGCTGCTGTGCGTACCTCTGACAGTGTTTCAGCGGATGATTGGATGCCTTTATCTGGACAGCACGCGCGCGACCAACCGATTCAGCGAGGATCACTTGCAACTGATGGCGGCGATTGCCGGGATCTCCGCAGTGGCGCTGGACAACGCGCGGCGGCTGCAATGGCTGGAACAGGAGAATTTGCGCCTGAACACGGAGATTACCCAGGATCAGGGTCTGGTCGGCGACGGGGCGCGGATGAAAGAAGTGCAAGCGCTGCTGGGGAAGGTTGCGCGAGCCGATTCGACGGTGCTGATCGCAGGGGAAAGCGGGACCGGTAAGGAATTAGCGGCGCGCGCCGTGCATCGCAATAGCGATCGCGTGAGCAAACCATTCATGGCGATTAATTGTGCTGCGATTCCCGAGGCATTGCTGGAGAGCGAACTGTTCGGACATGAGCGAGGAGCTTTTACGGGAGCGACGACGCAGAAGAAAGGAAAGCTGGAAGTGGCTGACGGCGGAGTAGTGTTTCTTGATGAGATTGGAGAGCTGGCTCCGGCGCTGCAAGTCAAGTTGCTGCGGGTTTTGCAGGAGAGAGAATTCGAGCGAGTGGGCGGGACGCATCCGATCAAAATTGATGTGAGGCTGGTGGCGGCGACAAATCGGAATCTGGCCGAGGCGGTGCGGGAAGGACAGTTTCGACAGGATTTGTATTACCGGCTTAATGTCGTGAAGGTGACCATGCCTCCACTGCGCGAGCGGAAGGAAGATATTCCTACGCTCACGCGGCATTTCGTGCAGAAGCACGCGAAGAAGTGCAAGATGAAGCCGAAGCCGGTATCGCGGGAAGCAATGGCGGCGTTGATGAATTACGACTGGCCGGGAAACGTGCGCGAATTGGAGAATGCCATCGAGCGCGCCCTCGTGCTGGGAGCTTCCGATACGCTGTTGCTCGAGGACCTGCCGGAATCTCTGGCCGAACAGGAACAGCCGCAAGAAATTTCGGAAGGGAAGTATCACGGTAACGTGAAGGAGTTGAAGAAGCAGTTAATTCTGGATGCGGTTCGGCAAACCCGAGGCAATTACATCGAAGCGGCAAAGATTCTCGGAGTGCATCCTAATTACTTGCACCGTCTGATTCGGAACCTGGCGCTGAAAGACGTCCTGAGCGAAGCTTTGCGCGAAGGACAGCGAGGACTGCGGAGCAAGTCGTGATGTCTGGGATGAATTCTGGACGCTGCCCGTAGGCAAAGGCAACTGCATCATGCGCACGGGATCGAGATAAGTTCCCTGCCAGCGAACGGCAACATGCAGATGCGGCCCGGTGGCACGGCCGGTCCCACCGCTGAGTCCGACGATCTGACCGCGTTTTACGACCTCGCCTTCCTTTACTTTGAATTCCGAAAGATGCAGGTAAAGGGTGAGTAGTCCCTGGCCGTGGTCGAGGACGACGAAATTTCCTTCAAAATACAATGGGCGCGCGAGCAGAACCGTGCCGTCATTCATGGCCGCCACGGGCGTTCCCGAGGGAACGCGGAAATCGAGGCCGAGATGCGGGCTTGAAGTTTTGCCGTTGAAGATGCGCTCGGATCCGAAGACATCGGAGATGGAGCCAGCGGTGGGCGCGGTGAATTTCCCCGACCACTCGCGGTCCGGGGTAACGCGGTTCAGATAGTCTTCTTTTATTGTTTTGGCTTCCTCGATTTGTTTCAGTTGCTCGGGCGTGGGTTCGGTGAACTTCTCATCGACCGCCAGGGCGACTTTGATCCTGGGGTATTTGGCGCGGCTAATGGAGACCTTCCTGGACAAGGTCAGTGGACGCGCCGACGAGTTGCGCGCAGCAATGAGTTCGAGAGGATAGCTGCCCGGCGCAGTTTCAATACTGACGCCCGCGAAGGCGTTCCAATTTCTCGTTGCGGTGTTGTAGATGAATGTCAGGTGATGGCCCAGCCACGTGCCGCTGAGCGAGTCGACCTTCTCCGGAGACTTTACTTGAAAAAGAAGCGGAGCGCCGTTGACGATGCGCGCCGGCTGGACGTGTACTGACCAGTTGGCGGCGCGGGCGGGAAGCAGAGCGAGGAAAACGAACGCGCATCCCATCCCGAGGGCGCAGATTCTTTTCGCGAAAACGCTAAGAGGCCGGATCACTCTTTACAGCGTAGCATGCGATGCTCGGAGCAACAGGCCCATTACAGGGTGCGGAGTTTCATCGTGCTTTGCGATCACTGTAATGTACGGCAGAAACATCCCGGAGAGCGGCGGCAGCGCTTTCCGGTGTGATGTCGCGTTGTGGGCTGGCTAGCATTTCGTATCCGACCATGAATTTGCGAATGGTGGCGGAGCGCAACAGCGGCGGATAGAAGTGCGCGTGCAGATGCCATTCCGGATGCGACTCGCCGTCGGTGGGAGCCTGATGAAAGCCCATGGAATAAGGGAAGGAGGTCTCGAAGAGATTGTCGTAGCGGGTGGTGAGCTGCTTGAAGATTTCGGCCAGAGCCTCGCGTTGCGAGGCGTCAAGAGAAGTCAGGTCCGCGACGTGACGCTTCGAAATCAGCAAGACTTCGAACGGCCAAACGGCCCAGAAGGGCACGAGCGCCGCAAAGTGAGGATTCTCGGCGACGGTGCGTGCCGTGGACTTCGTCTCCACTTGCAAATAATCGCAAAGCAGACACGCGCCATGCTTTTGTTGGTACAGCCGTTGCGATTCTTGCTCCTTGCGAGGTTCGTCGGGGATGGTCTGATTGGCCCAGATTTGACCATGGGGGTGGGAATTGCTGCATCCCATGATCTCGCCGCGATTTTCGAAGATCTCGACATAATTGATGTAGGGAAGGGAACCGATCTCGGCGTGTTGTTTCGCCCAAACGTCGACGACGCAAACGATTTCGGGAATGTTCATGCGCGCCAGGGTGAGATCGTGGCGCGGAGAAAAACATACTACCTTGCAGATTCCAGCTTCGGATTCAGAGAGCAGAAGTCCGCGGCCGGAAGGGTCGTGGTGCGTCGGTGGAACATCGGGTTTGAGTGCGGCAAAGTCGTTGGTAAAAACAAAAGTCGAAGAGTATTCCGGATTGCGTGCTCCGCCGGCGCGCTGATTTCCCGGGCAGAGATAGCAAGCGGGATCATACATGGCAGCGTCAGCAGCGTCGGGTGCTTCGATTTTTCCTTTCCAGGGTCGTTTGGCGCGATGTGGCGAGACCAGCACCCACTCCCGGGTGAGCGGGTTGAAGCGGCGGTGCGGGTCGGTGGTGAGAGTTTCGATCATTCTTCTCTATTCCGATCGGGAGGGGCACAACTTTCTGCGACCCAGGCCCCTGCTCCTCGCGACGGCTCGCAAATATAGACAGTCGGTGCGATTCCGGTTTCTTTTTTATATGCCTGCGCGATTTCGTGCTGGAACGCGGCAGAGCTGCCTGCGCGCACGAGATTGACGGTGCAACCGCCAAAGCCGCCTCCCGTCATGCGCGAGCCAAAAACGCCGTCAAATCTGGACGCCAAAGAGACAAGCAAGTCGAGCTCCTTGCAGCTGACTTCGTAGTCGTCGCGCAAACTGGCATGCGACTGATACATCAATTGACCGAACTGTTCCGCGTCCGCAGATTCGAGCGCGCCTGCGGCCTGCAAGACTCGTCGATTCTCGGTGATGACATGACGGCACCGGCGATAGATGCGCTCCGGCAAGTTTGACCGGTAGCGTTCGAGATCTTCCATGGTGACATCGCGCAAGGCGGTGATTTTTGGCAATTGCGGCCGCAAAAGTCTAACTCCCGCTTCGCAATCAGATCGGCGAAGATTGTATTCCCCGGAAGCCAGTTCGTGGCGAACCATGCTGTTGCAGATTAGCAGGCGGAGATTCGTCGGCAGCGGCAAGAGGCGATAATCGAGGGAACGGCAGTCGAGGAAGAGAGCGTTGCCTGCACAGCTGAAGTTGGCGGCAAACTGATCCATGATGCCGCATCGAGTGCCGACATATTCGTGCTCAGCCTTCTGGCAGAGCTTGACGAGTTCGAGGGGCGGCAGATCGATTGCGCTGACGCCGGTTAGAGCGAGCGCGGCGGCGATTTCGACGGAAGCGGATGAGCTGAGACCCGCGCCGAGAGGAACTTCTCCATGAATCAACAGGTTTGCGCCCGATAAATTGTGGCCGGCTTCGAGCAGGACGGCGGCAACGCCGCGAACGAAATCGCTCCAATGTTTTCGAGGCGAACCTGAGAGTTCATCGAGCGAGAATGTGATCTGTTCGTCGTAGAGATCGGAGTACGCCTGCAGATTACGGTCATCGCGCTCTGCCGCAGCGACCCAGGTATAGAAACCGATCGCTGCGGGCAAGACGAAGCCGTCGTTATAGTCAGTGTGTTCGCCGATGAGATTGACGCGCCCAGGTGCAAAGAAAATGCGCGCGCCGCTGCCAAACTTCACGCGAAAAAGCGACGTCAGATGATCAACTATTGAGTCGGGACGGGCGAAGTTGGCGATCATGTTTTCCTTTTTCATAGATTACCCACACAACGAGGGTCGCGTTGTGTGGGCTACTCCCGAATATCGATTCGAACACAATTCCGTTGCCGACTTCCACAGTTGACAAAAGAAACAAGACTGATCAAGCTTCACTCATCCATCTTCGCAGGGGAGCAGTGGGAAAAGGGCTCGGGCAAGGAAAGGATGGTCATATGTACTTCCAACAATGCTACCTCGGTTGTCTGGCGCATGCGTCCTACATTTTGATATCGAAAGGTGAAGCGGTGATCGTCGATCCGCAGCGCGATGTCGAGATGTACTGCGAGACGGCGGCGGGACACGGGGCGAGGATCTGTCACATTTTCGAAACTCATTTGCACGCCGATTTCGTCTCCGGACACAAAGAGTTGGCGGCGCGAACCGGCGCGACTATTTACATTGGGGCCCGCGCGAATGCGGCTTTTCCGCACATTCCCGTGCGGGATGGATTTGAGTTGCGGGTTGGCACGATTCGTCTGCGAGTTTTAGAGACTCCCGGACACACACCGGAAAGCATTTGCCTAGTGGTGACGGATGAAGAAAAATCTGCGAATCCATGGGCGATTCTTACCGGCGATACATTGTTCCTTGGCGATGTGGGACGGCCCGATCTTTCGAAGACGCACACTCCCAATGAACTGGCGGGAATGCTGTATGACAGCCTGCATGAAAAGATTTTGAAGTTGCGAGATGATGTGCTGGTTTATCCGGCGCATGGCGCGGGATCATTGTGCGGGCGCAATATGCGGCAGGAAAAGTCCTCGACGATCGGGACCGAGCGTCTGACAAATCATGCATTACAGATTGCAGATCGGCAAGCATTCATCGCTGAATTGACCACCAGCTTGCCATCTCGGCCCGACTACTTTGTGCAAGATGCGGAACTGAATCGGCAGGGCGCGACGGCACTGGATGAATTGCCGGAGCTGAAGCCGATTTCGCCACAGGAACTTGATAATGAACTGAAGAAAGGCGCCAACGTGCTGGACGTGAGAAGCGGCGACTCTTTTGCGGAGGGGCACGTGCCGGGCTCGTTGAATATCGCTCTCTCAGGACAATTCGCCACGTGGGCGGGAATTGTGCTGGGACTATCGGCAGCGCCGATTCTGGTGGCGGAGGCCGACGATCAGTTGCGGGAGGCGCGGGTCAGGCTAGCGCGCGTAGGAATCGAAGATATCCGCGGCTATCTTCACGGGGGAATCGATGCGTGGCGGCAGGCCGGATTTGCTCTGGACCTTTTGGAACAAATTCCGGTTCGAACTTTGAAGGAATGGCTGCAGGCCAGGAATGTTCATGTTCTGGACGTACGGCGGGAGGCGGAATTTCAGCCCGCGCACATTGCCGACGCGTTCTGGTTCCCGCTGGACAAATTGGCTGGCGCCGCACTTCCTTTCGAGCGTGATGCGCTCGTCGCCGTCCATTGCAAGGGCGGATACCGCAGCATGATCGCCTGCAGCCTGTTACGGCGGGCCGGATTCCGTAATGTCGTGAATGTCGCCGGCGGCTTTGATGCGTGGCGGGAGGCACAGTTGCCGGTCGTGGCGGAGAAGATGGTGGAGGTCTCCAACGCGGCCGTTCGATAGAAATACTTCTGACTGCACGAGGTCCCTCCGGCGTCCTTCGTCCTTAGATTCAGGCCCTGAGGGAGCCACGAAAGCCCCTGCCGGCGTAGTAAGACTCCGCGCCATTGTGATAGACGAAAACGGTATCGAAGCGGCGGTCACAAAAGAGGGCGCCGCCGAGTTTTCGGACATTGGAAGGCGTCTTCACCCAGCTCGAAGTTTTCGTATCGAACTCTCCAACCTTCTGCAGCGCTCGATATTGTTCTTCCGTGAGAAGCTCAATGCCGATGCGGGCTGCCAAATCGATTGCGCTATCTTTTGGCTTATGTTCTTTGCGTGAGTCTAGCGCTGCCCGGTCGTAACAGAGACTTCTACGGCCTTTGGGACTTTCTGCCGCGCAGTCGCAGAAAATGTATTCGCCGGTATTTGCATCGTGACCAACAACGTCGGGTTCCCCGCCAGTTCTTTCCATTTCATGGAGTGGCCATAGTTTTTCAGGGTTCGCTTCGAGCCGCGCTTGGACTTTCTCCCATTCAAGGCCTGGATGACGGTTCATGTTTTTTTGAAACCGGGATTGCAACGCACGGAGTAGTTCTGCGCTTTCCTTTGCCGACAAGTTCTTATTGGTTACCGGCTTCATCCCTTCTTACTCTTCTGTGCTTTCGATCGAGTGGCCGTTGGGGTTTTCTTCTTCGCCTGATTGAAGTTAATGGCGGCGCGGACCAGATTCTTCAAAGCACGCTCGTTAACTTTATCGCCTTCGAAAAGGTCGATCGCGCGCCACGCATTGCCACCCAGTCCCGCATTGAAAAGCTTGTCGGGATCGGGGATGTTGGCGCCGTGCGCAAAGGTGAGCTTCATCTTCTCTTTGAGGGCAGTGGCGACGGCGATGATCCCATCGCGAGACCATACGGGACTCCCCATCCACTTCCACTCCTCGATGATCTCCGGGTCAGCCTCGAGGATCGTCTTCCGGATGCTGGCTAAGGCCTTGCCGCGCCAGTCTGTGAGTTTTGCGATCAACTGGTCAATTTTCTCTGATGGACTCATAGGGTCATTATGCATTAAGTGGTCGGACCGCTCCCTTGTCCCGCGATGTTGTTGCGTAATCGCAGCCGATAACGTCTACAAATTGGCGGCACAATGCAGCGCAGTTTTGGTCAAGCTGCCCGCCTTAGTAGGGCCGTAGATCTCTTCAAAAAAAGCCGGCGGACGACGTGGCCTTTCCACATCCAAAGCCCGGAAACAATCATAATCGGCACGAAGACATACCGGGTCTTGAAGGCATAGCTCGGAAGTTTCTCAAACGGACTATAGATGTAACCGAGCATCGGAATACTGAAGACGATGTGAATCCAGCGGAAAATTGTACGATTGATACTGCGGTTGGCGATGTTAGTTGCACTAGCTGATGTGGCCATGAGGTCACTCCTTAAATTTGATTTTCTGCCTCATCGTTTCTGAATTTCTTTGCACGAGCGTCCGATCTCGCGCTTGCACAAAAAAGGCTAGGATGGAGCACTCTCAGCGACTAAAGTCGCCAATAATGTTGCGAAGCTACGGCGCGGCTCGAAGCCGCGCCCTTTCAATCCTCCGAATACGATCATTTCTCCGTAGCCGCGTTCGGGGACCACTTCGGCATTTCTACGCCGAACTGCTTTGCGTACTCGGCGTGCAGTCGCTGAAAGCCGCCGAACTTTATGGCGTCGGGGCCGACGGTGCGTCCGATGGGCTGGCCGGCGAGAAGCCGATCGAGCACGTCGAAGCAGATGTGCCACCCGGCAGCACCCATGGCGATGAAGTGGCGATTGATGTTGGTCCACAGAGTCAGACGCGTGCCGCCGCCAACGGGTTCGAGTTTCCACCGCATCTGGAAGTCACCCCAGTTGTACTCAAGCACTTCAGGAGCGTCGGCGCGGGTGACGGTTGTTTCAGTGACGTGCAGCGTGGGCGCTCCCACGGTGGTGAGCTTCACTTTGGCGCCAACCGTGCCCAGGTCCCCATCGGCGTCGAACGGCGCCCACTCGCGCAGATGCATCGGGTCGGTGATCGCCTCCCATACTTTTTCCGGCGAGTGACGCAGCTCTCGGACAAGAATAAGTGTCCAGTTCTTGCCTTCTTGCTTTTGCATCTGCGCCCCGAAAGCGGGGCCCGGGATGTATTGCGCGCGCTCAGCCATCATTTTCTCCTTCTCTCTCTCTCGTCGCTCTCGGGCGGGCTGGCGTGACGGGCCGCGACGCCGCTGCTACTCCATTACCAGTGCTTCAGCTGCGTAAGCTGAATCAGGTTGCCGCAGGTATCGTTCAGCATCGCAATGGTTGAGCCGGTCACATCGGTGGGCGGCATGGTGAACTCGGCGCCGTGAGCTTTCAGGCGTTCGTAGTCCCCCTTGATGTCGTCGGTGATGAAGTTGGCCGCGGGCTGGTTCTGTTGAAAGATTGCCTGCTGATAGGCTTTGGACGCCGGGTTGTTGTTCAGCGCCAGCTGCAGCTGAGTGCCGTCCGGCTCTTCGGACGAAGCTACAGTGAGCCAGCGATATGAACCCTGGCTGAAATCGCCCTTCTTCACGAAGCCCAGTACTTCCGTATAGAAGCGGAGGGCCTTGGCTTGATCGTCGACATATACGCTAGTGAGTTTGATCTTCATTTCGTTTCTCCTTTATTACGCTCGCGGTTTGAGCCGCTGGGTGTTTTCTTGGTTTTGCTTTTTGCCGTCGTAGATGGATCCATGCGCTCGAGGTAGCGCTCGAGAGCATCGATGTGAGTCGACCAGAAGCGGCGGAACTGAGAGAGCCAGTCATCGAGTTGCCGAAATGGCTCGGCTTTCAGGCGATAAAGACGACGCTGTGCGTCCACCGTGGATTCGACGAAACCGGCGTCGCGCAGCACTCGCAGGTGCTTTGACACCGTCGGCTGTGGCATACGAAGTTGCCGCTCGATCTCGCCAACAGATTGTTGGGACGAGACCAGCAGGCTTAGGATCGCCCGGCGGTTCGGCTCTGCAATGATTTCGAAGACAGACTCCATTGCTTTTATATACTCCACAACGCATATACGTGTCAAGGCATATATAAGAGAATTTTTGCGACGCTGATGTCCGCTTACGATGACTGCCTAGAACTCGGTTACCAGTCGGAAGGTATATTGGCGCGACGGGCCAATTGCATTGCCTGAGAATAGCCCGCCGAAATCGATGAGTTCGAGAGTGTTGCTCAGGTTTGCGGCGTCGGCCTGGAAGCGGAGCGAGCGTTTTTCATGCCGGTAGAGTTCGACTCCCACCGAGGCATTCTGCGTGAAGTACGGCAGGATGCGGTTACGATTGAAATTGAGATGACTAATCACGACTTGGCCGTATTCCGTGACATATTGCTGGGCGGTGAGATCGGGTTGAAAGGGAAGTCCGCTGTTGTAATCGGCTCCCACGGCGAACCAAAAGCGTGGGGCTGCTTGATAGCGGACGCGAGCACGGACAGTATTTCGCTGGTCCTGTGAATCGGGAAAATGCCCAGTGGTGGGATTGCTCGCATCATCGCCCAGGAACAATCCGCCGGTCACCGGGAACCAAGTATTTCCAACGATATAGGAATAACTGGCGAAACCGGAAAACCGCTTCCACGGTAGGAGTTCCACTTTGCCCTCGGCCCCGTAGAGAACAGCGTGGTCAAATGCGATGGGGAAACTGATTCCGGTGCTCAGGATTTGCGAGTCGTCGGCGTAATTGTTCATCTGACGCCGGAACATGTTCGCGTCCACACGCAGTTTTCCGAAAAGAGCCTTCGTGAATCCCAATTCGTAATAATTGCCGTGAGAAGGCTGGACCGGCAGTTGCAGCGCGGGCACGCTCGTGTCGATGGCCTCCGCGGACGGAGAACTTGAAAGAAGGATGTTTTCGAAGGATGGCGTCTGAAAGACGCGATCGTAAGAAGCGTGAATGTTTACGCCGACGGAAGGGAAGTAGCGCGAAATTGCAAGCCGGGGGCTAACGGCATTTTGGTTTAGTAACAACTGATAGTGATCCCAACGGAGTCCGGCATTGACCGACCAGTTGCCGAGGCGGATCGCATCCTCGATGTAGGCAGATTGTTCAAGATCCGGACGGCTGCCGGTGAAGGCGAAAGTGAGTGCACCGGAATCCAAGACCACCAGATTGACAGGACATTGTGGATCGTTGGGATCCGCACAGTCGGGGATAGCGTAACCCGTATTTTCGTGCAGAAACAAGTTGTCGGATTCGATGCCTGCTTTCCATTCCTGCTTGCGATGATGGACAGCAACGCTGCCGTTGAAATAGATCTCTTTGAAGTCGTTGTGCTGGGTCGCAATGAGAGGCCAGGAGGCGCCGTTGGAATTAAAGTCGAGTGAGTTATCGCGGGCCATGCCGCGCAGGGCTGCGATCGCGTCGGAAGAAAAAATGTGCTGGTAGGAGACGGTGCCGGCAGTTTCGAAGTTGTCGCCGGTCTGGAGTTGGCCGCCGGGGATGAAAACACAGTCACTAGGCTCCTGGTCAAGAATAGCGGGTGGGCAGCCTGTGGTGTTGTTCTGGTTCGGCAGATAAGCGCCGTTCTGCTGCACCAGTTCGTTCGGGATTTCGTAACGCGCGAGTTCATGGCGCGTAATCAAGGTAATGCGGTCTTTCGGCGTTAAATCCCGTTCATAATTCAGCGAGAAACTTCCGGTGGTGCCGTTGTTGGTGTAATTCTCCGGGACCACTGGATTCAGATAGTGGCTCGTCATGCCGCCCGAGGCGCTCAGTCCAAACGTGTTCTTATTCCATGTGTATTGATCCTGAGTATCGATGCCACCCGTCGCATAGGAACCCCCGAAAACGGTGAGCTGGCCGTGGAACCCCGGATATTGATTCTTGAGGGTATTGATTTCAACCACGCCGCCCATCTTCCTGCCGTACTCTGCTGGAATACCTGCGGTGTAAACAGTGAGCGACTCAACGTCATCCGCGTCGGCAAGTTCCGGGCCAAAGCTGGGCGAGCGGTTGTCAGTGAGCGGAATGCCGTCTACGACAAACTGTGTCTGATATTCCGATCCGCGTGGATGAAGGACCGCGTTGCCTTCGTAAAGCCAACCCGGTTCAGAGTTCACCATCTCTTGCATGGAACGGCCGGGCAGAGCGGTGGGAAGATTTTGAATTGTCTCCAAACCCATCTTGTTGACCGAACCCGCTGCGTAGGGATCGACCAAGGTGGCGGTCGCCGTAACATTCACGGATTCGGAAATGGAAGCCAATTTCAGACGAATGGTGCGGTCCAGGGGAAGCGCGGAACGTATTTCGACCGGCTCGGAAACTGTGGCAAAAGCCGGCGCCTCGATTCGAACTTGATAGATTCCATAAGGCAGGCGCTTGGCCTCAACGTAGCCGTGATCGTCGGTCGTGAATGTATAGCGATACTGATCCCCCTCGCTGACCAACTCAATCGTGCTCTTCACTCCCAACCCAGAGGGGTCGGTCACAGTCAATCGCAACTCGCCGGTATTGCTTTGGGCAAAAAGGACGAAGGAACAGAAAAAGAGAATGGCGACAACTCTTGCCCCAAAGAAGTGAAATCGGCCTGTCAAACGAAATGTCCCCAATCGTACGGAGGTGGGTCCGTCAATGGAATATCCCATTCGATGATGGTTTGTTCATGGTTTTTGTGGAAGTTCCGGAAGTTCATTGTTCTTCGAAAATCGTGTTCTTTCAGAAAAGCGTGAACAAAAACGGTACGATGGGAATGTACTTATGGAACCAGAAATGCCTCCATCGTCGTACGAGGATGTGGCTTTCGCGGCGGCAGGAGCGGTGCGCAGATCCGGAAAGGCATCCCGCATCGAGAAAGAGGTAATGGGACTGTTCGACGAATTTCGTCAACCGCTCCTTCGTTACAGCCTTTCACTGGGGCTGTCAATCCACGATGCGGAAGAAGTAATCCAGGAAGTATTTCTGGCCCTGTTCCGCCACTTGCATTTGGATCGTTCGCGCCAGAACTTGCGAGGATGGCTTTTTCGCGTGACTCACAATCTTGCGCTGAAGCAACGCACGGCGAATCAGACCTCGCGTGAACGAACGGCAGGGGATGCGAGTATGGCCGAGGAACGTGCGGATCCCACGCCTGGTGCGGAAGAGCAATTGTCAGCGGCACAAAGGCGCAATCGCCTGCTGGCCGTTGTAAAAGCGCTCCCTGAGAACGATCAGGATTGTTTGCGGTTGCGCGCCGAGGGGCTGCGATATCGAGAGATTGCTGAGGTACTTGGGATTTCGTTGGGTGCGGTAGCGATTTCCCTGACCCGATCGCTGGCACGACTGGTTCGTGCGGATGCGAGGTGAAACATGTTGGATAAGAATCCGCCTTTGTCGATGCGTCATATTTCCGATGAAGATCTTAGCCGGTCAGCCGACGGCGAGCTTTCGTCGCCACGCACCCTGGAAGTTGAGGCTCATCTGGAAGTCTGTCGGGATTGTCGCGCGCGGATGGAGGAAATTCAGTCTACGATTACCGATTTTGCGCGCGCTCATCACGCGGAGTTTGACCAGCGACTCCCGCCCAATGCCGGCTCACGCGCACTGCTGCTGGCGCGTCTGGGCGAGTTGAGTTCCGAAATGCAAACGCCATGGTGGCAACGTGCTTTCCCGTTCCCCCTTCGGCTGCGGCATGTGGCACTCGCATGCGTAGCGTTGATTGCCGTTGCGATCGGAATGGCTTGGTTACGTCATTCTTCTCGGCGGGAGTTGAAGGCGGGCTCTGAGTTCTTCGATACGGAAACGGCTCCGAATCGGAACCTAACCCCGGGCGTAACTCGCGCGGTCACCATGAGCGAGGTTTGCGCGGTGCCGCAGGAAGAAGTGGTTGAAAATGTGTCAACTTCCTTACAGCAACAGGTCTTTCGGGAGTATGGAATCACGAACGCCCGCCCCGAAGATTATGAGATCGACTACCTGATTGCTCCCCGATTAGGAGGTACCGAGGACATCCGCAATCTCTGGCCAGAACCCTACCGTGCCCGAGTGTGGAATGCGCGTGTGAAAGATTCTCTGGAACAACGTCTCCACGAGATGGTCTGCACCGGACAGCTCGATCTGCACACGGCGCAGCAGGATATCGCGACCGATTGGATCGCCGCATATCAGAAATACTTCCACACAAACAAGCCTCTGCCGCGGAGTTTGTAGCTGAAAGCAAAGCCGTTGCTTAAAGTTTGGCGGAGAGAGAGTGTGGGTCGTGACTCGCACTACTGTTCGTGACCGCAGAGATGAAACGGCTTTCAGTTCTCCGCCGGGGGATGCCGCTGATGCATCGCGACACAGCTCTGGATGTCTGGATCGTCCGGATTTGCCGCAGGTTTGGAATGTCGACCCGCAGGCTGATGCCAAAATGTTCGGCCCACCACTGCATGAAATACAGTGGTGGGCCGCAAACTACGAGCCAAGAGAACCGTTAGTCTCCGGAGCCGCAAGAGCAGATGCCTTTGCCGCTGCCGTCCAGAACAATCGCTGCACACTCGTTACGCAGACGAACTACCTCGCCCGCACTGAGAGTGGCATCCTGAGCAGCCGTCTCGGTTTCAGCGAAAGTGGTGTTTTGGATGTGCGTTGTCCACGCACGGATAGCTGGCTCAATCACGTCTGAGCCAGTAGTCTGTCCAGGTAGCGGGCAGGCGTTGCCGATCGGCGAAACGGACAGGATCTTGATCGCGCCAGTGCTCAGCGTGACACCGGTCAGTGGATTGCTCGTCAAATCGGAGTTGATCGAGAGCGTAGCCAAGCCATCTGGCGTATTCAAACATCCGCAGCACTCGCTCAATTCCTGGTAGGGATCGAACACGAAGATGTAGGCGCAGATATTTCCAGCTGCCGTTCCCGGGTTGGTGACGCGGAGCGTTCCGTCCGGAGCGCCCGAAGTGTTGGCATTGGCGAAATAGTCAACTTTCAAAACGTCTGTAATGCCTGCCGCCGGGGCCGTAGACAACGGCCCCTGAGCGGCCCATGCACTGAGTGTCAAAGCAGCAACAACGCAGAGTGTAATTGTGATGCGACGCATGTGGCGCCTCCCAGAGTTATAGATTTCTAACGGCAGGCGCCCCAAAACCCTCGCCAGTGGCCGAAAGTCGAGGATTACTTTAACCCGATTCTTTAACTACGCAACTCCTCCTCTGTACTAGTTAAAGGGCGTTAGCCCGCACGGCTAACTCCAATTTTGACTTGCCTTCCTACGGGTGGTCGATGTCGACCGTCGTGCTATCGAAGGAGGGGGCGTCATTTGCGGCGTCACCGCTGAAACAGGCGATCACGTCATGTGAACCTGAGCCACCGAACTGCGCGGCCGTGAGTCCCGAGAGCACCGCAGTGGCATGGCAACTGGTGGTGCAATCGGCAGCCGCTATCAGGGGTACAGTGCTTAGACGGGTCAAGTGCGCGGCGTTGCCGCAATCCAGCGACGCGGATGAGGCAGGCGCAGATGTATAGAAATCTACGGTGCCCATCGGCGGGGCGATACTTCCGCGGCCGGTAGCGGTCACTACTGCCGTAATGGTCGCACTCTTGGCACCCGCAGAGGTTGTGCTGGAAACGGACGTGGTACTAGGAAAGCCCGGGATCAAGGTGACCCAATCTCGGACCAGGTTGTTGATGTTAAGACTGCCCAAACCTACCGCATCGTTGTATCCGGCGCTTTGATACCACGCTGGCTCGAAGCTGGAGGTGGAAAGGGAGAGTAGGCCAACTTCGTCGGCTGAGTTGGAGGTAAAGCAATCAGTGGTTCCGGTAAGGCAAGGCATCACGTTGCCGTCGACCACGCAATTGGTGTTATTGGATCCGACGCAGGTCCCGGTGGCGATGGCCGGAGTGCGGTAGATATCGTGGAAGATACAGTTCGCGGCAGCGTGGCCAAAGGCAATAATAGCGATGTAGTTGGATTCGCAAGTGAACACGCTGGGTTCGGACGTAGAGGTATTCGCCCGATTTATCGAACCGTACTCGTGATTGGCCAAGGCATAAAAGTGGTAGTTCGCCTGGCCTTGGCGTGAGCGCCAGGTTTGGTTGATCACGCCGATAATGCCATTGATTTGGGGCGCCACAAAGGAAGTGCCACCGGCCGCCAAGATGCCGCCCTCGTCGGCATTGGAATAGTCGCAGGGCAAGCCGCCACCAGTTCCGGTGAGTGCATCGGACTCGCAGAACTGGAGGGCATGGCTCCAAAAATTGGCCGAGGCAAATAGAGAGACGTCGGGCAAATTGCGCATGGTTCCGGAGGTGGAATTCCGGCCCACGCCGTAGACACTTTGCCAGGTGGGGAGACTATAGATCGAGCTGATCCCTCCTCCACCACTGCCATCCACATAGGTGAAGTCGAAGCCATACGGAGTGTCCCCGCTACACAACTGCTCCTGAGTGAAAGAGCTGTCTAACTCAAAATTCAGAAAGCTGGTGAGGAGAGCGCTGCCGCAGGTCTGATTCCAGGTAACTTCGGGGATATAGGAGAGCGCCGATCCATAAGGCGCGGAATCATTCGTATTCCAATAGGCGTTTGGTGGGAGAGCAAAACCACTCGAGTAGTTATCGCTGAAATCAGTTCCGCCGGCGGCGACGTCGTATGGCGTCGAGGCCATTCCATTGACATTCCAGCCTATAGTGGCAACCTCCCTTCCGCGCTCGCAGGTATCGTCACCGCTGTCGCCCGCGGAAACATTCACCGTTTGACCCTCAGCTACCGCTTGCTGCCAAAGGCTGTTGTAAAAGGCGTTGGTCTGGTAAAGACCGCCATATTCCCCTTCGGTCAGGCCCAATTCGCAAACGCCATAACTTAAGCTAAAGGAGGAGATCGATTTATATAAGCGGTCTACCGCATAGATGCCAGCCAAGTCGACGCCCGCAGTAGTGGCGGTCGTAGCGCAGGCGAGGTAATCCACGGTTGCGCCCGGTGCCGTCGTACCCGTCCACTGCAGATCGATATCAGCTTCTGATTCCTCGCCGGTACCGTAGGGACCTTGCACGCCGGGATCGGCGCAATAACCGGAGATGCCGAAATAATATTTGGCGTGTGCGGGAGGCAATCCGAATTGCGAGCGGAACATCGCCAGATCATTGGCTCCGGCGCAATCGTCGGGCGTCGTGCCGCTTTGGCCCTCGCACACATCCGTTTCTTCGAGGACGGCGACGGTTTGTCCTGCACCGTTACAAGGGCCGCCGCAGATCGTGCCCGTCAACAGAGGCTTCTCGTTGTAAATGGTGTAGAAATCCTGCGGGCCCAACCATTCGCAGTCACCAGGAGCGCAGTAGGGGTTATCGTTGTAGGTGACAAGAGAGTTCGGTTTGTTGCCGCTGATAACGCGGCCAACGGAGAGCAGCTTGTCGTTACTCTTAATCATCTGGAGCTTGCCCGTCTTGGCGTCGCGCTTTGCTGCTCCAACCATGTGCATCATGGGTTTGGGCAGGAAATCATGCAGCGAGCGGAAACCGGCGATGACCGGAGCTAGCGCGGCCGGCACCTGTGGCGTGCTCATATTGGCAATGTGTTTTTCGCCGTGCACGTTGAGATGGTGGATTTCAGTGTGAAAAGCTTCAGTTATTTGGCCCGCAGTACCTGTAAATATCAGCATCATCCTGCCAGCGGAAACGGAGTCCACCGTGAAGCCGTGCTTCTGCAACCACCCGCTGACTACAGCAATGTCCGCATCGGAAACCCCGTAACAGCTGCCGACCTGGTCAGCGTCGAGCCACTGGTGGAAGAGTGGCGATTGGCGATTGTGCATCTGATCGATGCGAGCCTGCAGCGCTGATTCCTGCTCGGGAGTGCGTTTGAGCAGCAGGATCATATGTTCGAGACGCAGATCATCGCTGACCTTGCCCTGGTCGAATTCGGCGCGCGCCATGGGATGGAGATTGCCTGGCAGCGGTACCAGCGCGGTTTCGTCAATGGTGGCATTGAGACGGCTGACCGCCATAGGTGTGCAACCGCCGTCTGAAGCGGCAGCCGCAAAAGCAAGTGGGGCGGAAAGCAGGCACAGAATCGCAACAGAGATGACCAGATTCGAGAAACGAGAAGCGCGCATAATCCGAATCCTCCTGGACGGAATCTTGGCTTATTGAATCTATTGATTTGCAGGGATTTTCTACTGGGGCCGAAAGAACCGGCACAATTCTGCCCCCAGGTCTCGGTCTGCGTCAATGTGAAAGAAGAACTAACCCGGACGGAAATGGCCTATTGGCAGCCTGTTTGCCGAGTTCTTTCAGCCCAAA
>Ga0335073_10005862_pt1 | contig 17261 bp, 15 predicted proteins | sample Lox_Sample_22_FD_207093 | JGI IMG/M metagenome (GOLD analysis project Ga0335073, IMG submission 207093) | Soil microbial communities from Loxahatchee National Wildlife Refuge, Florida, United States - Lox_Sample_2.2 | ecosystem: Environmental > Terrestrial > Soil > Wetlands | place: USA...
GGAGGAGCTGGAGGAGTGGTTTAGCTACAGCGTCGAAGAGCGCGCGAGGATACACAAGGGTCAGTCTTCCTTTGCGCAAGAGTGGGGCGAGTATCATGGTTGGGTGTTTTTGGAGGGTGATGATGGGGGCGGAGGAGCTCTGGATTGGGCGAATACAGTCGCTGAAGAGCAAAAGGGCTTCATTGAGAGGTTGATATGGACACTGACGGAGAAGGATATGGAGAAAAGACTGAGATCTTTGGAAGCGTTGGTCTATTTGGTCCTAGGTTGTTGGTATGAAACCGCTGGTTTGATGCAGAGCAGTCCATTCTGGCCAAGTGCAGGCAAAGGGAAGGTTAAGGCTGAAGATCATGAAGGGAAAGTCGATGGGACACAAGAACCACTCTTGGATGCTCCTCCACTATCACCACGCGCTAAGTCTCTCGAAGAACAATTCAGCAAAAGCAATGTGCAGTTGCACCGGATCCTGACAACCGTCGATACAATACTCGAATGCAATGGCCTTGAAGCGGTATACGAAATTCTTAAGGACGCTTGCCTCCGCGAGTGCTCTGACGATCCAGTAAGAGAAGGTAGTACGGCGGTTCAAAAGGAAGCCGAGCAAAGGGAGACATGGTGCGCCTTGACGATCTTCTATGTCTGCCTCGAAGTGTGTCGAGCCTGCGAGGACGAAGAGCGACAGCTCGCCATACGGACAGCAATCTTACGGTTGGAACCTAATATTCTCATATTCCTCTGCAATGTCGCGAACAAGATTCGGTGGGACGACTCAATTCAGCTACCACTCATCAAGCTGCTCCTGTTGATATGGAAAGTCATCTTGGTCTCCTTCGGAGGCCTGAACGATGTCGAAAAAGCAAAGGCCTCTTTCCTTGACGAAGCAGATGAAGACGATGGCAGTCTTCAGCCAATGATTACCGCATCGCCACTGGAATATCATGCCTTCCGTCAAGAAATTAGCTCCAAATACCCGGCATATAACCCTCCACCGCCCATTTTCCCTCTAGAATCCGACGAAAAGACCATACTCCCTCCTCTCCGAGTAAACCCTGTCAAACCTGCCAGCACCACCGCAGCGCAAGCTCCCACGCACGGCCACTCAATTCTTCATCAACCAGTTCACATTGCTACTCCAGCTCCGTCGCCACCTCCATCACCAGCTGCTGGTGGCAAGGGAGGAAAGAAGCAAAACTATCAAACCAATCAGCTGTTCCCGTTCTTGTATCCTCCACTTGATGAAACGAGTAACCAGTTAGGAGGTAAAGGAACAACAGATCTGCAAGATGCTCTCGTCGGGAGGAAGTGGACTGGGAGCGACATCCCAGCCAGTATATTAGAAGCTGCCGAGCTCTTCAGCAAGAGAATGAGAGCAACAAGGTCAATGAAACAACTTTGGGAAGAGCGTGTCGCATTTATGAAGTTTGAAAGAGGATGGGAGGGAATCGATGTGGAGAAGTCTAAAAAGGAAGCGGAAGAGAAGCCAAAGGATGACCAGGATGACGATATCACCGACATAGAGAGCTTAGACCTCGATCTTGATGGTCTAGATCTTGACAGTGATGGTGAAGGAATCCTTGATGCGCCGATCAAAGAAGAGAAGAAGGAAGCACCGAAAGCAACGGCTCCTCCTCTGCTGTTTGATGGTAGTGTCGACGACCGTCTTCAGAAAGTGGAGAACTTCTACAGAGATGGGCTACCATATCTGCAATCTCTGATCATGGTGTTACTGAAGACGATCCTCGCAAACGTAACTGCTCTTATTACACAAAACGCCAATGGACAGAACGGCATGCACGGAAATTTTAACTTCCCAGAAGGTCAAAACGGGGTTCCTGCTCAGAAGCCGGAGACTAATGGTGTCGTGAATGGTCTAAACTTGGATGCCGCGCACGTTTCTACCGAAGAGCTTGACGCCGTACGATCTCAGGAGATTACGGCCAAGGCAGCTTCCGGTATTCTGGTGCTTCTGCTCAAATGGTTCAAGGTCTCGCGTAAGTGTCAAGATCATACTACCGCTGGGACTCACTGACAAAGAGCAGACGTCTTGAAGTTCGAATACCTCACACAGCTCCTGATCGATGCGAATTATGTTCCGATGATTCTGAAGTTACTACAAACTCAGGAGATCGAGCGGATTGTCAACTACCGTTCAGACCGCGAAGACTTGAAGTATTTTCTCCGATCCCAGTTTCAAATATATTTGCTGACGCTGAAACAGCTTCTTCTACTACTGCCGAGCGCACTCTCGAGTTGGTCTTGATGAGCTGCCTGAAGAGCCACCACATGATTTCTCAGATTCATCATCCGACGGAGCCGCACCACCGCCGGTTATCAAACGACATAGAGAAGAGGTACCAGACACACCGTCTTCAGCTATTGAAGCGCCACCGAACACGAATCCCTTCACTCCAAACACACCAGCCATTACCTTCCCACCCGAAGTCGACGAATTGGGTGTGCCAACGTCAGAGATGCCGCCAGAACCCATCACGACCTTCTCATGGCGAAATTTCTTCAGCAGCATTAATTTCCTGCGGATTCTGCAAAAGTGCTGCAAGGGCAAAGCGCACCGCAACCTCATGCTAGTAACATACAAGTCGTCAGCGATCCTGAAGAAGTCGCTCAAAGTGCCGCAGCCGGAGCTGCGACTGTACACGCTGAAGCTCTTCAAAGGGCAGGTGCCGTTCTGCGGCCGCAAGTGGCGGCAGTCCAACATGCGCGTGATCACTGCCGTGTATCTGCACTGCCGCCCGGAGCTCCGCGACGAGTGGCTCGTCAGCGCAGACGTCGATGGCGAGGTCGAGATGGCCGTCCCCATGGAGCAAGCACTGCGTGCGCTCACCCATTGGTTCAACGTTAGGAATTACCCCGACGGCATGGGCGCTACCAAGGGCTTGCTCGAGGAGGAGCAGGACTTCTTTGTCAGGGAGTTGGAGAAGCTGGATTGGGGCGAGGTGGATGCACAGGGCATGAGCTTGGATGGAGAGAGCGTTGATGGAGCATGGCAGGCAGGTGAACAGCTGCAGTTAGAAGGGTGGTGAGCTTTTGTCAATAGATCGTGGATGTTATCTCAAGGATAGATCTTCCTTCTGTGATTCATACGAGTCGGTAGACCACCCTTGAAAGCCAAATCGGCATCAATGTAATGATGATACCAGCTGGAATCGGAGAGAATGTTATATCCAAGCACTTCATTCAAAGGATATATGCACATTGAAAATCTGCGCACAACTCTCCCCCCCTGCTCGACTTTCCGAATAAGCTACTTGAATTTTTTTATTGAACTAGTTATCCGAGAGTAGATTAATGCCAAGCAATAGGAAAGCGAGTCGATGAGGTTGCCCCTTCTAGATACAGTCGGGGATAATAATCGTCGAAGGGATTTTTATGCAAAGCTGACAATTCGAGGAATTCCATCTGTGAATGGTCGATTGGTCTAGTGGTATGATTGTGAGTACTTTTCCCAGACCGATCAACGACTCGAGAATCAGTTGGCTAACTACCAACAGCTCGCTTAGGGTTGACCCTGAGTTAGCTTGCGAGAGGCCCCGCGTTCGAGTCGCGGATCGACCCATGTTTTTGCTCTTTTTACCCTTTCATATTATTCTAGATGAGCTTGTAACGGTCTTTGTGAAGAAAAGAGCATGGTAGAATGGTGGTGATGTAATTGCTACCACAATCTTGTATTCCTTCTCACACCTTCTCGCCGTGGTTCAGAGTACGGCCGTCTAAAGTGATAATGAGCTCGATCGTAGTTTAAAGGACCATGAAGGCCAAATATCACATCTCAAATATTCCACCTCTACAGTTTGCTTCCCCAAATTCATTCTTCCAATTTATGCGTACACTTCCAAAGCTTAGGAGCTAGGTCCTGCTTATTGTCAGTGCTTCAATCCGTTGTATCGGCGTGGCACCATTGATTTTGCCGCCATGAATTCCATGAACCTCCAGGCGTTATATCCCAAAGAGGAGACGAGCTCGACTTCTCCAGGCTTCTCCGATGACACCCACGATGCGAAACTGCCCGCTGATAACCAAATGCCGAACGGCGACGAAAGTAGTGCGAACTGTCAAGTGGGTAGAGAAATGGACAGAGCTGGGAGCAGCGCCCTTGGAAAGTCAAAGACACCATTCCGAACTTCATACGCGCCGAACACATTCTTTTCGAACTCAACCGCCAGAGACGTTTCATTCGCGGAAGGTCGACTTGGATACCAGTACCGAGAAACTTTCATGATCTGGTCCAGATTGTCAAAGACTATGGCATGGTCCCATGGTACTACTGTCAGAAGAGCTCCGAGCTGTTATATAGTTAGACCTCCAGGTATCTGCAGGCGAGTCTGAAGATACTACCCGTCCTTTTAGGTCCCATAGCGGAGGAGGTGAGAGGTCTACCGTGACAACTACAGAATTCCTCATGTCATGACGTTCCCAGAGTTCACGGGCTATCCTTGGAGGCACAGACGGCAAGACGAGCCGAACGAAAAGATATTGTACACAGACATGTGGGAAGACCATGGAATATTCCGCAGAATCGTCTTCGCCTCCTATCAGACAGGCAGAGCGCCGTTATGTGCTCCGGACTATTTCTACCTCTCAACATTTGGTAGAAAATTGGAACTCTACCACCTATTTTATGCTAGGAACCGAATTCTGGGTGTTGAATGGAACTCTATCGAAACAAATACACCAGAAGAAAACGTTGATTGGCGGCCATTTTGCGAGTACATACGCGCCCACCTACCGACTGCTGAGTTCCTTTTCGAACCAAAAGTTTGGGATGAGACGTGGTTTGCGCGCACAATATCCGAGACGAATAAGAAGATACCTTCGCATGTAGAGATAGTCGATCTAGTAAAGGCAGCAGGTTACGATATTTCGATTAAGAATGGATGGTTTGGCAAACAGTCATGGTCATTAGCCGATGAAGAAATTATCAGCGGAGTGGCTTTCGCACAATGGATTGATTGGAGAAAGAGGAGTGAACAGGATTTGAAATATTGGAATCACATCTGATAGAACTCTGAGCCAGCGGGAGGTTTTCCTTTCACACATAAATACATCAAATCGGAAATTGAAGATTGCACCAGCAAGTACATAATGGAACGATGTCGACCGAGGTCTTCTATCCGCTCATGCCAGCCCTTAAAACATCATAATGTCCCGCCACTCCGTTTAGTGATTCGTGTTAGGAGGGGGTGGAAGCCAATGTGTTCAATCAATCCGTCCCAGACATTTCGATGATCAAGCAGGCAACTGTGCCGAAATACCTAGTAAGTACGAGGTGGCTCTTAGTGGATATGCGCTATGGCTCACGGAGGTGTCGCGAACGGCAACGGTTGCGTGGCATAGGTACTTAGTTAAGATCATTTACGACCCATCTCCTATCTTCAACCCTCACGTGTCAATATGCGGCCTTATGTCTGTTGACGGAGCGTTTCCTGCGCTAACCTAACGTCTCCCGAGCTGCTCAGTGAATTTGAAATCGCGCCAGCCTGTACTCTAAGTCTCTAACTGGCTTTCGCTGCGGCTGAAGCCAAAAATGGATACGGTCCCATCTTTTGGTATCGTTGCAAGGAGGACACTACACGGCTACGCAATTTCTCTCTCCCGACCGTTGACACATGCGGTTGTCAAATCGTCCATGGAAACCTATTTCCATATATCAAAGTACAGCAGTGCAGTTATCCTGTCTCAAGATCGTTTGTTTTCCAGTCCTTGACGTCCAAACGTTGATTTCTGGAAGCAAAAGCGGCCCTATACTTTGGTCTTCTCATCAACTGTAGTTTTCTGGCTCCTGGATCTGTTGCGATAACCGTTACTCCGGATGCTTCTTGTGACAAGCTGGAAAGCGACGCGTCCGACCTCGAAGTTAGGACAATGATCTTGAGTATAGTTTTGCTGCTGGAGGTCATATCACATATCTTTCCGACGAACTCTTCTATTTCCAGCGAGCTGTCTTTCTGTAGTACCTTGCTAATCAAAATGAGGTCAATAATAATAAACAGACGCCCCAAGCCTCTAAGGCAACGCTGGAGAATTGTAAATAAGTCGTCTATCGTCGTGGCTGCCTTGAAGTGTCTTGCCGAGACAGGATTTATGCCGTTCGAAAGAACACTCGGATTCATCGCAATTATTTGCACCATTAACTCCAGCATAACATTCTTCAGTGTTACATCGTCCTCACCGAAGCTGCTTGGAAGAACCCACGCGGCGGGAATGTCGGCTTCCAATATCGCATCAAGCACATCAACTGCAAAGTTTCTTGAGCTGGTCTTGATTCCGCGCGCTTCACCGATCAGCATCGAAGAGTCTTCGCTCGTACCCCAGTGATTCACCATGCTCACACTTCGGGAAGGAAGCGAGAATTGTAGGCGTGCTTTGCGACGGCGCGTCATCGATCGACAGTACTCCAACGACTGTTGACAAGATGGAAGCTGGCCAATCATGGGAAGTGTGTGGATTTTCTCAAGCTGGAAACGTTCATAATTTTGCCTCTGGTTTCCCAAATCAAGAAGCACTTGATTTTGGAAGGTATATTGTGCTGTGCCTGGTGAGACCACTCGAAGTCGAAACGATAGACTTTCATTTACTTACCCGCTGCCATTTCCCGGACTTGGAATCGAAGTTCCCGTACCTCGGAGCGCAGATTTTGTGCTTCAATTCTCAGATCCCGGAGCTCAGCTTTGGAGGCAGAATTTGCAAGCTCTTCGGCGCGCTTAGAGCACTCTGCAATCTCCTCTAATATCTCTTTGAAACTCAAGGCAAACGGCTTCAGAATTGCAGTGATGGATTTGGAAAGACGACTCCTTTTGTAATAGCTGATCGCGGATTGAACGAACTTGATGATTTTAGCATACAAAAGTGCCACTGTCTCCTTCATGCGTTTGGTTGGGTAGAGTACGAGGTGCAGCTCTGCGCGGGGGAGCACATCTGCGATCCGAGATATGGCTTTAGAAATCTCAATAAGGAGTTCTTCGTGATTGAGCACAGCCTATTCGACGATTAAAGCCGCTTAATCACGTTGAGATGCAGACAAACCATGAACAGAAACTTCATTCCGCCCCAGATCAACGAGACATATTCTGGGCTTTGCTGAACAAGCACGTCCAAAATATTGCCGTAATAGATAATCCTTGTTGAGCACCGCACAAGCCATATCTTTACTTTCGAGCTTTTCGAGCTCTTTTCGTATTCAGCCTGGGCATGTACAATCGCAAGTTGGACGTCGTTCATGGATACTTTGTCCTCAAGCCAAATCTTTTTGCATTCGTCGTGTGTCAATTCACGCTTGAAGAGTGCCACAGCCTCTCGGTATGCCTCTCGGGCAGGATCAAATGTGCTGTAGTCTCATTTCAATTTTAATTCAGTGGCCATATATCTCAAGACGCACGAAAATAGGGTTGACCTACGTTGCATCATCGGCGTCCGTGTACCAGGCCTTGGTTATTTCCGGAGACCTATACACTGACAAGGCTCTCTTGTCATTGATGACCATGGTCATGCCGGTCGAGGGAACAATGCTGGTCTCCAAACCTTCCATCCTCTGTGCGTGCTTGAATAATGGCCGGTTAACAGAAGTTTACAGCCGATAAAGACATTTTCTCGACTCTACAGGATTTGGCATTGACAAAGTTGTACCCGCTTTTACTCTGGAGGTTTAATGTGAGGCAGTGCATCCTTTTTCACAGCGCGCCTAACAGCTCATGCATGTTGTTGCGGGTGCTGCAAACAGAATCGAGGATAGCGCCGGACGGGTCCCGAGATACGATACGAGTTGCGCTGTCTAGCCTGTCTTGTTGTCAGTGAACTCATGCATAGCCACACCGCCTGACCGAAACCCGCCGAGACGCAGCCTGCGTAGAGTAACAAAAGCGCGACAGGTGGGAGATATCTACTCCTCGAGTGAATTGTTAACTTGTATTAAACCCAAGTCATATCGGCACCTCTGCCAATTGTTGAATATAAACCGCCACACTGACTGTATACGGAGTTCCGTAGAGTATTCTGTTCTAGCGAGAAACAATACCGATCCGTTAGGTGAAGCCATGGACGACATTCCTCCGTCACTGCGGACTCAGCGAGAAACAAGCATGTTTCTCAGAAGCTTCACGCTTGGTTAGTTTTCTCCCACCGGGTTTCTCATCGAATGAAAGTAACAGGAAACTGCAGATAGTGGTTCTAGTGATCAACCAGTGTCGTCGACAATTTCCAAGGACGTTGCGAGGGGAAATACAGCAAGAGAAGAAGATATACTGTCCGCAATGGGAGACAAAGCGGAGGCCGAAAGGCTACATTCTAAGAGAACGGATCCATACCTCTCTCCAATTCCTTCTCCTGCTCCTCCTGGCCCTAACTTCGGTTTCGGTCGTCCTCCTCCTCCTCCTCCTGGCTCTAACTTCGGTTTCGGTCGTCCTCCTGCTCCTCCTGGCCCTAACTTCGGTTTCGGTCGTCCTCCTAACCATTTCGGATTCTTTGGCCCTGCCGATTCAGATAACCCAAGCAAACAACCGTCTTTATCCAGTTCGGGATCACAAGAAGTTCAGAGGATGTTTCTACCAAGGGATTGGAAGCCAACCTGGTTAAGCTCTTTACACGATGCAGACCAAAATGTAGCTGTCAATAGAAACTTTAACCTAGAAGCCGGCGGTGGCAGCAGTCTTAATATGGTCAACCTTGTAAATGGTGTCGGAGTCTGCGAGCAGACACCAAGAACTCCTGTACAAGCGCAATCGATTAATTCTCAGGAGAATAGAACTTGGTCATCGAATTCACAGATGGAGAATCAAAATACCGCTTCGCCTACATACGTGGACCAGTTGGAATCCAACTCTGGTGCATACACGTTACCGGAAAACCTGCCAACGGCCGCACATATACTTGCACAAATAGCCAATAAAACAATCGGCCTCGACCTTCACGGCAACAGCAAGCAAGCACGTTTCTTCAGTTATGCCTTAGACGTAATTGAGAAAGTTGACACAATCAATTCTATCCTATGGCAGCGCCTGGAAGGCTACAAGCAAGAGATTCGTACTACCGATCCTATTCGAGACGAACCTCCAAATTCTCCCGCGAAAGAAGGCCCATATGCGCAAGTTCTTCATCGCATTTACTGCCACGACGCGAGCCACAATCATGACAAAGTCATCTATGAAGACGAACCCAGGGTTGACGCAGATGAGCCCCAAGAGCATCGCGGCTCGAGTTCGCGAAAACTTCACGCCGACAAGTGTGTCAGAGATCTCGACAGTTATCTTGACTCCAATTCGGGTATATGTCTCATCATTTTTAAGGAATATGTATGCCAAAGAATGCCAGCACCTGTAACCGTGTCGCCCATAAGCACCGACTTTGTTTCACTGCGGAAGGAAAGACTTCGAATCGTCTCTCAAGTTCTGAAGGCAAAATTTACAGAAGTAGCGACATGCGTACCTGACAGTAATGATTTCTTAGGCTTTGATGGGGACATGGATGCGCCATACCACTTCCTCTATCACCATCGAAAGCAAATCGCTAAGCTCCTCGAAAGTGATGATGAAGAGACGCGGAAACACGCAGCACTTCTCCACGATTTTCTTGACCACAACTACAAGGAAGAATATTCGGAGGCGGATGAGCAATTCAAAGCCGGTGTTGTCAACAAAAAAAATTTGAGTAAATTGTTCAAGCCAAATCAAGTCATAATCCTAACAAAGAACAACGTCACGACCGCTCATGTTGTATCAAGTTGGCCATCGCGGGGTAGAGATAGGGAAGCTGCTTTGCAGATTAGTTACTGGTCATGGGAATTCGACGGCCAGAAACTGAATAGAACTAACGAGAAGCAAAGCTCGCGCTTTGGCATTGAGGAAAGCGTACCAATCACGCAGCTTGAATTCTTTCCGTCAGAATATGCTTCTAAAGCCATTATTCAGGGACTTACTGAACGAGGCCAGAAGTTTTGGAGTTTGAGACAAAGGTACTTTGCCAGCTACAGTGGATGGGACATTCATCGTGATGAGCACTATGTGAGCTATTTTCAGCGGATGCCGCAGCGAAAGGAAAATGCTAAATCCATGCAGGTAAATGGCCGATTCATGATCGACATGAGCACTTATCGTAAGATTCACAAAAAACGGGACGACAACGGCAACAATTTCATGGCCCTTCCAATAGTGAAAGACAAATACGATCGCTGGCCAATAGTGCTACATATCACTCAGACCATAGATGATACCAATCTCATGCTTCTTCCACCCGAAATTCCAGGATTTGAGATGCAAACTAAAAGATGGGGTATGTTGACACTTGGCTTTTCGCAGTACGCTGAGATTGGAGATACTAACACTTTCTAAAGTAAGTCTAAACATCGAAACAATAGAGCCTGTAAAGTGGAATCAGATGGCCTTCGACAGGCTAGTCCTGGAAGACAAGTCGAAAGAGCTCATCAAGGCGCTGGTTACCGTCCACGTGTCGACAAACAAATTGGGTGATATTATCAGTGGAAAGGGTACTGGCTTGATTATTCTTTTGCACGGCAGCCCTGGAGTGGGGAAAACGTTAACTGCAGGTAATTGAAATCTGGACGTCCTTCATATTCATCTGGCTCTAACGATCTCCGCAGAGAGGTGAGACCAAGAAAAATGATATCCGCCTATCATATCCTCTATAAGCTCCGAATCAGAAATAGTGTGGTCGGCGAATGAGAGGAAGCATAGCTAACCTTTTTATCTACAGTGTTGCTGAGCTCGCTAAAAAGCCTCTGTATCGTGTCACTTGTGGTGATATTGGCACAGAGGCAGAGAAGATTGAGAGATATTTGGAAATGGTCATGTACCTTGGCAAGATATGGGACTGCGGTGCGAATTTGTCGGTCACCTGGCGTTCGTATTAATGCTCACAATATTGCAGTTCTTCTCATAGACGAAGCAGACGTATTCCTCGAAGAGCGAACGATGGCTGACATACAGCGTAACAGTCTTGTCTCCGGTACGTTCAGCGAATCTGATAGACCGTAACATACAGCTGATAGAATACAAAGTTTTCCTTCGCTTACTTGAGTTCTATGACGGAATACTGATACTCACCTCCAACCGCGTGGGCACTTTCGACGAAGCCTTCAACTCACGCATTCAGGTGGCTCTCCATTACGGACCGCTCACAAAGAAATCTAGAAAACAAATTTGGCTGAATTTCTTGGATATGTTAGAAGAGCAAGGCGTGGAGGTCGATAGGGCTGAATTGGAGTCCCGCGTGGAAGAATTGGCCGCGGAAGACATGAACGGGCGTCAAATTCGGAACAGTGTCCTCACAGCGCAGCAACTCGCCACATATAAGCAGGAACGACTAGGCTGGGACCACCTCTCGCAGGCCATCAAGACAGCAATAGACTTCAAAAAGTATCTGAAGAATGTGCATGGCCACACCGACGAGCAATGGGCACGAGAAGAACGTCTGAGATGAAGTTTGGCAGTGGTTTATGTGTAGTCCGATAAGAGTGAGGGTAGATCAGTTACTAGAAAAGGCCACCGCCGGAACTAGGGTTTCACAGGCCATAGCAACATTTACTCAAAAGAAACGAGACATCACGTCTCAAGATTCCAGCTATGAGAGCCAAGACTTTCCTTGGAGAGGAATGAGCATCGATGAGGTTTCTGAACAGCCCTTCATCTTAGCATATTCAAGCGCGGTCTCCATGCTCCATCCTACCATCCATTCTCTTCGTCGTGACATGGCGTAGGCATAAAAAGTTCTCGCCATTTTCGAAATGCATCAAAGCAGTTAGAGGCATACCGGTTTTCGCTAGCTGTGCCTTGCACATCTCTAGGATGATGAAGCTTGGAGCTGGAATGTGCTATGCTGAGGAAGTTCCTAGTGGATCTCCGCTCTCGCCCCGGAGGTGCCGCGAACACCGATGGTTGCGTGGCACAGGTACGGAGTAGCAACTTCGGATTTCACCTGTTCGCAACACCCACATTTGCGCTCCAGAAAGCTCGTGTACATAGAACATCCATAAGGATATGTCTCAAAATTTACCCCAGTATTACGAGAACTCTCTAGACCCTTTGCCAATTACGAAGGAGACTCTCCTGCACACAATCCAGGAATTCGTCGACTACGTGCAACGTGCTGTGCGTCTCATCAATTCAAACGTCAAGAGCCCGAAAACAAAGGATATTACAGAATATGGGACAATATTCAGTGGCTATATAGGTGATTACGCCTTCTAACCGACCTCATGGACTATACTAAATATCAAATTGAAGGTATCATCTGGAGCCTCGCTCGTTTGCGCTCCCAGATCGCAACCATTTCTAGCCAGCAAGCCGAAACAATATTCAACGTCTCTCTTAGAGATGAGATAGGAAAGCTGGTAATCAAGGACAGTGTTCCTTCGTTCACACTGGATCTGAAACCCGGGAGACCGTCCCCGATATGCTCGCCAGCGTTAGGGGCTACGATGCTGCGATTCGAGCTGGCATCAGTAGATGAACAAGACCTCTCGAATCTCAAAGTTGCGGTGGATCAGGCTTTGAAGCAAGAGGTGACGTTCGAAATGCGAGGTCATCAAATCGGCGGAGATGAGGTGCTAGCTGGACGCGCTGGCCTTCTGGCTGCTTTACTGGATGTCAAGAAGGAAGTGGCTTCACAGCAAGCCGAGTTCGATGGCACCGCTGCCGAAGTTGCGCGCGAGATTGAGCAGTTTGCCAACAACGCTATACCAAAGCTCACCAAGGCTATTTTAAAACCGGGAAAAGAGAGTTCTGAGGAGATGATGAAGAGTAATCCGGAGCTGGATGGCATAGGCCCAATTTCTTGGTCTTGGGTAGATTCATATCACTCACTTGGAGCCATGCATGGCATCACCGGGATCCTAGCCGTACTACTCAATCTGCAGATTGGCACGATCGATGACGAAATCAGGAAGTATTACCCTGATATGGCGGAAACGATATCTGCTCTTTGTCGAGTGTGCATTAAAAACAACGGAAATCTCCCTATGTCGATTCCACCTTGGCCATCCGACTCCGCACGCCCCTCACCGCTTGTTCAAATCTGTCATGGAACTCCGGGATTGCTATTATTGTTGGCTGCTGCGGCCCTGAATATCGACTTCTCACAACAGTATTACAAGCCAGAATGGATCGAGACGATATACTTAGGATCTCAGCGTGTCTGGGATAACGGGATTCTTTCTAAAGGCGGAGGTCTATGCCATGGTATTGCCGGCAATGCCTGGCCTTTGCTTATGTTGCATGACTGCTTCGAATACGAATGTATTCCGGCGAAGCTATTGGACGGCTGCTCTGAGGAGGTGAAAAGAGCTTTCTTGAAGGAAAAGAGCTTGACTGGCGATTGGTTATTATCACGAGCTCTGGCAATGCTGCAAGAGTGTAGCAAAACGAGACCATTTGAGAATGACGAGAAATATCGAATGCCAGACCATCCATATAGCCTCTTTGAAGGCCTCGCTGGCACGATGTGTGCATGGACCGAAGCAGTACTTACGCTCCAGACACGACTAATACGTCTTAATGCCTTCGAGAGAGGCGAGTTCAACTTTCTAAAGGATTCGGCAGATGAAGTCAAAGCAAGATTTCGGGAACTTCTTGAGGCAAGACGAGGTTTCCCAGGAATGGGCATGGACTTCTCATACTATAAAATCTAGTCAACGTCTGGTAAATACTCAATGCTAGTCGCCGCAATCACGTTTTCATAAGCTTTCGCTTGTGTCTTGCTTCTAAGTTGGGTTCATAAACACTGCCATTCAAATTGGTCGAGTTAACTACCTGAAAACAATACTTCTGTGTTTCGACTCGAGCGTAATACCTCACGTCTTGTGCAGTTTCCCTACAAGTACATCGCTTCGCTTGAGAAGCTGTCGCATCCAAGAGGATTCGAAGGACTTGTCATACAACAATACAATACATAGTCACGGGAGAGATGACATCAATGCGGCACATTAGGCCCAACAAATTCTAACTTCAGATCGTGTTTCGGATATAAGACTTGAATCTTGGATATCAAATTTCACCTCGTATGTACGTGCAATGTTAGTGCTTACTAGGCATCGATTCCGTCCTCTGGGATCCTTCCTCTGGGAACGCAGGAACTGAATGGAGGAACGAGCTTAATTTTCGGCAGCGGAGCAGCATCAGTGTCACTGTGCTCATTCAATTAAAGTCTGAGCTTATTTCTTTTCGAAGGAAGGATCCCTCTCCGTACTATTTTAGGGTTAATATTTACTATTAGTTACCGCTCGGAATATTTACACCGTATTCAAACTCCCATTACTGCTGCCGCTACGCTGGCTGCTGAATAGCGACACAATTTGCCTACCCAAAGTGCTGTTTAAGCTGCAAGGTGCCTGTCAGCGGTAGGTTCCTGCTGCTGGCACCTACATACAACTGATATGTGCCTGCTTGAAGCGCCCACTGCTGAGCCGTAGTATTCCAAATACTCAAGTCCTTCCGTCGCAACTCAAACGAAACCTGTGCCGATTTACCAGGCGCGATAGTAACCTTGTCGAAACCTCGAAGCTGCTTAATGGGTTGGTTGGCTCCAGGGATACCCACATAGAGTTGAGCAATCTCTGCAGCTTCTACAGAGCCCGTGTTTTGTACAGTCGCCGTAACGGTGGCAATAATGTCGTATAGATCCTCGTGTCCACCAGGCGCGATGCAGCCCGTAGGGTAGATAGAGCTGAAAGGTTCCATAACGCTCGATTGAAGGTTCGAGTATGAGAATGTGGTATAGGTAAGACCGAAGCCAAACTCGTAGCGTGGCTCGATATTGAGCATATCGAAACGCCTGTAGTCGATATATACGCCTTCCGAGAAATCCGACTGCGGAAAGAATACATAGTCGCCTGAAGGTGTTGAAGGTGTAAGTAGCGGCCCGTAATCTGATTCATTCTTCGCAACAGTGTATGGTAGCTTGCCGCTTGGTGAGATTAAACCAAATAGAATTTCAACAAGCGCTCTCCCGCTATCTTGGCCAGGAAGATGAGCGTAAATAACAGCTGTGACGTTAGGATTCTCAATCCAGACATCAACCAGGCGAATACCGGCATTATGAATGACGACAATGGTATTGCTGCACTGCGAAGCAACATTCTCGACAATCCCATCGCTGTAATCGTCGTGCAGGCCGGTGCGATCGAGAATTTCCGTCGCAAAGGCGTTGATAAAGACAATGCATGCCTCTGAAGCAGGATCTACATTGACAATCGTATCCGAGAAGTCCCAGTACAGACCAATATCATTCTTAATAGAGTATTGCATGATTGCGTCGAAAGGAGCGTCAATGTATGGCGGTGTAGTAGCCCCACTGCCGCCGCCTGACCAGAGAGTATTTGTTGCGTATTGTGGTAATGAACCACAGTAGATACGTTCGTACTCACATGCAAGAGGAAGGACAGGGACTCCGAACTCGCCGACTACCCATAAATCGGCCGGTCCTGGTTGTGGCGCATACTGAGTGGGTGCAAGCGCGTCGTAACCATAGAGGGCTAGGAGTTGTGGATTCTTCAATGGCAACGCGTTGTTGGTATTCTTGACGAGTACATGTCCTTCGATAGCGCCTTGAAGTATGGTGGATTTGGACTTTTTATTCCGTGCGTTGATAATGGGATGTGGTTCCAGAAGCTGTGTCGGCATTCCCACGCCTGGAGGTGGGAAGTTGCTGTCTTGGCCCATTTGGTAATAAGCAGCCATCATTCTGATGACCATGTCGTCGAGTCTCCATTCTGGAACTGATCCATTTTGAACAGCCTGTACCAATAGCGGACCCCAGAAAACCGTCTCATTCAGGGCCATATCCAAGCCAGAGATTGCGGATGCAACGCCAGACCACTGGGCGCCCGAATCAGAAACAACAAAGCCTTGAAATCCCAGTTCGGTCTTGAGGAGGCCATTGAGCGTTTTGCTATTCTGGCACCCATACGAATTGTTGATTTTATTATAGGAGCACATGATATTGCCGGCACCGGCGAGTACTGCTTCTGCGAATGGCCATAGATACAACTCATGCATTGTCTGGTCGTCGAGATTAGAAGAGACAGACGATATTATGGACGAGTTTGAGAAGGTTGGATTTCGGTTTGTCTCCTGCTCATATCCAACGAAGTGCTACCCATCAAGTCAATCTCTCGGTTTCGATTCATTGAAAGGGCCGGCGGATTTACCTTCACTGATGCAATGACACCGTTCGATTGCACTGCAGAAACAGTAAGAGCTGTGAGTGATCCGCTGAGGTAAGGATCACTGCTGAAGCCTTGAGATAATGAGCATCTTCATTCCAATTCGAATGCCAGTCGGTTTGCATACCTTCCCAATTCCTGCCACCTTCGGCAACGCGTCCGAGAGGAGCGGCGACTGGGCCAAGAACGACATTGATGCTCTTCGTCCTGAACTCTCCGCCTAACCAGTAACCTCTAGCGTAGGTGAGGTCCTTGTTCCAGCTCGCGCCTGTGTGAAGGCCAGCTGGAAAGCCGCTCACAAAATCCGTACCGCGCACTCCGTTACCATTGTCATTCAGACACATACCAGGAAAATTCAGGCGAGGTATTGGTGGAACGTTTCTGATCCCGTGAGCATAGCGTAATGGTACCGTATAAAGTTGACGCACCCAGAACATCCGTTGTCGGCAGCGAAGCCACCTGTGTAGTTCACTTTCTCCTCGAGAGTCAGTTTAGCAACGAATTCTCTGGCTTTGTTGTAGGACTCTCCCCAATTTCCGGCTCCGGTACCGTTGACCGGACCAACAAGAGGAGACTGTCCATAGAAATAAGAATCGCTGAGGATGACTTGAGCGGCAGCTGGCAGCCATTGAACGACAAAGGCCACGATCAAAGCAACAAAGTGCATGTTGAAGAATCATGGGAACTGGGAGTCGAGCTCAGGACCGGGGACTCGATTCATGAGGTCAGATAATTTTGTGTTTGGTTTAATACTTCTTGTCGGGCAAAGACTCGCGAAGCTCCACATCCGCAGTCGTGTGCGGCCTGAACGACTGTGCTCCGCATGTCCACGCGCATATCCTTGACTTGACGGGGTTCGTGCATTGTTTATCCCGATGTCCAGTGCCATATAACAGGTCAATGGGACCAGCAGCACACGCACTGATGGCAAGTTGCAAGCATCGCGACATGGGGGTTGGATTGAAGACGGTGATCGAGAACGAGCGCCCGACCAACTGAGCATTTTATCCTCGGCGAAGTGGTTGAGAACCGTTGTATGGAACGATGGGAACACAAGCGCCCGCACCCTGGCTGCATT
>Ga0335073_10005863_pt1 | contig 17255 bp, 11 predicted proteins | sample Lox_Sample_22_FD_207093 | JGI IMG/M metagenome (GOLD analysis project Ga0335073, IMG submission 207093) | Soil microbial communities from Loxahatchee National Wildlife Refuge, Florida, United States - Lox_Sample_2.2 | ecosystem: Environmental > Terrestrial > Soil > Wetlands | place: USA...
CGGCCGGCGCGGCCGTCGACGCGGTCAATCCGGGGGCCGGGCGCGCGGCCGGGGAGAACTTCCCCGTCGCGCTGCGGGTCCTGCCCACCAGCCGGCGGCGGTACCTGATGGCCGTGTACGGCTTCGCCAGGACGGCCGACGACATCGGGGACCGGGCCCCGCCGGAGCATCGGTTCCGGCTGCTCGACGAGCTCGAGGCCGATCTCCGCCGCCTGTACGCCCGTGGCGACGCTGCGCGCGACCCGGCCGGGAACAGCGGCCCGGGCGCCGACGGCGAGGGCAGCCGCGGCGGGGCCGACGTCGGCCCGGGCGGTGACGGCGCAGAGCCACAGAGCCGCGTGGTGCGCGCGCTCGGGCCCGCCGTGACCGACTGCGGCATCCCGATGCAGCCCTTCCTCGACCTGATCCAGGCCAACCGGCAGGACCAGGTCGTGTCCCGCTACCAAACCTTCGAAGACCTGGTGGGTTACTGCCGCCTGTCGGCCAACCCGGTGGGCCGGATCGTGCTGCACGTGTTCGGCAGCTTCTCTCCGCAGCGGGCCGAGCTGTCCGATTCCATCTGCACCGCGCTGCAGCTGGCCGAGCACTGGCAGGATGTGGCCGAGGACCTGCGCGCGGGCCGCATCTACCTGCCCGCGCAGGACCTGGACAGGTTCGGCTGCACCGAGGAGGACCTGGCGCAGGCCAGCGCGCCACCGCAGGTACGCGCGCTGATCGCGTTCGAGACCGGGCGGGCCATGGCGCTGCTGGACGCGGGCGCCCCGCTGATCGGCACGCTGCGCGGCGCGGCGCGCGCCGCGGTGGCCGGCTATGTCGCGGGCGGACGGGCCGCGCTGGCCGCGATCGCCGCGGCCGACCACGACGTGCTGCGCGCCACGCCGCGGCCCCGCAAGCCGTACCTGGCCGCCCAGCTCGTCCGGGCCTACGCGAGAGGGCGGTGAGGCGTTGACCTCCCAGGCCGCGGGGGCTACCGACGTCCGTGCTGCGTACCAGCACTGCGAGCAGGTGACCCGGACTCAGGCGAGGAACTTCTCCTACGGCATCCGGCTGCTGCCGGGCGGGAAGCGCCGGGCGCTGTCGGCGGTGTACGCGTTCGCCCGCCGGATCGATGACATCGGCGACGGGACGCTCCCCGCCGCGGACAAGCTGGCCGCGTTGCAGGACGCGCGCGGCGCCGTGGCCGCGCTGGAGCGGGACGGTGTTGGCGCCGTGGCCGCGCTGGAGCGGGGTGGCATTGACGTCGCGGCGGGCGACCCGGTGCTCGTCGCGCTGGCCGACGCGGCGCGCAGGTACCCGATCCCGCTCGGCGCCTTCGGCGAGCTGATCGACGGCTGCGAGGCCGACGTGCGCGGCACGAGCTACGCGACCTTCGCCGAGCTTGAGCACTACTGCAGGTGCGTGGCCGGGTCGATCGGGCGGCTCTCGCTCGGCGTATTCGGCAGCCGGGACCCCGGCGCGGCCGAGCCGCTGGCCGACGCCCTGGGGATCGGCCTGCAGCTCACCAACATCCTGCGCGACGTCCGCGAGGACCTCAGCAACGGCCGGGTGTACCTGCCCGCGGAGGACCTGGGGCGCTTCGGCGCGGTGCTGCGGCCCGACCACGCCGACGCGCTGGCCGGCGAGCATGGGCTGCAGGACGTCGTGCGGTTCGAGGCGCGGCGCGCCCTCGGCTGGTACGCGACGGGCATGCGGCTGCTGCCGCTGCTCGACCGGCGCAGCGCGGCGTGCACGGGAGCGATGGCGGGGATCTACCTGCGGCTGCTCAAGCAGATCGCCGCGGCGCCCGCCGCGGCGCTGGGGCAGCGGCAGTCGCTGCCGGGTAAGGAAAAGGCCATGGTTGCGGCCAGGGCACTGGCCGGGATCGCCGACCGGGTACCCGACGCCGGCTCGCCCCGCCCGGACCGGCCCGGGGATGTCCGCCCGGTCAAGGCCGCGGGCGGCCCGGCGTCGTCGAGCCCTGCACCGACGTCCCCTGCGCCGGCGTCGGCGAGCCCTGCGCCGGCGTCCCCCGCACCGACGGGACCGGCTGCGGCCCGACCTGCCGCAGCCGGGCCCGCAGCGGCGGAACCCGCGGCGGGAGGACGGCCGTGACCGCGCGCGCCGTGGTCATCGGCGGCGGCCTGGCGGGCATCACCGCGGCGATCATGCTGCGCGAAGCCGGGGTCGGCGTCACCCTGCTGGAGGCCCGGCCGAGGCTCGGCGGCGCGACCAGCTCGTTCTCCCGCGGCGAGCTCACCGTCGACACCGGCCAGCATGTGTTCCTGCGCTGCTGCACAAGCTACCGGGAGCTGCTCAGCCAGCTCGGCGTGACCGGATCGGCGACGCTCCAGGACCGCTTCGACGTCACCGTGCTGTCGCCGGGCGGCCGGGCCAGGCTGCGCCGCAGCGCGCTGCCCGCGCCGCTGCACCTGAGCCGGGCCCTGATCGGCTACCGATTCCTGTCCCTGCCGGAACGGCTCCGCGTGGGCCAGGCCGCCCTGGCGCTGCGGGGTACCGATACCGCGCAGCCCGGCCTGGACGCCCAGCGTCTGGGTGACTGGCTCGGCACCCGGGGGCAGAGCGAGCGCGCCCGCCGCAAGCTCTGGGACCTGTTCGTGGTCTCGTCACTGAACATCGACGGCGACCAGGCCAGCGCGGCGCTGGCCGCGTACGTGCTCAAGACGGCGCTGCTGTCCGACTCGGGCGCCGCGGACATCGGCGTGCCCGCGGTGCCGCTCGGCGACCTGCACGGGCGGTCCGCGGCCCGCGTGCTCGACCGGCTCGGCGCGCAGGTGCGGCTGGGGACGAAGGCGGCCGCGGTGGAGCGCGCCCCCGCCGGCGGGTTCCGGGTCCGGGTGACGTCCGGCTCGGACGCCGACGGTGCGGACCGCGGCGACGGCGGCGAGGTGATCGAGGCCGACGGCGTGGTTCTCGCGGTCCCCGCCGGACCCGCGGCCCGGCTGGCCGGGGCGGCGGGCGTAGCGGGCGCGGCCCGCTGGGATGACCTGGGCACCTCGCCGATCGTGAACGTGCACGTGATCTACGACCGGCGGGTCACCGAGCTGCCGTTCGCCGCCGCCCTGGACTCCCCGGTGCAGTGGGTGTTCGACAAGACCCCGACGTCCGGCCTGGAGGCCGGGCAGTACCTGGCGATATCGCTGTCCGCGGCGGACGGCTACGTGGACGTCCCGACCGCGGCGCTGCGAGAGCGCTTCCTGCCCGCGCTCGAGGAACTGTTCCCGGCGGCCGCGGGCGCCCGGGTCACCGATTTCTTCGTCACCCGGGAACGCCGGGCGACGTTTCGTCAGGCACCGGGGTGCGGCGTGCTGCGCCCCGGTGCCGCGACCTCACTGCCGGGATTGCTGCTGGCCGGGGCATGGACCGATACCGGGTGGCCGGACACGATGGAGGGTGCCGTGCGGAGCGGACGCACTGCTGCACAAGAGCTGATTCGGGGTCTGGCCGGCCGGGCCGGGCGCGAGCCGGGCGGCGGTCACGCCCCCGCGGCCGCCCCCCCGCAAGCACGGCAGGACGGCATCTCGGCCCAGGCCGCGGGATCGCCGTCATGACGGCCACGATCCCGGAGGGCGTGGAAAGCGCCCGCGACCTGGTGGGCCCCGCGATCGCCGCGGCCGTGGACCAGCTGAGCCCCGAGGTCCGCATCGTCGCCGCGTACCACCTCGGGCTGGCCGACCCGGCCGGGCGTCCGACCGGCCGCTCCGGCGCCGGGGGGAAGGCGCTGCGCCCGGCGCTCGCGCTGCTGTCGGCCCGCGCCGCGGGCGCGGCGCCCGAGCACGGCGTGCCCGCTGCCGCGGCCGTCGAGTTCGTGCACAACTTCTCGCTGCTGCACGACGACATCATGGACGGCGACACCGAGCGCCGGCACCGGCCGACCGCCTGGACGGTATACGGGGTCGGCGCGGCGATCCTGGCCGGCGACGCCATGCTGGCGCTGGCGCAGGACCTGCTGCTGGAGGGGTCGGCCCCGCAGAACATCTGGGCCTCGCGCTGCCTGTCCGCGGCCGTACAGCGGCTGATCGCCGGCCAGGGCGCGGACCTGGCCTTCGAGCGCCGCGATGACGTCACGCTCGACGAATGCCGGCAGATGGCCGGCGACAAGACCGCCGCGCTCATGGCCTGCGCCTGCAGCATCGGCGCCATTTACGTCGGCGCGCCCGCGGACCTGGCCATGGGCCTGGCCGGATTCGGGGCCCACGTGGGCCTGGCGTTCCAGCTCACCGACGATCTTCTCGGCATCTGGGGCGCGCCGGAGATCACCGGCAAGCCGGTCCGGTCGGACCTGCGGACCAGGAAGAAGTCGCTGCCCGTGGTGGCCGCGCTGACCAGCGGCACCGAGCCCGCGCGAGAACTCGGCGCGCTGCTGGCCCAGACCGAGCCGCTCGGCGAGGACGAGCTGATCCGCGCGGCCGGGCTGGTCGAGGCGGCCGGAGGCCGGGAGTGGGCGGAAGCCGAGGCCGAGGCCGCGCTGGCCTCGGCCGACAAGTGCCTGGCGGAAACGGACATGCCCGACAACGCGCGGGCGGAGTTCGCCGCGATCGCCCAGTTCATCACGACGCGCCAATGGTAAGGCGGGCAGGCGCGGCAGCGGCGGTGATGGCGACATGACCGCGGCCCAATCGCTGGCCGGCCACGCGGAGGGTTCCGGAGGGGTCGATACCGCCCAGGTCGCGCGGTCGGCGCTGGACCGGGCCGTCAGCCACCTGCTCGGGCTGCAGCACGATCAGGGATGGTGGCAGGGCGAGCTGGAGACCAACGTCACCATGGACGCCGAGGACCTGCTGCTGCGGGAGTTCCTCGGCGTGCGGACCGCGGACCAGACCGCGGCCGCGGCCCGGTGGATCAGGTCCGGCCAGCGCGCGGACGGGACCTGGGCCAACTTCCGCGGCGGGCACGCCGACCTGTCCACGACCGTCGAGGCCTACGTCGCGCTCCGCCTGGCTGGCGATTCCCCGGACGCCGGCCACATGACCCGCGCCGCGGACTGGATCCGGGCCTCCGGCGGAATCCCGGCCACCCGCGTCTTCACCCGCATCTGGCTGGCTCTTTTCGGCGAGTGGCCGTGGGACGACCTGCCGGTCATGCCGCCGGAGATGATCTACCTTCCGGCCTGGTTCCCGCTGAACGTGTACGACTGGGCGTGCTGGGCTCGCCAGACCATCGTCCCGCTGACCATCGTCGGCTCGCTGCGCCCGGTCCGATCCCTGCCTTTTGACCTTAACGAGCTCCAGGGGCCGGCGACTGGTCACACCGCCCCGGCCGGGTCGGGGGGCTTCGACGGCTGGGGGGCGCTGTTCGGCCGGCTCGACCGGGCGCTGCACGCCTACGAGCGGCACGGCCGCCGGCTCGCCCCGGCCCGCGCGGTCCGGACGGCGGCCCTGCGCCGATGCGCCGAGTGGATCATCGCGCGGCAGGAGCGGGACGGCTGCTGGGGCGGCATCCAGCCGCCCTGGGTCTACTCGCTGATCGCCCTGCACCTGCTCGGCTACGGCCTCGACCATCCAGTGATCGCGCGCGGCCTGGCGGGCCTGGACCGGTTCACGATCTGGGAGGAGTCGCCGGACGGGCCGGTCCGGCGGCTGGAGGCGTGCCAGTCACCGGTCTGGGACACCGTGCTGGCGATGATCGCGCTCGCGGACGCCGGGCTGCCGGCCGACCATCCGGCGCTGCGCTCATCGGCCGGGTGGGTTCTGGACGAGGAGATCCGCGGGCCGGGTGACTGGCAGGTCCGCAGGCCGGGCCTGGACCCGGCCGGCTGGGCGTTCGAGTTCGACAACGACGGCTACCCGGACGTCGACGACACGGCCGAGGTGGTGCTGGCGTTGCGGCGGGTCACAGACGGCGGGGGCTCGAGGGACCGCGCGCGCCGCGGCCAGCAGGCCACGGCGCGCGCGGTCCACTGGCTCATCGGCATGCAGTCCCGGGACGGCGGCTGGGGCGCCTTCGACGCCGACAACACCTCCCGGTTCCCGGCCCGCCTGCCGTTCTGCGACTTCGGCGAGGTCACCGACCCGCCGTCGGCCGACGTCACCGCGCACACGGTAGAGGCGCTGGCCGCGGAGGGGCTGGGCGCGACCAAGGCGGTCCGCCGGGGCGTGGCCTGGCTGTTGCGGGCCCAGGAGAGCGACGGGTCCTGGTTCGGCCGGTGGGGCGCGAACTACGTATACGGGACCGGCGCCGTGGTCCCCGCGCTGATCGCCGCGGGCGTGCGGCCCGGCAAGCCGCCGATCCGGCGCGCCCTGGCCTGGCTGGTCGCTCACCAGAACCCCGACGGCGGCTGGGGCGAGGACCTGCGGTCCTACGACGACCCCGGGTGGGCGGGCCGCGGCGAGTCCACCGCGTCGCAGACCGCGTGGGCGCTGCTGGCCCTGCTCGCCGCGGGCGGCCCGCCGGAGCAAGCCAGCATCGACCGCAGCGTCCGGTGGCTCGCGGAGACCCAGCGCCCCGACGGGACCTGGGACGAGCCGCAGTTCACCGGAACCGGGTTCCCCGGTGACTTCTACATCAACTACCACCTGTACCGGCTGGTCTTCCCGGTCAGTGCCCTCGGCCGGTACCTGAGCGAGAGAGGCGGTGCCGGATGAGCCCAGGGCCCGGACCCGGGCTGGTGGTCTGCGCCCCGCTGCGGCTGGAGGCGCGGGCGGTGCGGCGCGGCCTCGGCGACCGCGGCGAGGTCCGCCGCAGTGGTTACGGCCCGGCCAGGGCGGCCGTGCAGGCTGGCCAGCTCCGCGACCTCCCGTTGCGGATGCTGGCCGTGGGCGGCGTCGGCGGCGGGATCCGCGCCGACCTCAAGCTGGGCGATCTCGTGGTGGGCAGCGAGGTCAGCCGGCTCGGTTCCGCTGCGTCGGTGAGCTGTCCGTCCGCGCCGCTGCTCGCGGCCGAGCTGCGCCGGGCCGGGTTGCGCGCCACGGCCGGCAAGATCGTCACCGTGGATCACCTGTTCCGGCCCGGCCAGCGGGAGCGGCTGGTGGCCCAGGGCGCTGCGGCGGTCGACATGGAGTCGGCGCCGCTGCTGGAGGGCGCGGCGGGCCGTCCCGCCGTCGTGCTCCGCGCGATATCCGACACCCCGCAGCGGCCGCTGCTCAGCCCGTGGGCGGTGCCGGGCGGCCTGGCCGCGCTGCGGTCGCTGCGCCTGGCCGGGCCCGCGCTCGCCCGGTGGGCGGCGGCCTGCGCGTCCCGGCAGGTGCTGCTGGCCGGCCCGCGCTCGTTCTGCGCCGGGGTGGAGCGGGCGATCGAGATCGTCGAGCGGGTGCTCGACCGGCATGGCCCTCCGGTGTACGTGCGCAAGCAGATCGTGCACAACAAGGTCGTGGTGACCGACCTCGAAGGCCGCGGGGCGATCTTCGTGGACGAACTGGACGAGGTGCCCGACGGCGCGGTCGTGGTGTTCTCCGCGCACGGGGTCTCGCCGGAGGTCCGGCGGGTCGCATCGGAGCGCGGCCTCGAGGCCATCGACGCGACCTGCCCGCTGGTCGCCAAGGTGCACGCCGAAGCGCGCCGGTTCGCCGCCGAGGGCTATCACGTGGCGTTCATCGGGCACGCCGGGCACGAGGAGGTCGAGGGCACGCTGGGCGAGGCGCCGCAGGCCATGACGCTGGTCGAGACCGCGGCGGACGTAGCCCGGCTGCAGCCGGCCGACTCGGGCCGGGTGGCCTACCTGATGCAGACCACGCTGTCCCTCGAGGAGGCCGGCGGGATCGCCGACGCGCTGCTGGAGCGGTTCCCGCAGGCCCGCGGGCCCGGCAGCGACGACATCTGCTACGCCACGACCAACCGCCAGCTCGCGGTCCGCGCGATCGCGGCCGAGTCCGACCTGGTGCTGGTGGCGGGCTCGGCCAACTCCTCCAACTCGCGGCGCCTGGTCGAGACCGTGCAGCGGGCCGGGACCCCCGCCTACCTGATCGACGGGCCCGAGGACATCGAGCTCGACTGGCTCGCGGGCGCGTCGGTCGTGGGGCTCACCGCCGGGGCGTCCGCGCCGCCCGCCGTGGTCGGCCAGATCATCGACGCGCTGTCCGGCCTCGGCCCGGTCGAGGTCAGCGAGCGCGTGGTCGCCACCGAATCCATCCGCTTCGGGCTGCCGAAGGAGTTGAAGCAATAAATGTCGATGCCGTTGCGCCAGAGCGTGCGCATTGGTACCTACCTGATGCGCCAGAAACTGGCTCGCCGGGACAAGTTCCCGCTGCTGGTGGAGCTCGAGCCGCTGTTCGCGTGCAACCTCAAGTGCGCGGGCTGCGGCAAGATCCAGCAGCCGCATGACGTGCTGAAGCAGCGGATGCCGGTGGAGCAGGCGCTGGGCGCGATCGAGGAGTGCGGCGCGCCGATGGTGTCGATCGCGGGCGGCGAGCCGCTCATGCACCCGCAGATCGACGAGATCGTCCGCCAGCTGATCGCGCGCAAGAAGTTCGTGTTCTTGTGCACGAACGCGCTGCTCATGCCCAAGAAGATCGACAAGTTCACGCCGTCGCCGTACTTCTCCTGGGTCGTGCACATCGACGGGCTGCGCGAGCGGCACGACGAGTCGGTCTGCAAGGAGGGCGTGTTCGACGCCGCGGTCGAAGCGATCAAGGACGCGAAGCGGCGCGGGTTCAGCGTGAACACGAACACCACGTTCTTCAACACCGACACTCCGCACACCGTGATCGACGTGCTCAGCTACCTCAACGACGACCTGGGCGTCGACCAGATGCAGATCTCCCCGGCCTACGCCTACGAGAAGGCGCCCGACCAGGAGCACTTCCTGGGCGTCACCGAGACCCGGGAACTGTTCCGCAAGGCGTTCGGCGGCGGCAACCGCAAGCGCTGGCGGCTGAACCATTCGCCGTTGTTCCTCGACTTCCTCGAGGGAAAGACGGACTTCGGCTGCACCGCGTGGGGCATCCCGTCCTACTCGCTGCTCGGCTGGCAGCGGCCCTGCTACCTGATGGCCGACGGGTACGTCCAGACGTACCGGGAACTGATCGAGACCACGAACTGGGACGCCTACGGTCGCGGCAAGGATCCGCGGTGCGCGAACTGCATGGCGCATTGCGGGTACGAGCCGTCCGCGGTGCTGGCCACGATGGGATCGCTGCGGGAATCCTTGCGCGCGATGCGCGGGACCTGACCGGCTGCGGGACGCCCGGCTGCCGGACCCGGTCGCGGGAGGCGGCCGGGGTCCCGCGACCGCGCCCTGCACCTCGCCCGCCGCGCTTCCATGATCACGCAGGACGGTGACCATATGGGCACAACTTCGCCGTGATCATGCGTCGTTGCGGCTGTTGGTTCACGTGATGGCGCCCGGTTGCATAGTGTCTAGTGACCGCAGGCAACCCTAGGAAGGCACTAAGCCGTGACCTCGCCCAGTACCCCGCCCATGGTCTCGGGCGGCCGGGCGGCCGGGGCGGGCTCCAAGCGGGGCGAGGCCCGGCGCGCGGGCTTCGACGCCGGCCCCCGCTGGATGATGGCGCTCCCGCCGGTGGTCACGTTCGTGATCATGCTCTGGGGCATCACCGGGGCCTCGTACTGGCGGGACGAGGCCGCCACCATGTCGGCGGTGCAGCGCCCGTTCGGCAACCTGCTGCAGACGCTCGGGAACATCGACGCCGTGCACGGCGCCTACTACCTGCTCATCTGGGTCGTGGTGCGGCTGGGCGGCACCGGCGAGCTGGTGACCAGGTTCCCGTCGGCGCTGGCCATGGCCGGCGCGGCGGCTGCCGTGGCCGGGCTGGGCCGGCGGCTGATCTCACCGCGGGCCGGGCTCGCCTCGGGCCTGGTGTTCGCGGTCCTGCCTCAGGTCAGCCTGTACGGGCAGGAAGCCAGGTCGTACGCGATCGTCGTCGCGCTGGCGGCCCTGGCGAGCTACGTGCTGGTGCGGACCCTGCAGGCCGATCGCGGCGCCACGCGCGGCTGGCTGGTCGGCTACGCGGCGTGCCTGGCCGCGCTGGGCATCGTGAACATCTTCGGCCTGCTGCTGATCCCGGCCCACGCGGTGACGGTGGCGTGGTGGTACTTGCGCTCGGACGACAGGAACGCCGCGGCCGGCGCGGACGCCGTGACTGGCGCGCGAAGCGCGGGCGGCAGCCGGGCCGACCGGTCGCTGGTCCTGGGCTGGCTCGCCGCCGCGGCGGCGGGCGTCATACTGGCCAGCCCGTTGCTGGTCCTGGGCTTCATACAGCGCGGGACACACCCTCGGCTCACCCGGCCTGGCCTCCGCGCGGTCGAGGGCCTGCACCAGCTCGCCGGCCCGGCGGTGATGGTGGACGGCGTGGTCCTGGTCATCGCGGCCGGGATCGTGGTCAGCGCCCTGGGCGGACGGGCGCGGCTGCGCGCCAACTGGCCAGGATCCGTGACGGCCCTGTGCCTGCCCTGGCTGATCCTGCCCCCGGCGTTCCTGGCCATCGGCTCGCAGATCACGCCGCTGTATACGTTCCGGTATGTCCTGTTCTGCATGCCCGCGATCGCGTTGCTGGTCGGCGCCGGGCTGGCCGCGCTCGGCTGGATAGCCGGCACCGCGGCGCTCGTGGTGATCGCGCTGCTCGGGCTGCCGGCCCAGCTGCAGGTACGCGGTCCGGACGGGCACGGCGACAACGTCAGGCAGGCTGACAGGATCGTGGCCCGGAACGCGCGGCCGGGAGATGCGGTCCTGGAGTTCAAGGCCGAGAACTTCGCTCAGGCGTACCCGTACGGGATCCGCCAGCTGATTCCCATTGCGCAGGCGAAGACGCCGGTCCAGTCCGCCACACTCGTCGGCACCTTCCTGCCCGATCCCGTGGTACGTCAGCGGCTCACTCGGGTCTCGCGCGTGTGGGTCGTCGAGTACGGGCACCCCACACCGTTGGTGATCTTGAGCGGCCTGCGCTTCACGCTGGTTCACGCGTGGCGGACCAGCGACATCTGGCTCTACCTCTACGCGCACGACAGCGGCGGCTGAGCGCCGCCACGCCGCGAGAGCGACACCCCGCGGCGGCGCCAAGACACCGGCATGATCCCGGCAACTTCGCAGGACTCTTTCAGGATCCGTTCAGCGTGAGCGCCCATCATCAGAACCGGCGCAGATCTATGCGTCCCCGGCGTTTGTCCTACCCTGCGCCGCGGGCGCCTCCAGCCTGCGGCCCCGAGCGGATCAGGGTTCCAGAGGGAGTTCTCATGTTCTTCACGTACCTCCGGCGTGAACTGCGCCGGCGGATGCGCCAGGCCATCTTCATCTCCCTGGGCCTCGCCCTCGGGATCGGCCTGGTCATTACGGTGACCGCCGCGTCGTCTGGCGTCAAGGCCGCGCAGGGCACCGTGCTGCAGAACCTGTACGGCGTGGCCACGAACGCCACCGTCACGTCCGCACCCACCGCGGGCTCCTTCGGTCCGGGGAGCCGCAATTTCACGTTCAAGCCGGGCGCGACGATCAAGCTTGACCAGCTGACCGCGACGCGCAGCCTCGGCAGCATGGACGACACGACGGTGACGACGATCTCGAAGCTGAGCGGCGTGGCGGCCGCAAGCGGCGCGCTGACCGCGACCAATGTCGACACCACGTTCACCATCCCTGATTTCAGCGGCGGCGGGGGCGGCGGCGGTGCCGGCGGAGGCGGTGGGTTCGGCGGCGGCGGTAGCGGCCGCGGCAGCGGTGGCGGCGGAACCGGGAGCTTCCGCGGCCCCGGGTCTTTCAACACCGGGAACACGGTGACGGTCGACGGCGTCGATCTCTCCGCAAGCAGCCAGCCGCTCGGCCCGCTCAGCAACGGAACCCTCAGCTCGGGCCGCAGCCTGAAGGCGTCCGACGCCACTTCCGATGTGGCCGTGATCGACGCCAGCTACGCCAAGTCGGCCAGCCTGAAGCTGGGGTCGGACGTCACGATCGCCGGCACGAAGTTCCCGGTCGTCGGGATCGTGACCACCCCGGCGAGCGACGCGTCCGCGGACGTCTACATCCCGCTCGCCCGCGCCCAGACGCTGGCCAGCCCCACCCAGGCCGGCAAGGTCAACACCATCTATGTCGCGGCCGACAGCTCCGCGGACATCGCCGCCGTGCAGAAGGAGATCCAGCAGGCGGTGCACGGGGTGACGGTCACCACGTCCGCCGACCTGGCCAACGAGGTCACCGGCTCCCTGGCCAGCGCGTCCAGCCTGGCTAACAACCTCGGCAAGTGGCTCGCCGTCGCGGTCCTGATCGCGGCGTTCCTGCTGGCCAGCCTGCTGACCCTGGCCGCAGTGTCGCGCCGGACTCGGGAGTTCGGCACGCTCAAGGCCCTCGGCTGGCCCAGCCGCCGGGTGATCGGCCAGGTCATGGGTGAGTCGGTCACGCTGGGCATCATCGGCGGCGTGGTGGGCGTCGGGCTCGGCTTCCTCGGCGCCGAGATCGTGAAGAAGGTGTCGCATCCGCTGACCGCCTCGCTGTCCCCGACCACCGGCTCGGCCACGCCGGGCGGTGCTCGTGCGTTCGGCGGCGGCGGTGGCGGCGGGTTCGGCGGGGCCGGCGGAGGCGGCGGAGGCGGCGGAGGCGGCGCCGGCGGGTTCCGCGGCTTCCGCGCCGCAGGGGCGGCCGCGCGCGCCACGACCGTGCACCTGACCGCTCCGGTCACGCTCGACATCATCATCCTCGCCGTGGTGCTCGCCGTGGCGGGCGGCCTGATCGCCGGCATCCTCGGCGGCTGGCGTGCCGCCCGGCTCCGCCCGGCCGCGGCCCTAGGCCGGGTCGAGTAACCAGGCGGCCGGACCAGCTGGCGGACATCGCGGACATCCAAGAGGGGACCCATGTACAAGCTCACCGGCGTGACCAAGAACTACCAGAAGGGCCGCACCACGGTGCACGCGCTGCAGGGCGTGGACCTGGTCATCGAGGATGGCGAGTGGCTGACCATCCAGGGCCCGACCGGGCACGGCAAGACCACGCTGCTGCAGATGCTCGGCGGCCTGGACCGGCCGACGTCCGGCATCGTCGACTTCGACGGGCAGGACCTGGCCCAGCTGCGGGAGGGCCAGGTCACCAAGGTCAGGGCAAACTCGATCGGATTCATCTTCCAGACGTTCAACCTGATCCCGACGCTCTCGGCGGAGGAGAACGTGGAGACCGCGCTGGTGCCGCTGCACGTCAGCGCGGCCGAGCGGCGGGCCCGGTCCGCGAGGGCCCTGGCCGACGTCGGGCTCGCCGACCGGGCCAACCACCTGCCGTCGGAGCTGTCCGGCGGGCAGCAGCAGCGGGTGGCCATCGCCCGGGCGCTGGTCAAGGAGCCCAAGGTGCTGCTGGCCGACGAGCCGACCGGCAACCTTGACGAGGGCACCCGGGACGAGATCATCGGGCTGCTCGAGAACCTCTGGCGGGAACGCGGCCTGACCCTGGTCCTGGTGACCCACGACAGCGGGATAGCGCGCCGGTCTCAGCGCGTCGCGGTGATGGAGCACGGCAAGCTGTCGATCCGCCAGGACACCAGGGCCCGGGGCGCCGCCTCGTCGGTGAGCCGGGCGTCTGCTCCCGCCTCATCCGTCAGCGGGGACGCCACGCCGCTGACCGGCTGACGCCCGCCCGCGGGCCTAGACGTCCGCGCGGGCCCGCGGAGGTCCCTGCGTCAGGAGTGGGGGAGGGGCAGCTCGCACCAGACGACCTTGCCGGAGAGCGTCCGCCGCGCGCCCCAGCGCTTGGCCAGCTGGCTCACTACCTGCAGCCCGCGGCCGCGTTCGTCCTCGTCGCCCGCGTGCCGCAGCCGGGGCAGGGCCGCCGAGTCATCCAGCACCTCGCACACCAGCCCGCCCTCGCGGACCAGGCGCAGCGCGATCGATCCCTGGGCGTAGCGGACCGCGTTGGTGACCAGCTCCGAGGCGAGCAGCTCCGCGGTGGGGATCAGCTCGGCCAGGCCCCAGCGCTTCAGCCGCCTGCGGACGAGCAGCCGCGCCCGGCGCGCGGACGTCAGCTCGGACGCGAGCTTCCACGTGACGTGCTGGTCCCGGCCCAGGCGGCGCAGCCTGGCCATGAGCACCGCGATGTCGTCGCGCTGGTGATCGGCGTAGACGCCGGCCAGCGTGGCCTTGCACAGGTCTTCCAGCGGGCGGCTGGCCGTGCCGGGGCCGAACGTGGCGCGCAGCCGCGCGAGCCCATCGTCGATGTCGCTCGTGCGCGTCTCGACCAGCCCGTCGGTGTAGAGCACGAGCAGGCTGCCGTCCTTGATCTTGAATTCCCGTGTCTGGATCGGTCCCGCCCCGATGCCGAGCGGCGGGGCCGGCGAGATGTCCAGGAACTCGCTCTTGCCGTCCGGGGGCACGAGCAGCGGGGGCAGGTGGCCGGCCGAGGCGATCTCGCAGCTGCCGGACACCGCGTCGAAGACCGCGTACACGCAGGTGGCGAAGTGCGGCTCGCGCTGCCCCAGCTCGTGCATGAGCTCATCGAGCTGCTGCAGCGTCTCCGCCGGCGGCAGCTCAAGCCGGGCGAGCGTGCGGATCGCGGTGCGCAGCCGGCCCATCGTGACGGCGGCGCGCACCCCGTGGCCGGCCACGTCGCCGACGACCATGGCCACCCGGCCGCCCGGCAGCGCGATCGACTCGTACCAGTCGCCGCCTACCTCGATCATCTTGCTGCCGGGCAGGTAGCGGTGCCGGACCTCGACCGAGGACGGCGCGGTGAGCCCCGTGGGCAGCAGGCTGCGCTGCAGGGTCAGCGCGGTGGCGCGCTCCCGGCTGTACCGGCGGGCGTTGTCGATGAAGATCGCCGCGCGGGAGGCGAACTCCATGCCGATCTCGGTGTCGTAGGCGTCGAAGCGGCGGTATCCCTTGAACCTCGTGCAGGCGAAGAACCCGAGCGTGGTCCCCCGGGCGATCAGCGGCAGCAGCAGCAGGGACGTTCCGGTCAGCAGCCTGCCGATCGGCAGGCGGCGCATGCCCTCGGCCAGGTTGTTGGCGATGTCGTTGTTCGCGAGATCCGCCATGACCGGCTTGCCGGTATCCAGGCACCGGGTGTGCGGCGCGTCCGGCGGGTAGCTAAGGATCTCGCCGATCGGGAATGTCGCGTCCCAGCCGGGGTCGTCGTTGTCGTGAGCGACCGCGAGCCGCCGGACCAGGTGCTGTCCCTCGTGCATGTCGCCGGGAAACTCATCCGCGCCTACCAGGCTTTCCAGCACCAGCAGGCCGGCCGAGTTGCAGAAGTGCGGAACGATGATGTTGACCAGCGCGGGCGCCATCTGGTCGATGTCGAGCGCTCCGCCGGTCCGGGAGAATGCGCCGTCGAGCAGCGCGTGCCGCATGACCGCCGGGTCCAGGAACCGCTCCTCCGACGGAGGCGCGATGCGCAGCACCACCTGCGCGACCAGGCGCGGATCGGCCGAGCGGACCGGCTGGACCGTGACCACCGCGTCGGCGTGGTGGCTGTTGTTGGTCTTGATCGTCAGCACCGCGGTGCCCTCGCGGTCGGAGCAGGCCGCGTCGATCAGCGACTGCAGCCCGCTGCCGTAGGCGGCCCCGGTGACCAGGCTGCCGAGGTCGAGGCCGAGCAGCGAGCCGCTGCCCCCGGAGAGCACCTCGCCGGCCGCGCGGTCATGATGGAGTATCCGGCCCGACTTGTCGATCCCGACGGTGAAGGTCCTCGCCGATGTGCTGGACAGGAGCGCAGCGATGTCGGCTGCCATCCCGGATGCGACCATCCGACGCGCTCCCCTCCAAGGCACGGTCGTAGTTTGTTCGGTTCATTATGAAACAAGTTTTCCGTGTACCGAGAAAGAATGCCGTGCTGGCCTAGCGTTTGCTAGGGCTAATGCGCGCCCGGCGGACTCAAACCGGGTCAGCAGGGACGCCGGTTCCGCCTGTGGCCTGCGGGACCGGGCCGGGTGGTGCGCGCCCGGATCCGTCCTGGTCGCCGCGGGTGCGGCCGGGCCGAGCGGACCGACGAGGAGGATGCATGCCCCGGCTTACCGTTCTCGGCAGCCTGAACATGGACATCTCGGTGGCGGTGGGGCGACTGCCGGCTCCGGGGGAGACCGTGCTCGGGTCGGGGGCCGTGATCGGCCCGGGCGGCAAGGGAGCAAACCAGGCGGTCGCGGCCGCGCGGCTGGGCGGCACGGTGCAGATGATCGGCTGCGTCGGGGACGACGAGTTCGGGCGGATGGCCCGGTCGGCGCTCGAGGCCGAGGGCGTCGATGTGGGCGGGGTGCGCGTGGTCGATGACAGCGCCACGGGGCTGGCCCTGATCACGGTGGACGCCGCCGGCGAGAACACGATCACGGTGGCTCCCGGGGCCAACGGCCGGGTCGGCGACGCCGAGGTTGCCGCGGCGCTGGCGGCAGCGCCAGACATCCTCGTGCTGTCCGTCGAGATCCCGGCCGAGGTCCTCACGGAGGTCCTGGCCGGGGCCCGTGCCGCCGGCGTGGCCTGCCTGCTGAACCTGGCGCCCGCCCCGCCCGACGCCGCCGGGCTGCTGGCGGGCCCGGGTGAGGCGGGCTGGCTGGTCGTGAACGAATCCGAGGCCGCCGCGGTGCTCGGGCACGCCGTGGCCGGGCTGGCGGAGGCGGGCGCGGCCGCGCGAGAGCTGCACGACTTCGGCGCGCGGCACGCGGTGGTGACCGCGGGACCGGATGGTGCCGCACTAGCGGGCCCGGCCGGGGACGAGCTGGTCCCCGGGCTGGTGGTGGACAGCGTCGACAGCGTGGCCGCCGGAGACGCATTCGTCGCCGCGCTGGCCGTGGCGCTGGCGGCAGGGGTGCCGGCCGGGGCCGCGGCACGCGCCGCGTGCGCGGCCGGCGCCACGGCGACTACCCGCCGCGGCACTCAGGATGCGCTGCCGCGCCCGCCGGACATTCTCGCCGCGACCGGTGTCACCTGGCCGGTCCGCTCGGGCTGACCAGGCTGGGTATCCGCTGCGGCTGATCTCGCCGACGTCTGCGGGGTTGCCCAGGGAGCGGGCTAAGCGTCCCGGGCGGGCTCGCCGTGGCTGGCGTTGGCCCGGCCGCGGCCCCAGTACGCCTTCGGCGACATCTGATCTTGGCCCAGGCCGCGCTCGGTGAGGATGTCCCGCAGCCGGGACACGACCTTCGCCTCACCGAAGAGATAGGCCTGGCCGCGCCCGGGCGGTAGCTCCACCTCGGACGCCTCGGCCGCAAGCGCCGCGGGGTCGCCGGCCGGAGCTCCGAGGCGGTGCAGCCAGGAAATGCGGAGGGCCGCCGCCGAGGACAGCTCCTGCTCGTCACCCTCTTCGGGGATCTCCAGGACCAGCGTGGCCAGGCTGCCGGCCGGCAGGGTCTCGGCCATCACGAATATCGCGGGCAGCGCCGACTCGTCGCCCAGGAACAGGTGCCAGTCCGCCC
>Ga0335073_10005865_pt1 | contig 17253 bp, 15 predicted proteins | sample Lox_Sample_22_FD_207093 | JGI IMG/M metagenome (GOLD analysis project Ga0335073, IMG submission 207093) | Soil microbial communities from Loxahatchee National Wildlife Refuge, Florida, United States - Lox_Sample_2.2 | ecosystem: Environmental > Terrestrial > Soil > Wetlands | place: USA...
GCTGACGGTGAAGGCTCCGCCGGCGTAGGACAGCGCCGACCCGGTGGAGGCGGAGAGCCCCGAGCAGCTGGCACCGTCGATCGTGTACGACCCGGCGCCCAGGCCGGGACCGATCGGCTCGCCGCCGTTGACCGTGGCACACGACACTGCCCCGGTGATCGTAACGCCTGACGGCGCGTCGTTGACCTGCGTGAAATCGGCGCTGGCCGCCCCGTACAGCTGCGAGCCCTGCACGGAGACGGTAATCGGGGCCACCGTCAGGCTGGCCGTCCCCGTGGAGGAGGCGAATGCCCCGAGCCCGTCATAGCTCGCCGTCAGGGTGTAGGGACCGGGCGTCTGCTCGGTCAGCGTGCAGGAGCCAGTTCCCGTCGCTGGGCGGATGCCGGCCGTGCACGACTCTGCTGCGCCGTCCGACACCACCACATCGCCGCCAGGTGGCAGGCCGTAGGCCGGCGTCAGCGCCACGCTGACGGTGAACGCCTGGCCGGCGGTGGGGCTGGCCGGGCTCACTGAGGTGATCGCCGTGGTCGTGGGCACGTACTGGGAAAGCTCGACGACCCGGTTGTTGCCGTTGTCGGCAACATAGACGCTGCCGTCGGGGCCGACGGCCACTCCGAGGGGATCGTCGAGGCCGGTGAAGGGGAGGGTGACTGGCGTGGCAGACCCGGCAGGCAGTTCCAGTACCTGATTGCTGTCCTCGTCAGCCACGAACACGTCGCCTGCGGGATCCACTGCGATGTGGGCGGGGTCGCTCAGCCCGGTGAAGGGCAAGGCGACCGAAGCGGACGCTCCGGCCGGCAGTTCCAGCACGCGTTCGTTGGCGGTGTCGGCCGCATACACATCGCCGCTGGAATCAAGCGCCACGTCGTTGTAGTAGCCGGTGGGCCAAGGGAAGGGCAAGGTCACCTGGGTGCCATAGCCCTGCGGGCCATCTGGCAGCTCCTCGACATTGCCGGCATCCGCAACGAACACATCGTCGGCGTGATCCACTGCCACCCCGCCCGGCCCGTGCAGAGACGACCAGGGCAGATCCACCGGCGGCGCGTAGCCTTCGAATTTGGCCGGTAGCTCCAGCGTCCCGCTCTGGATGAACAGGTTGCCGCTGAAGTCCGCTGCTACGCCGGGAGCGGTCAGCGCGGTTGCCAGCGTCTGCTGAGCGGCGTACCCGTCGACGCCGTGCCAGGGCAGCTCGACGAGCTCCCATGCGAGCTGGCTTCCGTCATAGTAAGCCTGGCTAATGAACACGTCCCCGTCCCGGTCCACCGCCAGCCGGTCCGGGTCCGATCCGGAGAAAGGAATGGTGACCTGGACCGGGTCGCCGCCGGCTTGCTGGTCGGAGTCCATCGCCTGCCTTGTTCCCGGTGCCAGGCTGCCTGCCGCCGCCGCCCACGCCGGGCCCGCCGCGACCACAGGTGTGGTCATCATGATGAGGAGGGCGGCCGCGATGGCAGCACTGCAGGTCCGCCGGCGTCGTGACACCGTAAGCCGCCGCAGGCGGACGCGGCCCTGGGCTGGGCATGTGCCGCTTGGGACGCCACCGATCTCCTCGGACATGCCGGTCTCCTCCCCGGTCGCCGTTGCGTGCGCATGCCCTGCGCGGCCCGCCGCGATGGCGCGCGGCCGCGGGGTGTCGCACGCGCTCATCATGGAAGCGGGACCGCGGGCGCGCACTGGGGGCGGACCCTAGCCGCCAGAACTGGGGTCCAGGACCCGGGCAGCAGGCAGGACAGCGGCCGGTGACTAGCTCGTGGCTATCACCGGGGGTGCCAGAAGTCCGCTTGGCTCGGCGTGCTGCCGGTACCCGGTGCCGTCGTAGTACTTGTTAGCGGCGGCGCTGTAGACCGCGATCTCAAGCCGGTTGCCCGACTCGCGAAGCTCGGGAAGGTCGAACTCGTACGGCTCCCACGCCCGCGCTCCGATGGCTTCGCCGTTGAGCGTGACCTCGGCCGCTGCGCTGACCTTGGGCAGCCGGAGCCGCAGCCGGCCCGGCCCGGGGGAGCGCCGGTCGAAGCTGCAGGCGTAATACCCGACGCCCGAGTAGGACGGGTAGCCCTGCCGTTCCCAGCCAAGGTCGGTTCGGACCGGAACCGGCTCGTCGGCCAGGCCCGGAATCCTCAGTGTCCAGCCGGCGGCCAGCAGCTGCTCGGGCTCAGGCACGCGTGCGGTTGCATCGTCGCGATCTGCGTCGGCACGCGTGGGCTGGCGGCCGGGGCGCAGGCGCAGGGTCACCAGCTCCATCGGTGCGAGCTCGATCTCTGCCCGACCGGCGCCGGTGCCATCCGTCCCTGAGTGCCAGGATCCGGCGGTGCCACTCGTGATGTCCCAGGCCTGGTAGTCGAAAGCTTCAGGCCCGGCCAGAGTGACGCGCGCTTGCTCCGTGCTGTCGTTGAAGGCCACGAGCTTCCAGCCGTCGGCATCAGTTCCAGCCCATTGCCAGACCTGGCCCGCCACGGCAGTCGTCTGCACATGCGGATGACCGGCCAGCAGGCTGGCCAGGACGGGCCGGAGTTCCTGCCGCTCGGGGAGCGACGGGAAGTGGCGGGCGACCGGACTGGCCGCAAGGATGCCTGCCCATTGCCGCCGGATCTCGGCTGCGTCCCCGTGCTGCACCTGCGTGGGCACCTCACCGGAGGCGAGCAGCACGCCGCCGCCTGCGGCGAACTGCTGAATGACCGTCATGGTGCCCGGGGACCGCACCGTGCTCACAGACGGGAGCACGAGGCACTTGTACCGCCGTTCCCCTATCGCAAGGTGCCCTCCGTCAGTTCTTGCATCGAGAAGGTCACGCTCGTCGATCAGATGGAAGCCCAGGCCTTCCTCGGCCAGGGTCGCTGACCAGAACGCTACGTGGTCGGCCCAGCTTTGCTGTGGGCCGTTCGCCCAGCACGTTCGCAGCGGGTAGAAGACGGCCACGTCGCACGCGGGCTCGGCGTCATCGAGGAAGACCGAAAGGCGCGCGACCTCGTCCGCATAGGCGCGGTGGAAGCGCCACCAGGGTTCGAAGTTAATGCCGGGCGGGAAGTCGAACCGCGGATTTGTGAACAGCGATGGATCACCGTCCCAGCCGTCAGTCTGATAGAAGCCGTGGAACAGGAACTGCCGGGCACCCAATAGGTGAAGCCGGATAGCCTGCGCGCGCAGCTCGGACAGCGTCAGGCCCCAGTCGCCGGTGTACGGCGCGCCCCCGGTGTAGCGCCCGGCCATGTACTGCTCGACGATGCACCCGCTGCGCCCGTTGGATCGCGCGACCGAGTCGCCGAGCTTCGTGCTGAGCTGCGGCACGCAGTCCTCGGCGTCGACTCCGGTGATGCCCCGGTAGGAGTCGGTGCCGAAGTAGTCCATCCCGAAGTTGACGCGGAGGTCCCAGCTCCCGAAGGCGCCGCCGGGATTCCAGGAGCCGACATGACCGAGCACCTCGTGGCCCGACAGCGCGACGTCATGCTGCTTGCACCAGTCGGCTAGCGTGCCCAGGTAACTGGCGCAGGTCAGTTCGGTGTAGGCCTGGTAGAAGTCGCAGCGCAGGGCCGCAGTCTCGGGGCCGACATCGTCGACCAGCGCTAGCAGCGAGATACCCAGAGCACGGCCCGCCTGTCGCTGGACAGCGTCGGCGAGCTGGTCGGCGAACGGCAGGCTACTGCCCAGGTTGCCGCGGTGCTGCGCCCAGTTGTAGAAGGTGGCGTGCGGCTGGTCGAAGAAGAAGTACTTGACTGTGCTGCCGAAGTGCTCGCCGAAGGCAGCGTAATAAGGCTCGTAACCGACTTCGATGAACCGCCTGGCGGACTCCGCCAGCAGGTAGTTGGGCAGCCGTGAGGTGGCGCAGCGTGCTGCTACGAAGATCGTCACCGCATGCCCGCGCAGGTCGGGGCTGAGCTGGACGCTGGCTGCGCAGCCTGACTCGGAGGCTGAGGTGATCCGGGCCGAGCCGGTGACGTCGACGATCTGACTGGTGTCGCGAATCTCCGGGCTGGGGTGGGCGACCGCCGCAACAATCCGCCAGTCAGCCCATGCCACGCGCGCCTCGTCGTATTGCCAGGCCATCCCGGCCGGGCCGAGGTCGGCAGCCGATGAGGTGATCCCATCGACCCGGCAGTGCGCGGTGCCGTCGCCGTCGGGCTGGGCAGAGGACCAGAACACGTGGCACTCGCGCAGGTGATCGGCGCCGTGCACGGTCCGGCCGCCTGCCTGCCCGCTCTGCCAGTTGTAGTCGTCGTAGATCCCCACTGTCATGCCGAGCCGTGCTGCCTCGCCGACCGCCAGCTTGCAGGCAGCCAGGTAGTCGTCCCCGAGGTAGTCGGCGATGGGGTATGCCATGCGGGGCTGGATCTGGAATGAGCGGATGCCGCCGGCGAGCATTTCCGGTATCTGCTGGCGGATCTCCTCGGTTGTCGGCAGGCGGTGCCAGAACCAGTACGCCGCCGGGCTGTGCTCGGCATCGGGAGTCGCCCAGGCCGAGGCCTCCGAAGGGCTCTGGCTGGTAACTGCTGCACTGCCCACGGTGTGCTCCTTACTGCTGTGTCATCGCCGGATCGATGGCGGCGGTCCGCTCTCATGGAGTGCCCGCATGCTGAGACTGTCGGCTAGCGCTGTGGCTTCGGCTCGGCTCGGGAGCATGCCGCGTGCGCCAACCGCAGTCGCCGACAGCGTCGCCGCCGCGACCGCGACCCGTGCTGCGCTGGCGAGGTCGGCACCGTCGGCGATCAGCGAGGCGAGCACTCCGCAGAAGCAGTCGCCAGCACCGGTGGCGTCCCTGATCTCGGCGGTCGGCGCCGGAACATGCACGGGCTCGTCCGCCGCCGGCACGACAAGGGCGCCGCGGGCACCGAGAGTGACGACCACGTGGGGGTTCAGCGCCCGGGCCAGCGGCACGACTTCCTCGAGCGAGGCTGGCGGCTGGGCGCCGGTCATGGCCAGCAGCTCGGGCACGTTGACGACCAGATGGCCGACTGCCGAGAGCACGTCGGCGGGGAGGCGCTGAGCAGGTGCCGGATTGAGCACGACTTTCTGCCGTGTAGCCCTGGCCACGGCGGCGACGGTCTCGGTTGGCACCTCGAGCTGAACCAGCACCACCGCGGCCTGCGCGAGAAGCTGGGCGTCAATGTCCGTGGGGGAGAGGCACCCGTTCGCGCCTGCGTCCACGACGATCATGTTCTCGCCGGCGCGCTCGACGGTAATCGACGCGCTGCCGGTCCGGGTGCCGGGGATCGCGCGGACGTGCGTCACGTCGACCCCGCGGTCGGCCAGGTCGTTACGGGCGCGGCGGCCGATGTCGTCGTCTCCGACGTTGCCGATCATCGCGACCCTGCCACCGAATGCTGCAGCCGCAGCCGCCTGGTTGCCTCCCTTGCCGCCGAAGCTCAGGTGGGCCGGAGCGGTAGTGAGGACCGTCTCGCCGCGCTCGGGCAGGCGTTCGACCAGCAGCGTGATGTCGGCGTTGATGCTGCCAACCACGACGATCAGCGGTGTCACAGCGGAACCGGGCTGGTCGAGCGCCGGACGACAAGGGTCGGCGCGATCTCGATCCGCTGAGCCGAGGCCCGATCTCCGCGCATTCGCGCTTGCAGCAGCCGCACGGCTTCGTCGGCGATGTCCTGGACGGGCTGCCGAACAGTTGTGAGCGGAGGATCAGACATCTCGGAGAACAGAATGCCGTCGAACCCGGTCACCTTGATCTCATCCGGAATCGACACGCCCGCTGTCCGCAGCTCGCGGACCATGCCGAGGGCGATCAGGTCCGAACCGCAGATCACCGCGTCCGGCAGCGGCGGATGGTCGAGCAGCTGCCTGGCGGCCTTGCTGCCAAAGTCGATGGAGAACGAGCCGAGCAGCTCTTGCGCGAGGAAGAGGTCCGGCATCCGCGCGATCGTGGCGTGCATCGCCTCGCTCCTGCTGCGCCCGGTCGAGCTTGTCGCGTCGTCGGATGCGAAGCCGACCGTGCGGCAGCCCTGCTCGGCCAGGTGATTGAGCGCCAGCTGGATGCCGAGGCGGTTGTCGACGCCGACGTAGTCAGCCGGAAAGCCGTCGACCTGGCGGTCGATCTGCACGATCGGCACGGACATGCTTGCGCGCCGGACGGCGTCGGCGCTGGAGTGGTGGCCCGTCGGGATCAGGATCAGCCCGTCGACCTGACGGTCGACAAGAGTCTGCAGCCGCTGTGCTTCCTCATCAGGCGGGCCGCCCGAGTCCCCGAGGATCATGTCCAGGCCAGCCTCGCGAAGCGAGGATTCGAGAGCCTCCACGAGTTCGGCGAAGAACGGGTTACCTATACCGGGAACGACGATGCCCGCCAGCCCGGTGGCCCGCGAGCGCAATCCTCGTGCGACGAGGTTGGGCCGGTATCCAAGTCGCTCGGATGCCGCCAGGACCGCGGCCACCGCGCGCGGCGAGGTGCTCGCAGCGCCGGAGAGGACGCGTGACGCCGTCGACAGCGAGACGCCGGCGGCGGCTGCTACGTCCCTGAGGCGAACGGCCTCTGGGATCGATTCCACGTCCATGGCTCTGGATCATGCCATAAGGAAGATGTGCAGACCAGGTATGTAGTGCTATTACCGCAGATCCCTTGACAACCTTTCGTGCGCCGGTGTGGAATCGTTCCCAAATTGCCGGGCAGTCCACGGCTGTGCCGAACCGCGCCGACTGTACCGACGCTGAGCTCGCGAATCTCTCCAGGGAGACACGATGTCCCGATCGCAGATTGCAGGCTGTGCGGCGGCTATCTCCGCCCTCGCGCTCGCCGTCGTCGGCTGTGGCGGCGGAACCCTCAGTTCCGGCAGCTCCTCGCAGGCCAGTAAGGCTGGTGCCCACTGCCAGCTGCATGTTCTGGGCGAGACACGGAGCTCGTCCGCGGAGACGGCGGCGTGGAACCAGGTCTTCGCTGACTTCAAGGCCAAGTACCACTGCACAGTGACCGCCACCTGGGAGGGCGAGTTCACCGCTGTGCCGCAGATGCTCAACGAGGCGCGCTTGTCCGGGCAACCCGTCGACTTCGTGACCGACGCCACGTCCAACTACAACCTCGTGTCCGCCGGTGATCTGCTGGACCTGAACAAACTGATCGCTTCCTACCGGAGCCGTTTCCCAGCGGCCGCACTGCAGCCCTTCACCATCGACGGGAAGGTCTGGGCGGTGCCGACGGAGCCGGAGACGTCCTCGATGTTCTTCTACAACGCCACGCTGTTCCACAAGCTTGGCCTGACCGCGCCGCAGACCTTCGCTCAGCTGGTCCACGATGCCCAGGTCATCAAGGCGAAGACCAATGTCCAGCCGGTGGTTGAGGGCGGCAACGACACCTGGGAATGGCCGATGTGGTACATGGCGACCTACGCCCAGACGTCGGGAAACAATTCCGTCGCGGACACAGTCAACTTCCTGGAAGGCAAGCAGCAGTTCACCAGTCCGCAGTCCGTGCAGGCGCTAGCGGACATCGCCGAGTTCAGCAAGGACGGCCTGCTTCAGCAAAGCTCGATGGGCAGCAACGAGAACGGCGCGGTCGCGGCGTTCGTGCAGGGCAAGGCCGCCATGATGTTCGACGGCAGCTGGGACCTTCCCACGTTCCGCGCGGCTCACCCCAAGTTCAGCATCGGTGCCTTCCTGTTCCCGCTCATGACGAACACTCCAGGGGTCGTCGCACAGTCCAATGGCTCGCCGACGGAGGGCCTGGCCATCCCGTCGTTCATTCCCAAGGGCGACTTGCCGATGGCATCGCAGTTCCTTGAATTCATCACGTCGCCGAGCGAGGCGGACAAGATCTTCGGGACGCTCGATCCGATCGTTCCGACGATTACCGGAGTAGCCGGCACCAGCGATCCGCTCTCCAGCCAGCTGCAGGGCTATCTGTCGCAGACGAACGGCTGGCTCGACTGGATCTGGCCGACTGATGTGGTCAACTACGTCGAGACAGCGATCGAGGGCGTGCTCTTCGGCGGCAAGACGCCACTGCAGGCCGCGCAGTCGGTTCAGGGCGAGCTCAACACGCTGCGCCAGACGCAGAACTACAACTATGCGTTCTGGACGAAGTGGAGTCCGTCGCAGCTCAAGGCCGTAGAGCCCGCAACCGTTCCCAAGATCAACGTCACTCAGTAACTGGAGAAGCGCTGATGTGGCATCAGGGACGCCTGCCCCGCAGGCGACGACGCAAGGACTGGCATGGCAGCTGTCACCGGTGACGCTAGTCTCAGGGCCGCGGGCGCACGGACCCGGGCCCGGGGAACAAAGCAGCGGCGGCAGGCGTGGCTGTTCGGCGTGGCCATGGCGTCCCCGGCGCTGCTCATCTACCTGATCTTCGTCATCTACCCGCTGATCCGCGGCGCCATCGTGAGCCTGTATCAGTGGGACGGCCTGACGCCCACGATGACCTGGAACGGCCTGAGGAATTACACCAACGCGCTGGACGACCCGGTGTTCCGCCTGGCGCTCCGTAATACCTTTCAGTACGCGATCGGCGTGACGATCGCCAAGAACGTCCTCGGACTCGGGCTGGCGCTGCTGCTGAACAAGAGCCTCCGGCTGCGCGCATTCTTCCGCACCGCGGCGTTCCTGCCAGTCATGTTCTCCTTCGTCGTCTGCGGCGTGCTGTGGTCATGGATCTTCAACCCGCTCTTCGGCCTGGCTGACCATGGCCTGGCGCTGATCGGCATCCACAGCCCGCCCGGCTGGCTCAGCGACCCGACCATCGCACTGTGGTCGGTCATGTGGGTCGATGTCTGGAAGTGGACAGGCTTCCATATGGTGCTGTTCCTGGCTGCGCTCCAGGCAGTACCGCAGGACCTGTATGACGCCGCAGCCATCGACGGCGCGCGCTGGTGGCCGCGGCTGTGGCGCATCACCATCCCCGAGATCCGCCCGGTGATCGCACTCAGCGTCTTGCTCTCGCTGACCGGCGCGTTCGTTGCCAACTATGACGTTGTCTTCGTGATGACCGGAGGCGGGCCGCTCAACGCGACCCAGGTCGCCCTCACTTACATCGTCCAGACGACCTTCACTAGCGATCAGGTCGGCTACGCCAATGCGATGAGCATGATCCTGCTAGTCCTGGTCGCCATCGTCGGGGCAGTCCAGCTCCGGTTCATGCTCGGCAGACGGGAGCGTGCCCGTGCTTGACCAGGTAGCCGAGCACCCGGCCGCCGCGCGGCAGCGAGGCATGCCGGGCCGCTGGGCACCGTGGCGACCGGGCAGGCCGGCCGGGTCGGGCCGTTCGGGCAGCAGGCCGTTTACCCTCGCTGCTTACGCTGTCATGGCGATCGTGGTCGTCGCGACCATCTACCCGATGCTCTGGATGTTGTTCGGAGCGCTGAAGTCGCAGGGTGAGTTCTTCACCAACATCTGGGGCTGGCCGCACGTATTCTCCTGGGCCAACTTCTCGCAGGCGTGGGGTCAGGCGGGCCTGGGCCGGAAGTTCCTGAACAGTACCGTCGTGACCGGCGGCACGCTGCTGCTGGTCATCCCGTTCTGCTCAATGGCCGGGTACTCGTTCGCGAAGGTGTGGTATCCGGGCCAGCGCTGGCTGTACTACTTCGTCCTGCTGGGAATCATGATCCCCTTCGGGGTTACCGCCATCCCGACTCTGACCGTCACGCTCCAGTTCCACGTGTTCGACACGCTCCAAGGGCTGATCCTGGTCTACGCGGCCCAGAACATCTCCTTCGGAACGTTCCTGATGTACGCGTTCTTCAATTCCATTCCCGATGAACTGGTGGAGGCCGCCTACGCCGACGGCTGCAGCAGGTTCGGCGCGTTCCGCAAGATCGTCATTCCGCTCGCCCGGCCGGGCCTGGCCACGTTGCTCATATTCGCTGGCACCGGCATCTGGAACGAGTACTTCATGGCCAGCGTGCTTATCCACCAGAACAACCTCGAGACGCTGCCCCTCGGCCTAGTCGTCTTCACCACTCAGCACGCCACCGACTATCCCGAGCTCTTCGCCGCGCTCACGATCGTCACCGCGCCGATGGTCGTGGTGTACCTAGTGGCGCAGCGTCAGTTCATCAGCGGGCTCACCGCCGGCGCACTGAAAGGATGAGGCCAACGTGCTCAAGGGCATCGACGAGCTGATCAGCGCAGACCTCCTCTACGTGCTCGCCGCCATGGGCCACGGGGACGAGATCGCGATCGTGGACCGCAACTTCCCGGCCGCCTCCACCGCGCGCAAGCTGGTCCGCATCGACGGCGCAGACGTCACTGGAGCGGGCCGGGCGATCCTGTCACTTCTACCGCTGGACACGTTCGTCGAGGAGCCCGTGCTCCGGATGGAGGTAGTCGGATCGCCCGCCGAGCTGCCGATTGTCCAGAAGGAATTCCTGGCACTGTGCGAGGCCAGCGAACGACGGCCGATCACGATGGGCAGCCTGACCAGAGAGGCCTTCTACGAGCGGACTCGCCAAGCCTTCGCGGTCATCGCCACCAGCGAGGCGAGGCCGTACGGCTGCTTCCTGCTCACCAAAGGCGTGATCTTCGAGCACTGACCGGTCTCGATGACTTCGTCGGCGGGGACCTCGCCGGCGCTTGGCCCGGCGACGTGGTCAGAAAAGGCTGAGGTTGGGGAGTATCTTCACTGCGGCGTCGATCAGGCCGGCGGCGGCCCGGATTCCGTCGGCGGTCTCGGCGGCGCTGGCTTTGTCGGCTGGGTCCAGCGGGTACTCCAGTTCGTTGCGCCGCCGCCGGAGGGCACCGAACGGCCGCATGATGGTTCCGAACTGAGCGCGCACGGACTCTTCGACCGCGTAGTGGCCGCCGGAGGTCGTGGGACGCATGCCTTGCTGGGCGAGCAGCGCCGTGCAGGCCTGGCGTGCCGCATCGTAGGCGAGCACGAATGCGCTGTCGGGGTTGGCCTGCTCGATGGCGCGGGCGGCGGTCATGGTCTGGCGGGCACGGTCGAGCCAGGGTGAGCCGTCGGCGTGAGCACCCAGGACACGTTCCAGGCGCCGCTCCTGCAACAGCCGCTCGATGACGGGCGCTCCTGGCGTCCAGCCGGTCACGTCGCGCGGTCCTCAGGCGGTCCGGTGACCCAGACAATGGGGGAGGACCGGATCTGCTGGATGAGCGCATCGGAGTTGGCAGCCCAGCGGGCCGGGCTGGCGAGGGTCACGTTCACCGGGAAGCCGATCCGCTGCTCGGCGTGCTCGGCGGCGTCGTAGATGTCGGCGCGGGACGGCTCGCCGACGACCAGCACATCGACGTCTGCGGGCGGCGGGCCGGCGGCGCCGTGGTAGCGCGCTGCCCACGATCCGTAGATCGCGATGCCGGCGGCGGGGATGCCACCGAACTCCTCGCTGACCGCGACGTGCGGGCCGAATGCCGCGGTCAGCAGCTCGGTCAGCGGCCGCGTGTACCGGCCCGCCGGGTTCGCGGACACCACCCTGGTGCGGCCCACTCGCCGCTCATTGATCAGGCCGGCCTGGGAGAGGCGGTTGATCTCGCGCTGCACGGTGGTCAACGGGACGCCCAGTTTCACTGACAGCTCGGTGATGCTGTACTCGGTCTGAGGGTGGAGAAGGAGCAGCGTCAGGAGCTCAGCCTGGGGCTGGGATCGCAGGATCGGCAGGAGCGCGGGCGCGTCTGCGCGCATAGATGGAAGATATCACCCAGTTAAGGGAAGAGTCAACCTTGCGGATGGGACGCAGCCGACGACGCTCCTGTGGGACCGAAGCCAGACGCCCAGACTCAGCCGAGAACTCGACGTCGCGGAAGCTACCGCCGTCAAAGACCACACCCTCGATGTTGTACGGCGCTTCGCCAACAGCGCCTTGTGCCGCACCAAATTTCCTGTGCCAAACATGTGGACGACGTGTGCATAAAGCTCGGTAAATCTGTGGGTGGCTTGGGGATAAGGGCAGAGATTCTCTGACTATAAGGCATTCTCAGGCCCGCTACCTGGGCGAACGCTATCCACAGCAGAGCACGGGAAAATTCGTGAAAGCGTACACAAGCAATCCTGGCGTCGCCACATAAAATGAGCTAACGGTTTACCGGACGTTAATCCGGCGCCGGAGGCGGGACCGAAGTGCCGGGGGAGCCGGGCGAAGAACCGCCGACGCTCCAGGGAGGGAGAAGCGTCATGAGGTCATACTCCTCATTGGCCGACGCCAAAGATCACCAGGACTATCTCGACTTCGCCGAAGGCGATTACCGGCCACGACACCGAGAAGTCCAGGATGTCGAAAGACGCAGCGGCGCCTTCGCCAAGATCGCATCGGTCACCGCTGGCCGCGGCAGGCGCGATCGCGCGCAGGACACACCAGCCAGGGGGCGCCACGAAGGCGCGCCTGCTCGCCGACCGCGACTTTGGCGCCGAGGGAGTCACGGGTTCGGCAGTTAAGAACTGGATCGGCTGAGCGGGAGTCTGAACCGTCACCGGCTTGGATGAAGACTCGTGGCGGTCTCAGTCAGGAGAACGACCATCCCTGGGACTCGCAGGCCCGCTGGACCTTGCGGCGGCCGAAGGCGCCCGCAAACACCTCCTTGCCGGTGGCGTTGTCGCGCAGCTTAAGCGCGTAGCCGGTGCCCTCATATCCGGTGGGGCCATTGGCGGCCATGCGAAAGCTGAGCACGGTGCCCGCAGCGCGCTGGATGACTTGCGGAGGGGGTGAGCCCTTGCCCGGTCTGAGCCGCCTGGTGAACGTGATGTCGTCCGCGGTCACAACCAGGGTCGATCCCATGTTGCGCAGGAAGTACACCGCCAAGACGATGTCCAGGGCCATCACTACACCGCTGACGCCGAGGACGATTGCGCTCGGCGGGTGCGCGAACAGCTGCCTGATAATGACGGCGACCAGGGCAACGGCAAACAGAATCGGCAGCTGGAGCATGTTCGCTGTCGACTGCCGCAACTCGACCCGCCCCTGCGATACGGGCGTCATCGGACACACTTCCCCTTTCTAGGGTGCGGACCTCCGCGTGACAGCCAGAAATGAACCCTCCGACCATCCTCGTTCCGCCGCCAGCCAGCCGGCGGGCCGGGCGATGCGGCCCGCCGGCTGGTGTGGTCTGTCAGCGTCGTCTGGACGAGGAGGGGCAGCGGTGGCGGTGAGTTACTTGTAGCTGAGCTGGACCAGGAGGTCGCAGCTGGCGCCGGAATGCGATTTCCTGAACGGACCGCCGACGGGCAGCGGCGGGGCGTACAGCAGGAAGCCGTCGCCGCCGGAGCAGGACAGCGTTCCGGTGGATTTTGCCTTGATGGCGACGTAGTCGCCCTTGGCGACGCGCAGGTTGACCCGGAAGGTCTGGACGATGTAGTGGTCGCCGTCCGGGCCGCCGCACGGGTTCTGGCCGCGGTAGCTGATCTGGGGGCCGTTGGCCACGATCTTGGCCTTTCGAGTCATCGGGTTGGCCCGTGCGAGCTGGAGGCGGAACTTGCCCTTCACGCATGACACCAGCTTGACGTGCTTGACGGTCCCGTTCTTGGGGGCCGTGAAGTGACTGCCATTCTCGAATGCGCTGATGGCGACCCAGGTGCAGGTGGAGCCGTGGTGGATCCCGGCGTTCTCGGCGCAGGACTGGCCGCTCTCGGCGTTGGACGGCTCGGTCTGGCTGCTGAGCTTGGCCCCGAAGAATGTCGGCGACGCCGCGGTGGCCGCGCTTCCCGGCGCGACGGCCAGGCCCGCCAGGATGACCGGCGCGGCCAGCACGGCCAGCACCCTGGCGAGGTAGGACGCAGATCTCCTGCTGATGACCTTCGGCCGGCGCTGCTGTGCGCCGGTATTGTTCCTGACACGCGTCATGCTCATCTCCTGTTCCGTTTGCGGCCGACGGCACCCGGCCGCCGCCGCCCGACCGCCGGGCTCAGCGAGCTCACCGAGCTCACACCCAGGAAGCGGTCCATCACGTGCCATCCCGTTCCATCCCCCGCTGGTTAGCACCGGCTGCTTCTGCGCCTAGTGCATGAGTGTGACGGTCCGTTACCATCTGCTCCAGTTACGGATCGCGGGAGGGCCGTTGTCCATCGAACTGGTGCCACTTTGCACGCTACGCATTCAGCTAAAGGCACCGATCGTGGTGGGCGCCGGGTGCGCCGGGACACGGATGATCGTTGAGGTGGCGAGCATCGCGGTCAAGGGCGATCGCCTGAGCGGCGAGATGGTGGGTACCGCCGCTGCGGACTGGATACTCATCGGTCCTGAAGGGACCACAACTGTCGACGTCCGCGCAGCACTGCGTACTGATGACGGCGCTATCATCTTCACGCAGTACAACGGCAAGATGGCCGCGGATGTATCGGCTGGCATGCAGCTCCCAGCGACGGTCTACGTCGCGCCTCGATTCGAGACATCTGACCAGCGCTACGCGTGGCTCAATCGGATTCAGGCGGTCGGCAAGGGGACCCTCAACGAGGATTTCTCACTCGATTACGAGTGGTATGAAGTTCGCTAAGTCGTCCTGGTGGCCTGCCTGCCGACGGCGTTCAGGTAGCCGAGCGCCTGGGCGTAAGAGCGCACGAGGCTGGTCTCGCAGTAGGGCAGCCCTTCCTGCCGGCAGAAGTCGCTGATCAGCGCCTTCGACCGGGACAAACTCGGTCGGGGCATGGACGGGAAGAGATGGTGCTCAATCTGATAGTTCAGGCCGCCGAGGGCGAGGTCGGTGAACCAGCCGCCGCGGACATTCCGTGAGGTCAGGACCTGACGCCGGAGGAAGTCGTTCTCGTCCTGCGGCTGGAGGATCGGCATGCCCTTGTGGTTCGGGGCGAATGACACTCCCATGTAGAAGCCGAACAGGCCCTGCTGGACGAGGATGAAGATGATGGCCCTGGCCGGGCTGAGCACAGCGAACACAATGGTGAGGTAACCGGCGATGTGCAGCCCAAGTAGTACGATCTCGGCCGGCCGGCGCCGGCCCCGGCCGCCGCGCTCGGCCAGGGCTTTGATGCTTGCTACATGCAGGCTGGCAGCTTCGCCGAGCAGCATGGGAAAGAACAGGTACGCCTGGCAGCGGAAGATGATCCTCGAGAGGCCACTGCTCGCGCTGGCCTGGCTGGCAGTCATCGCCAGGGCTTTCATCATGATGTCGGGGTCGGCGCCCTCAGTGTTCGGGTTGGCGTGATGACGGTTGTGCTTGTTGACCCACCAGCCGTAGCTGAGGCCGATGCCGAGGTTGCCGAGCAGAATGCCGAGGATATAACTGACCCGCCGGGACCTGGTGATCTGGCGATGCCCTGCATCGTGGCCGAGGAAGCCGAGCTGGGTGAAGATGACCGCGAGATAGACGGCCACCGCTAGCTGCCACCAGGAGTCGCCCACGAGCAGGAAGGCGGCCCACCCCCCGACGAGCAGCCCCACGGTGATCGTGATCCGCCAGGTGTAATGTCCGGGGCGCCGGTCCAGCAGGCCGGCCTGCCGTACGAGACGCGAGAGCCGGGCATAGTCGGTCCCGCGCGGGGCCTGGTGAGCACTCGCGGAGACCGGCGCGCTCAGTTCGCCCGCCGTCACGCCGCTGACCGCGCCATGGATGTGAGCTCCTCCCATAGGCCTAGTCTGCTATCTGCCCTCGGCGACTCAGACCTGCGGTTCACGGTACGGGAGGAGAAGAACATAACTGGTAGGTCAATCTCGGAATCTGAGATGAACGTTGGCTAAAGGCTGGACCTTTCTGGCCACGCATGCTCAGCTGCTGTTGTAGCAACCGGGCGAAAAGTGCTGAGAGGCCGGGAGGCCGTTGTGGCTGGATTTCCGCCGATCGCCGTCCGTCAGCCCGCGCCGTACGACATCGTCGACGATCCGGTGCGGGCGTCCGGCATCGGCACGGGTTTCGAGGGCCAGTTCGCCGCCTGTGTCCTGGATGGCAACGGCAACCAGATTGCCGAGGCCTCAATCCACGCAGGCGGGATGGCCATCTTGGGTAACTACGACAGGGTGGCCATACCGATCACCTTCGGCTCGGCGCTGCTCAACCCATACCGCGGTTTCGCGCAGTACACGGTCGTCGGCGGGGACACGCTCTCCGGCATCGCACAGAGGTATTACGGCGACGCCGGCAAGTGGCCAGTAATTTACGAGGCAAACCGGTATCAGATTCAGAACCCGGATCGCATATTCGCCGGCCAGGTGCTGCGCATTCCGCAGTGATCGCTCGGCTCACTCCGCGGTGATCCGCCCGTCGTCCAGCCTGAGCACCTCGTCGGCGAGGTCCATCAGCGCGGCGTCGTGCGTGGCGACGAGCGCCGTGATGCCCTCGGAGTGCACCACCGTCCGGAGCAGCCGCATGATCTGCCTGCCGGTCTCCGAGTCCAGCTGACCGGTCGGCTCGTCGGCGATGAGCAGCTCGGGACTGCCGGCGAGCGCTCTGGCGATCGCGACCCGCTGCTGCTGGCCGCCGGACAGCTCGTTCGGGCGCTGCTGAGCGTGCTCTGCCAGGCCCACCACGGCCAGCATCAGCGCGACTCGCTCCTCGCGGGCCCGCGGATCGGTACCGGCGATGCGCAACGGGATCCCGACGTTCTCGGCCGCCGACAGCATCGGGATCAGCCCGAAGGACTGGAAGATGAAAGCGACCGTGCGCCGGCGGAGCATCAGCCGGGCATGATCGCTCATCGCCGTGACGTCCTGCCCGGCGACCTGCACGGTGCCGCTGGTCGGAAGGTCCAGGCCGCCGATGATGTTCAGCAGGCTCGTCTTGCCTGAACCGGACCGCCCGCACAGCGCCACGAGCTGACCCTTCCTGATGGTGAAGGAAACGTCGGTGAGCGCATGCACGGCCGTGCGTCCGGTGCCGAAGGTGCGAGAGACGCCAGCGGCTGTCACCATCACCTGCCCGGAGTCGACGGCGACGCCCGAACCTGTGGCGGGGGTAACGTCGGGCCCGGTCACGGATTCCCCCTGGTGTCCGGCCACACGCCGATGTGATCCTCCACTGCCTCCAGCCGGACCCGGTCCCGCATGCCGAGAGGCTCGATCATCTCGCGCGGGAGCTGAACCCGTCCGGCCCGGTCGAGCACCGCGTACTCGACCGCATGCTGGGTGGCGTTGCCATGTTCGTCGGCGCCAGCGTGGCGCAGCGTCTCGCTGCTGGTCCGGCCGTCGCGGATCGCGACGGTCCGCCTGACCTGGCTGGACACGGCCGGATCGTGGGTAACGACCAGGACGGTCACGCCGAATTCGGCGTTGGCGGTCTGCAGCGCACCGAACACATCCCGGGCGGTTGCGCTGTCCAGCTCGCCGGTCGGCTCGTCGGCGAGCAGCAGAACGGGCCGGTTGGCCAGCGCCGTGGCGATGGCGGCCCGCTGCTGCTCGCCGCCCGACATCTGCTCGGGCCTGCGATCCGCGCAATGCG
>Ga0335073_10005866_pt1 | contig 17252 bp, 14 predicted proteins | sample Lox_Sample_22_FD_207093 | JGI IMG/M metagenome (GOLD analysis project Ga0335073, IMG submission 207093) | Soil microbial communities from Loxahatchee National Wildlife Refuge, Florida, United States - Lox_Sample_2.2 | ecosystem: Environmental > Terrestrial > Soil > Wetlands | place: USA...
GACCGACGGCTTCTCGCCCGAACAGGTGGTCCGGATGGGCGAGCTTCTCGACACGCTCGCGCTGCCCCAGGTCGTGCTGGTCTCCCACGAGGACGAGCTCGCCGCCATCGCCGACCGCGTGGTGCGGGTCCGAAAGTCCGACGGCATCTCGACGCTCGAGGTCGGCGGACGAACCACGAACGCCCCGGCGGACGTCGACCCCCCGGCCTAGCTCATCACGTCGGAGAACGTCGCGGAGTCCCACGGAGGCAGGGCGGCGACCTCGAGATTTTCCGCGAGGTGCTCCGAGGTCTTCTGGCCGATGAGGGGACCGGTCGTGCCGGGGGCGGACCGGGCGAACTGGAGAGCGGTCTGCGCGGCGCTCAGGCCCTGCCGCTTCGGTCCGGCCCGGGCGAGCTGGCCCTGGAGGAGCGGCACGCTGGTGAAGCACGCGAGGCCGAGCCGGGTCGCGGAGTCGAACAGCGTCAACCGCTCGTCCCCGATCGGCTGGTTGTGGACCGCGGCCGCTTCCGGCATGGCGAGGTTGAACGGGAACTGGATGAAACGAAAGCCGTGGTCCTTGCCGCCGACCTTCTTCGCGATGCGGGCCGCCGAGGCGATCGAGAAATATCCGGGGTCCCCGCGCGCGACCCGAAGGCAGTCCCAGGTCGCGAGTCCGTAGCTCCCCAGCTTCCCCGACGCCCGAAGCTCCTCGTAGCAGCCGAAGGCTTCCTCGAGCCGACGCTCGAACTCCTCTCGGCCGACCACGGGCAGCTGGGTGTCGGGCGCGTTGTGCAGATAGAGCAGGTCGATCGCCTCGAGGCCGAGGTTCTTGCGGCTCCGCTCGAACTGGTCCTTGAGAAACCGGGGGGTCATCGCGTGGCAATCGTCCACGATCTCGGACGGTTTCAACACCCCCGGTCCGATGAGCTCGTGGCGCAGCCACTCCGAGGGCGGGACGCGAGATTCCGCGTCCGGCGCGAAGTACCCGTTCTTCGTCGCGACGAACACCTCGTCCCGGGCGATCTCCCCCTTGTCCGCCAGTCGAGCGAGGGCGCGACCGACGCTCCGCTCGGCCCGCTGGTACCGGTAGTTGATGGCGGTGTCGAGGACATTGACCCGACCGGAAGTGAGGCAGATCGTGACCGCCTGCTCCACCGCGAGGTCGGTCGTCGCGTCCGGCGGACCGATGTAGGTGCCGAGCCCGAGCGAGCTCAATCTCAGGCGCCCGGGCGCCCCGCGAAAATGCGCGGCGGGAAGGTGGCGTTTTTCCACGCCCCGGGAAGCGAACGCGGTCGTGCCCTCCTCGGTCGCGCGCCCCGAGAGTCCGACCACGCCCGACACTGACGGGATGGCTCAAAAGGGAATCGAGAGAGGGGGGTGCGGACGCGTCAGATTGATGCGGACGGCCGAGGTGGGGCGGGCCAACCCATGCCCCGCCGCAAGTACGGCCGCCTGCGCAAACCGATCCCGCCGGTCCCGCCGGAAAAGTGCCGGTTCTGCCGGCTCGGGCGGGCCTGCCCTATCCATCCGAAAGCGGGTCGGACGTGACCCGGCGCGCCGCGGAACCCGTCGCCTCCGACTTCGGCTTGCCCACGAGCAGTGGAGTCGCCACCTTCCGGTGGAACCGGTCCGCGGCGCGACCGATCCGTTCGACCACTCGGGGGGAGATCCGATCTCGTGCCTTGCCGAGGGCGGCCTCGAGCCCGAACCGGGCCTGCTCCCATCGGTAGAGGGTCTCGGGGTAGGCGGCCTCGAACAGAAGCGTCGACCCGCCCGCGCCCTTCGTCGCGCGCGCCTTCCCCGACAGTCGGTTCTTCACCGACTCGTAGAACCGAGTGCCGGGGACGGGAACGGCGATCGAGACGGAGTACTCCTCGGGGCTGAAGCGTCGGAACAGCTGCAGGGTCGCCTCGATGTCCTCCAGCGTTTCCCCGGGGTACCCGAGCATGAGGAACCAGAACTGGCGGATCCCCTCCTGCCGCAGCGCCTCGGCGGTCCGTTCGACCTGGGAGAGGCGGGTGCCGCGGTTCATCAGGTCGAGCATCTTCTGGCTGCCCGATTCGACGCCCACGTACACGCGGGCCAACCCCGCGGCTCGCATCCGACGCAGCAGGTCCGGCTTCAGGAGGTCGACGCGGGCAAGGCATTCCCACTGGAGGTCGAGATGCTCGGACTCGAGAAGCCCGAGCAGTCGGTCGAGCCACGCACGCGAGACTCCGAAGACGTCGTCGCAGAACCGAACGTAATCCACGGCGTACCGTTCCTTGAGCGCGCGGAGCTCGGCCACCACGCGTTCGGGGGACTGCTGGCGGTACGTTCGGCCGAACGTCGGCTTGGAGCACCAGGAACAATCGAACGGACACCCCCGCGAGGTGAGCACTGCGGCGCGTCGCTCCCCCGTGGCCTCCCGCCATCGGTCGAGGTACCCGTCCATGTCGACCAGGTCCCACGCCGGTAGGGGAAGGGCGTCCAGGTCCCGCAGGAACGGACGGGACGGGCCCCGAACCAGCCGCCCGCCGCGCACGACGGTCACGCCGGGCACGCCCGCGGTCGTCGCCCCGTCCCGGACCCGTCGGGCGAGTTCCACGAGCGCCTCCTCGCCTTCCCCGGGAACGACGGCATCGAACCCAGCGTCGAGATATTCCCGGGGCCGGCTGGCCGAGTCGGGTCCCCCCGCGAGCGCGAACACGCCCTCGGCGCGAGCCCGGGCGGCGATGTCGAGCGCCCGCGCGTGGGTGAGCGTTTTCGTGTGCACTCCCACCACGTCGGGCCGGAACTTTCGGAGGTGGGTCGTCACCGGCCGGGCATCCCGGGCGAACGTGAGGTCGACCATCTCGACGTCGACGCCGTGATCTCGCAGATAGGCCGCCAGCGTCAGAAGTCCCAGCGAGGGATACAGCTCGACGAACTTCCGTTCCATCGGGTCCTCGCGGGCGACGTAGGGGTCGACCAGGAGGACGCGTGGTGCGCGCGCCGGGCCGGGGGACGAACTAGTCATCGGACCTCCGGGGGCGGCGCACGGTCCGACCCCCCGAGATCGCCCCGACCGGGCAGTACGGCACGCACCAACCGCAGTCGGTGCAGTTCGGCAGCACTTCGAGTCGGGTCGGCGTGAGGAGCATGGCGTTCGGCGGGCAGACGCCCGTGCAGAGGCCGCAGAGCACGCACGTGTCCGGATCGATGTCGATCACAGTTGAGCGCTCGGAGCGCCGACTACGCTCCCGGGCGTTCCACCGGCCCAGCGGTATTTAAGGCACCCACTGCTGCGCAAATTGCCGGTACGCGGATCAGATCACGTCGCGGTCGGGGATCCCGCCGCGTGGAGCGCCCGACCGAGCGCCGCGTATCCGGTCAACGCACACTTCACCCGCACCGGGGAGAGCGGGATCCCGAGGGAACGGAGCACGTCGTCCTGGGAGATCTGGGCGGCGGCTTCGAGCGTCAGACCGGTCAGTTTCTCCGTGAGCATCGACGTGCTGGCGACACTGATCGCGCATCCGTCGCCCTCGAATCGTACCGCCGAGATCGTGTGGGAGGTCGGGTCGACCTTGAGTCGCAAGGTGATGTGGTCCCCGCAGAGGGGATTCGACTCCTCCCCCGCGCGGTCCGCGTCCTCGAGGGGTCCGAAATTGCGCGGGGCGCGATAGTGCTGAAGGATGACCTCCTGGTACATGTCGTAGGCCATGAGTCGGTTCGCCCCATCGAGAAGCACCGGCGAGCGATATAAATCGGAGCCGGCCCGGATTACGCGACCGCCGCCGGAGGGACGTCGGGGCCCGCGCCGAGAGCATCCGTTATAAACACACCCGGGTGTCTAAATCCGATGGCCGTGGCCGTCCCCCGATTCGACGCCTGGCTCTCCGAAGACCAGGTCAAAGATCTTTCCCATTCGCTGACGGACCCCGCGTCGTTCGTACGTGCGCGCGAAGATTCGTACGAGCGGTTCCTGAGATTTCCGATCGAGCCGAACCCGCTGTTCCGGGGCTACGGCTACTTCACCAACGTCGACCTCTCCGGCCTTCAACCAACCGCCCACGGGACCCCGGTCGCGCTACCGGAGCCGATTCCCGGGTCGATCCGGGTCGTGCAGGATGCCGCCGGTACGCGTGTCCACCTTCCGCACGAGCTCCGTGCGGCCGGCGTCAAACTCCGGACCTTGTCGGACATCTGGGGGGGACCCCGCGACGAAGTCGACCGATTCCTTCGGGGGGCGGAGGAGCCGACCGACAAACTTTCCGCGCTCGCGAGCGCGCTCCTGAACCGAGGGTATCATCTCGAGATCCCCGACCGGTTCCCGACGCCGATCCGGGTGCAGGACCTGACGGTCCTGTCGAACCCGCACGAGGCGATCTCGGTGCGCCGCTCGATCCGGACGGGTGCCTACTCCCAACTCCTGTTCACCGAGGAGGTGTATTCGACTCCTCAGGTCCCGGAGGGTCAGCGATTGTACGCCAGCAGCACCGACCTCGAACTCGGCGAACGAGCGAAGACGATCTACCTCTCCGTGCACGCGCCGGACCTGCGGGCCGTTTCGATCTATCGGCGCACGGCGACGACCGGGGTCGAGTCGCGCCTCGGCTGGCTGTGGAACGGCTTCGGCGGGTTCCGGACCAAGATCCGGAACCACTCCCAGTTGACGGGCACGGGCTCCCATGTCGACGACCTTCAGACGTTCTTCGGAACCCAGGACCAATCGTTCGACAGCTCGGTGGACTTCACGCACAGCTCGACCGATACCCACGCCCAGTCGATCACGCGCGGCGTCTTTCGCGACCGGTCGCGCGGGATGAGCCGGGGGCTCGTGCGGATCCAGCCGGACGCGGCGAAAACCGTCGTGTTCATCTCCGAGCACGCGATGTTGCTGTCGAAGGGCGCCCGCTCCGACACCATTCCGATCCTCGAGATCCTCTGCCGCGACGTCAAAGCGACCCATTCGACCTCCGTCGCGCCGGTCGATCCGGAGAAAGTGTTCTATCTCGAGTCGCGCGGCATGAGCCCGTCGGACTCGATCCGGATGATCGGCGAAGGGTTCCTCTCCTACGTGCTCGACCGGGCCCCGATCGCCGGTCTGCGGGACGTGATCTATCCGACGCTCGCCCGCCGATGGGACGGTGGCGAGGTGTCGTGGACCCCGGACCAGTTCCCCGCGCTCCCCGCCCTCGACGTGACCGGCACGGAAGGGGCGCCCGAGTGGCGGTTCGATGCCAAGCTCCGGTGATACCGCCGTGCCTCTGATCCTCGAGCCGTCCCAGTACGACCGCTCCGCGCTGCAGCGCCTCGCCGAGGAGATGGCGAGGGGACTCGACGAGCTGCGGCCGATGACGGTCGCCCCGAAAGCGAAAGTGCTCGACCCGCAGAGCCTGCTGACGGCCCGCGAGCTATTGGACTCCGCGCTCGCCGTGATGCGGCGGGCGGGCGAGCGGACGAACGCCGAGCTCGCCGCGGACGCGAACCTGGGCTACGCGACGAGCGTGGCGGTCCTGGACCTCGTGAAGTCGCACACCGACGCGCCGAAGGTGCCCCCGCCGCGGAAGTCGACCGCGTCCCCCTGAACGGGAAACCGTCGCCCTATCCGACCGCGCCGGTCATCTCGAGCTGGATCAGTCGGTTCAGCTCGAGGGCGTAGTCCATCGGGAGTTCCTTGGCGAACTCCGCGAGGAAGCCCATCAGGATCAGGTGGATCGCATCCGACTCGCTGAGTCCGCGGCTCATGAGGTAGAAGATCTGCTCCTCACCGATCTTTCCGACGACCGCCTCGTGGGTGATCGTGGCATCCTCCTCGTGGATCTCGTTGTACGGGTAGGTGTCCGACCGGCCGAGAGCATCGGGAAGGAGCGCGTCGCACCGGACCGCCGCCTTGACGCCCGTGGCGCCGGGGGCCACGTGCAGGAGACCGCGGTAGCTCGTCTGGCCGCCCCGGATCGCGATCGACTTCGCGATGATCTTGCTGGAGGTGTCGGGGGCCGAGTGGACGGCCTTGGCGCCCGAGTCGATGATCTGGCCCTCGCTCGCGAACGCGACCGAGAGGATATCGGCGCGCGCGCCGCGGCCCTTGAGGTAGACCGAGGGATACTTCATCGTCACCTTCGAGCCCATGTTCCCGTCGACCCATTCGACGAGCGACTGCTCGTAGGCGACCGCGCGCTTCGTGACGAGGTTGTAGACGTTCTTCGACCAGTTCTGGACCGTCGTGTACCGGACCTTGGCGAACGGCTCGGCAACGACCTCGACGACCGCGGCGTGCAGCGAGTCGGTGGAGTAGACCGGCGCGGTGCATCCTTCGATGTAGTGGACTTTCGCGCCCTTGTCGGCGATGATGAGCGTCCGCTCGAACTGGCCGACCGACTTGGCGTTGATGCGGAAGTACGCCTGCAGCGGGATCTTGCAGTCCACGCCCGGCGGGATGTAGACGAAACTGCCGCCCGACCATACCGCGCTGTTGAGCGCCGAGAACTTGTTGTCGTTGTACGGGACGATCTTGCCGAAGTACTTCCGGACGATCTCCGGGTGCTCCTTCACCGCGGTGTCGGTGTCGCAGAAGACGATCCCCTGGGCGACGAGGTCCTCCCGCAGCTTGTGGTACATCGTGCCGCTGTCGTACTGGGCCCCGACGCCGCCGAAGTACTCGCGCTCGGCCTTCGGAATGCCGAGCTTCTCGAACGTGTTCTTGATGTCGGCCGGAAGGTCGTCCCAGCTCTTCTTCGTCTCTCCCTCGAGCATCGGGTTCGCGTAGTACGTGTACGCGTCGAAGTCAATGTCGTCGAGGCTGGGGCCCCAGTCCGGCATCGGCCGCTGGACGAAATGCTCGAACGCACGCAGCCGGTACTCGCGCATCCACTCCGGCTCGTGCTTGAAGTCGGAGATCTGCTCGACGACCTCGCGGCTCAGCCCCTTCGCGATGCGGAGCCGGTAGGTCTCGGGATCCTTGAAGTCGTACCGCGAGTAGTCGAGCGGTGTGACCTCTTGGGCGGTCTGTGCCATGAATGCCTCGGTCAATTCCAGCACCCCGGTGTATTTAAATGAGAGGTCGCGGCCGACGCGACAGTCGAAGTTTCTATCGGTGGGGGCCGCCGCGGGGCCGCCCCTGTAGGCGGTCGGGCTACATACAGTTCAGCTGGGCAGAGCGAACACGCGGGCGGCGTTCTCGAGCGCCTCGTACAACCGGTCGATCTCCGCCTCCGTGTTGTAGACGTAGGGGCTGGATCGGGTGAGTGCCGGCACGCGGAGCCGTTCCATGAGGGGCTGACAGCAGTGATGACCGGCCCGAACCGCTACCCCTTCCGCATCCAACAGGGTCGCCACGTCGTGGGGGTGGACCCCCTGAAGGGAGAACGACTGGAGTCCCTGGCGTTCGTCCGGTGAGGAAGGACCGTACACGTGCAACCGATCCCCGAACCGCCGTCGGGCCTCCTCGGCCGCGTGCCGGTACAACCTTCGCTCGTGCGTGGCGATCTCGTCCCAGCCCAGCTGCTCCAGGTAGTCGATCGCCGCCGACAGGCCGATCGCGCCGGCCACGTTGGGGGTTCCGGCCTCGAATCGGGCCGGCGCTTCGCGGTACGTCACCCGGTCCTGGTGCACGACCTCGATCATCTCCCCGCCCCCGGCGGCCGGTGGCATGCGCTCGAGGAGCTCCTTTCGGCCCCACAAGACACCGATGCCCATCGGGCCGAGCATCTTGTGACCGGAGAATGCGAGGAGGTCGGCGCCGAGCGCTTGGACGTCCACCCGTCGGTGGGGCACCGACTGGGCGGCGTCAACCACCACCACCGCCCCGGCGGCGTGGGCCCGGTCCGCGATCTCCCGGACCGGGTTCACGGTGCCGAGCACGTTGGATGCGTGGGTGACCGTGACGACCTTCGTTCGGGGCCCGAGGAGGGCGTCGTATTGGTCGAGGTTGAGCCGCCCCTCGTCGTCGACGTCGACGAACTGGAGGTCGATCCCGCGCTGGACGCGAAGGAGGTGCCACGGCACGATGTTCGAGTGGTGCTCCATTACGGTCGTGACCACGCGGTCGCCGCGCTCGAGAAGGAACTGCCCCAGGCTCGCGGCCGCCAGGTTGATCGCCTCCGTCGTGCCTCGCACGAAAATGACCTCGGACGGGTCGCTCGCGCCGATGAAACGGGCCACTCGGGCGCGGGCGGCCTCGTAGGCGTCGGTCGCTTCGACACTCAGCGCGTAGACCCCGCGGTGAACGTTGGCGTTCGTCTCGCGATAGTAACGGTCCTCGGCCTCGATGACGGCCCGGGGCTTCTGCGACGTGGCGGCGGAGTCGAGGTAGACCAGGGGGTGCCCCTGGAACGTCCGGTCGAGGATTGGAAAGTCAGCCCGGACCCTCGCGACGTCCATGAGGGAGGTATTGGTCCTTGCCGCTACGAGACGCCGGGAACGCCGAACTTGACGAAGTCGTACCCTTTCGCTTCCAGCTCCTCCGCGAGCTGGCGGCCGCCGGACAGCGCGATCACGCCGTCCACCATTACGTGGACCGCGTCCGGCTTCAGGAACTGGAGGATCCGCTGGTAGTGAGTGATCACGAGAATCCCGGCGTCGGGTTGCCGAAGCTTCGCGACGGTCTCCCCGACCGCACGGACCGCGTCAATGTCGAGTCCGGAGTCCGGTTCGTCGAGGATCGCGAACACCGGCGAGAGCGTCGCCATCTGCAGCACTTCGACGCGCTTCTTTTCGCCTCCCGAGAAGCCCTCGTTGAGGGATCGCTTCAGCAGCGACTCGTCCATCCCGAGGTAGGAAAGGTGCGTCTTCAGGTCGCGGTCGAATGCCGCCACGTCGGCGGTCTGGGCGGTGTGGCGCTGCATGTAGGAGGTCCAGAGGAACTTCGAGAGCGAAAGGCCCGCGACCTCTTGGGGATACTGGAATCCGAGGAACAGTCCCGCCCGCGATCGCTGATCCACCGGCAATGCGAGCAGGTTCTTGCCGTCGAGCAGAGCCGTGCCCGCCGTGACCTTGTACTTCGGGTGGCCCATCAGCGCGTAGGCGAGCGTGCTCTTGCCGGAGCCGTTCGGCCCCATCAACGCGGTGAGCTCTCCGCTGCGCAGAGTGAGATTGACCCCCTTGAGAATCTCTTTCCCAGCGACCTCGGCGTGAAGGTTCTCGACGACGAGCGTGTGGGAGTGCGGCGACGCGGCCATGTTCGATCGACGATATCGAGCCGATACCGTTATTTAAGCATGGCGCGGTGTGTAAATCCCGGCGGGCCCTTGGGGGCTCGGCGGCGGGGCGAACCACTCCCATGAGCGCGGTCGAGAGCGGCGCATTGGAAGGAACTCGGGGACGGATCCTCGAGGAGCTTGCGACCGCGCCTCGGACCGCCCGCGACCTCGCCAAGACCCTGGGCATCCAGGAGAGCGCGGCTCGGGGTCATCTCGGCCGCATGGAAGAGCGGGGACTCGTGGCGCCTACGTTCCGGCGCGAGGGCGTCGGACGACCCCGGAAGCGGTACACCCTCACGGGCCAGGGGCAGGACCTGTTCCCGAAGAAATACGACCTGATCCTCGACACCGTGGTCGACGAACTCCTGGCGCGCGAGGGCGAGGGGTTCGTGAGCGCCCTGTTCGCCGAATCGGCGCGACGGATGGCCGCGGATATCGCGAAGGGACTTCCCAAGGCCGTTACCACGGAGGAAAAGGCGCGGAACCTCGTGTCGGCCCTCAACCAGCTCGGCTTCCGCTGCACCATCAGCAAAACGGCCGATGGGCACCTGCGCATCGTCCGGACCAATTGCGTGTTCCGCCACAGCGCGCTGGCGCACCCGTACCTCATGTGCGACGTGTTCGACAAGAATCTCACCGAGGCGCTTCTCGGGGAGGCGGGCGTCGACCTCGAAGATTCCATCGGTCGCGGAGGGATGCGGTGTACGCATCTGATCCAGCTCCGGTAGGCCGGGTCCCGGTCTCCCTTCGAGCACGGAACCTCGGACCGGGACCCCTCGACCCTCTCCTGCATGCGATCGGCGGGACGCCGCTGCTGCCTATCGTTCGCCTCGCTGAGCTGGACGACGCTCCCTTCGAGGTGTGGGCGAAGGCCGAGTTCCTCAATCCGAGTGGCTCGGTCAAGGACCGCGCAGCGTTCGAGATCGTTCGGACCGGTGTCGAGAGCGGGGCGCTCGGGGAGGGACGGACGCTTCTCGACGCGTCGAGTGGCAACACCGCGGTCGCCTACGCCATGCTCGGCGCCCGACTGGGGTTCCCGGTCGAGTTGTGCGTCCCCCGCAACGTGAACCCGGAACGTCTGGGACGGATCCGAGGCTACGGGGCGGAGATCGTGTTCACCGACCCGGCCGAAGGTTCCGACGGCGCGCAGCACGAGGCCCGGCGACGGGCGCGCGAGCGCCCCGAACGTTACTGGTACCCGGACCAATACAATCACCCCGCCAACCCGCTCGCGCATTATCGGCACACCGGGCCGGAGGTCTGGCGCCAGACCGCCGGGCGAGTCACACACTTGGTGGCCGGCGTCGGGACGGGCGGGACGATCTCCGGTACGGGCCGCTATCTGAAGGAACAGAGCGATTCGCTGAGGGTCGTCGGAGTGGAACCGAGCGGACCCCTGCACGGGATCGAAGGGCTGAAACACATGCCCTCGGCCCTCCGGCCGTCGACGTACGACGAGCGGCTGGTGGACGAAACGATCCGGATCGAGACGGAGGTCGCGGAGGCGATGCGTCGACGCCTCGCCCGTGAGGAAGGCCTCGCGGTCGGGATCTCCTCCGGGGCCGCCATGGCGGCCGCTCTCGAGGTCGGCCGTCGGCATCCCGGGGCCGTCATCGTCACCGTGTTGCCGGACGCGGACCGGCGGGTCGAAGGGGGATCGACGCAGTGAGGCCGTTGCACCTCCCTCCGTCCGCGCTGGAACAGATCTCCCGTCACGCCCGGGAAACGTACCCGGACGAGTGCTGCGGGTTTCTGATCGCGGCCGCCGACCCGGACGACCCTCGGGCCGCACGGCAGGTTCTGGAGGTCCGCCGGGCCTCAAACGAGTACGAGGGCGAGCGTCGCCGACGCTTCGTGATCGGTCCGAACGAACTTCGAGCGCTCGAGCGGAGCCTCGAACGATCGTCGAACGTCGTCGGCGGATTCTATCATTCGCACCCCGACCATCCCGCGCATCCCTCGCAGTTCGACCAGGAACACGCGTGGCCCTGGTACACCTATCTCGTCGTGTCCGTGACGTCGCAGGGGATTCCCGCGGTGGGGGCATTCGAGCTCGACGCTGACTCGGGCACCTTCCACGAAGTGACGTTGGAGGTCCCGGATGCGGCTTCCGTCGGGGTTACCGAGAACCTAAGAGCCGCGGGTGGAAGGTAGGGCGATGGCGCGAACCACGGTCAAGATCCCCACCCCCCTCCGTCCGTTCGCGGACGGGAAGGCAGAGGTCGCCTCGTCGGGTTCGACCGTCGGGGCCGTCGTCCGAGGTGTCGCGGAAACCTACCCGCGCCTCGAGAAGCACCTGTACTCCACTGACGGGACCCTGCGGAACTTCGTCACGGTGTATCTGAACGACGAGGACGTCCGGTACCTGCAGCGCGACGCTACCCCCGTGAAGGAGGGCGACGTCGTCTCGATCGTCCCTGCCATCGCCGGCGGGGCACCCTCGGAGACCCGGTCGATCACGACAGGTCCCCCGCTCGCGGTACTGCCCGCCGCCCCGTCCGATGCGATGTCGCGGGACGAACTGCGGAGGTACAGCCGCCACCTGCTGCTACCCGAGGTCGGCGTGGCCGGCCAGAAGACCCTGCGTCGCTCGAAAGTGCTGCTGGTGGGCGCCGGCGGGCTGGGAGCTCCGACGGCGCTCTATCTCGCGGCCGCCGGCGTCGGCGAGATCGGACTTGTCGACTTCGACGAAGTCGACCTCTCGAACCTCCAGCGGCAGGTCCTGTACACCACGGCCGACCTCGGTCGACCGAAGCTCGAGGCAGCCCGCGAGCGTCTCGAAGCGCTCAACCCGGAGGTGCACGTCGTGCCGCTCGGCGGTCGCCTAACGTCCGAGAACGCGCTCGACGTCCTGCGCCCCTATGACGTGGTCGTGGACGGGACCGACAACTTTCCGACGCGGTACCTCGTGAACGACGCGTGCGTCCTCCTCGGCAAGCCGAACGTATACGGGTCGATCTACCGGTTCGAGGGGCAGGCGAGCGTCTTCGACGCGAAGCGCGGACCGTGCTATCGATGCTTGTACCCGGAGCCGCCCCCTCCGGACCTCGTCCCGTCGTGCGCGGAGGCCGGCGTGCTGGGCGTTCTGCCCGGTCTGGTCGGCATGATCCAGGCGACCGAGACGATCAAGCTCCTGCTCGGAACCGGAGACCCCCTCATCGGGAGACTCCTGCTGTACGACGCGCTCGCGATGCGCTTCCGCGAGCTGAAGCTCCAGAAGAATCCAGAATGCGTCCTGTGCTCCCCGAAGGCAACGCAGAAGGGGCTCATCGACTACCCGGCGTTTTGCGGGGTCGCACCCCCCGGGTCGACGACGACCACCTCCCTGCCCGAGATCACGCCGGAAGAACTTCGGGACGAGCTCGCGGGCGCGGACCCCCCCCTCCTGGTCGACGTACGGGAACCGAATGAGTGGGAGATCGTGCACCTCCCGAACGCGCACCTCATCCCGAGGGCCCAGCTACCGGATCGGCTGAACGAACTCACCGCGGCCCGGCGTCTCGTGGTCTACTGCCGGACCGGCGGGCGATCGTCGCAAGCGACGCAGCTGTTGCTCGACCTCGGCTTCTCGAACGTGCGGAACCTCACCGGTGGGATCTCCGCCTGGGCGCAGCGGGTCGACCCGTCGCTTCCCACGTACTAGGGGCGGTCCCGTGGCGAAGCGCCCCGCACCGCACGATGCGACCCCCCGCCGGATCGATTTTCATTCCCATTCCTACCTGACGGACGGCCGGGCCTCCCCGACCGACATGTGGAACGAAGCGGAAGCCCTCGACCATCGGGCCCTCGCTCTCACCGACCACCTCGCCCGGGAGGACCCTCGTCCGATGCTCGACCGGCTCCACCGCGAAGCGACGGCGTGGGAGGGCGCGGCGTTCGTGCCGCTGGTCGGGGTCGAGCTGACGATGCTGCGGCCGGCCCACATCGCGCCGGTGGCGCGGCTCGCCCGGCGGGCCGGGGCCGAGATCGTGATCGTGCACGGCGAGTCGATCGTGGAGCGAACTCCCGTCGGCACGAACCACGCGGCGCTCGAATCGGGCGAGGTCGATGTCCTGGCACATCCCGGTCTCCTCACCGAAGCCGACGCCACCCTCGCCCGCGCGAACGGGGTCGCGCTCGAGATCAGCGCACGTCCCGGTCATTCCCTGACGAACGGACTCGTCGTACAACGGGCGATCGCGGCCGGCGCGGACCTCGTCGTCGACTCGGATGCGCACGAACCGTCTCAGCTCGTGCCGCTCGCGCGGGCCCGGCAGCTCGCCCTCGGGGCCGGCGTCGACGTGCCGCGGCTGGACCGGGTCCTCTTCACGACGCCGGAGGCGCTGCTCCGACGCCTTCGACGCGACTGATCGGGCACCCCGGACTGTACGACTATATCCCCCGACGTCTTGCCGACACCGTGTCCACCGCCGAGAACACCGCCGCGTCCGGACCCGCGGTCTCGGCGGGCCAGGTTCGAGAGTTCCTCGCCCAGCTCTCCGCCGGCGGCTCTCCGCCCGCCCCCGCGCCGCTCTGGGACGCGCTCTCGTCCCAAGGAGCGATCTCGGGTACGGCCGACCGCCCCGAACTGACCGCGGTCGGACGCCAGGTGCTCCGAGAGCTCGAGGTACGGGCCTATCGTCTCGATCACGAGACGCTCGACCGGGCCTCCGAGGAGGTCGGCAACGGCATCGCGGCACTCGCCGCGATGTCGGAGACCGCGGAGTACTTTCTCTCGGAGCTCGGTCCGGTGCCGCCGGTCGAGGTCGTGCCGCTCATGCGGCTCGCCGCCGCCCACCTCGCGGTGCGCCACGAGTCCCCCGAGGACCTCGTCGCCGAGTTCACGAACGGCTGGGGCGAGGCCGAAGTGCTCGGTGGCTCTCCCGCGGACCGCCTGCTCGCCGCCGAGATCCTCACCGGCTCCGACGTTCCGCAGGGAGAGATCTACGCTTCGATGATGCTGACCGGCGACGCGCTGCGGGAGGCCGGCTGCGCCGCACCGGTCGCCACCGCGGCGATCCTGCACCTCTTCCCCGAAACCCAGCACGATCCCCCGCTGGAGCGGTGGACGGCGGTGCGCAAGGGGGTCCCGAGCGATGAGGGGGCGGCGCTGCTCGCCGGATTCCCCGACCTCGATGCGACGCTGGGACGCTGGCAGGGATACCTCACGGCGATCGGCGGCACCAACGGCCCCGACGAGAATCGCACGGCGATCTACCTCACCGCGGTGCGCGGTTCGGTGGACCCGACCCTGGTCGCCGCGATCCGAGCCGCCGCCCCGATGTTCGCCCCGTCCTTCGCGTCCCCCCTCCTCGCGGCGGCGGTCGCCCTCTCCCACCTCGGACTTTCCCCGGAAGAAACGTACGACTGGCACCAGAAAGCCGTACAGCAGGCGCGCGGCCACCAGCTCGCGCCGGACGGACCGGAGCTCGAGGCGCTGGGTTTGGCGTTGCTCGAGGGGCTCGACACTGGTTCGTTCGCCGGGCGCCCCTCGACCGGGGGCTCTGCGATCTCCGAGGCCGCCGAAGGCGTCCTCACGCGTACCGCGGTCCACGCGTGGATCTATCGACACCTGGTCCTGCCGCCCGCGGTCGCGCCCCGAACGTAACCCCGGACGACGGTCCGGTACGCGGTCCGACGACTACGCCGGCCCGGCGGGTCCCCCACCGCTCGGCGGACGCGCCGGCGGGAGGCTCCGCGTACCGGACGGCCGGGTCGTCGGAGGAGGAGGACGCGCTCGGGGGGCTGCCGCGGCGGGGGGCGGCCGTCGCCGCCGTGCCATGAGGTACCCTTCCGCGACCCCGACCCCGAGCAGGACCGCCACCACCAATCCGACCCCCACGTAGTCGAGGAGGGGCGTGCTCGCGGTGTTCGACGCGCTGGCCGACCCGGCAGGGACGAACGAGGCCGTCTCGCTCACGGGGCCGAGGGCGAGGAACGACGCGTTGAGGGTCATCCCCGAGTAGCTGCCGGCCCCGGAGCCGCTCCACCCGTCGAACACGCCCCCCGTCGACGTCGCGCGCAGGGAGACCATCGTCTGGTACCCGTACCAGCCGCCGCCGCCCGCGGTCCCGGCGCCCGAGGCGGCGACCGAGACGAGCACCTGCTCCTGGAACGCGACCGTGACGGACGTGTTCGAGGTGACCGGAGTGGACGACGAGGAAACGTTCAGGGGGACGTACCGGACGCCGGCGGCCCCGTAGACCGTCGGAACGACGACCGTGTACGAGCCGTTCAGTCCCCCGAGCGTGAGGGCGGACGTCGTGCCCGCGGCGCCGAGCGTGGTCCCGTTCAGGTCGAACTCCCAGGCGGTCCCGGACGGAAGGCCCGACGATTGGACGGTCAGGACGTACGTCGCCGAGGTCACCGGCGGGGCCGGCGAGAACCGCGCCACCGCGTTGATGGAGCCCGTGAGGGTAACGGAGAGCAGGGTGGTGTTGGTCAGCAGCGACGACGGCTCCCCGTCGAACGATCCGCTCCAGCCGGCGAACACCTGACCCGCCGCGGGCGTCGCGAGGACGTCCAGGGTCGTCTGGGCCGACTCCCAGTAGGTGCCCGGGCCGAGGGAGACGGTGCCGGACCCCACGACGGTGATGCTGACCAGGTACTCGGTCGCGTAGACGGGGCTGACCGTGAGGTTCTGGTCGACCGTGAGCTCGGTCCCGCCGGTGGAAAGCCCCGTGCTCGCGGTCACGCTGACCTCGGAGGCGCGAGCGATCGTCGAACCGACGTCCGGGACGGTCGGGAATCCGAGCGGGTAGGTGCCCGACGAGAGGTTGCCGATCACGAGCGAACTGCCCGCGCCCGAGTACGAGGTCCCGCCGAGGGTCACCGTGTACGTCGCGCCGGTCGGGAGCCCGCTCGGGGTGACGGTGACGCTCCATGTCGGCGCTCCGTTGACCGCGAACGTCGCGACCTCGGTGACCGGTCCGCCGGGCTGGATGACCACCTGCGGCAGCGACGCCTGGGGACCCGACGTCGACCCGAGCCCGGTGCCGACCCATCCGAGGAAGTGGTAGCCGGTGTCCGCATACGCGTGCAGGGTGATCGTGTCGCCGTACGGCACCCAGCGGCTCGTGGGCGAAGCCGACCCGTCGGCCCCGGCGCCGATCGTGACCCAGTCCTCCGGGGTGAAGGCGATCGTGACCGTCGACGACCCGCCGAGCACGACCGCCGCCGGGGCGAGCGCGCTCTGGTTCGTTTCGTTGACGAGGGCGCTCGTCATGTACACCTCGGCGACGGAGTACGAGACCCCGTCGGTCGTCAGGATCGCCGAGGCGTTGACCAGATACTCGCCGCCGGGCAAGGTGGCGTTGATCCCGGCCGAGCCGACGCTCCAGGCGTAGGTGGTCCCGGTGTTGAGGTCCATGAGGGAAAGGTTCCCCGCGAGTCCGCTGGGGAGGCCGAGGGTCCGCAGGTCCACCGGTACGGAGAGCGCGGTGTACGAGACCTGGGTGTAATTCACGAGCACCGTGTTCGCCAGCGGTAACGCCACGGTCGAGGCGACATCGGAGCTCGCCTTCCAGACGACCGTCGGGTTCGCGGTCGGCACGTTCCACGGCACGATGCCGCCGAGTCCCACCCCCGCGTTGTTTTCGATGATCTCGTCCGGCGCCGTGGCGACGGTCGAGCCGCGCCCGGCCGCGCCGGAGAGCGATACGCCCCACTCGGTGCCGGCGGGCAGCCCGTGCTCCGCGATGTTCAGGGGAGCGGAGAGATTGACGCACCCCTCGTAGTAGAGCGGCGGGATCCCGAAGCTATCGTACTCCCAATTGCACTCGCCCGTGAGCAGGAAAGTGGCCGTCTCGGTGACCGGCCCGGTCGGGTTGAACGTGATGTTCCCGTTGGGGCTCGAGACGCTCCCCGGGCCGACCCCGCTCCACCCGAGCAGAGTGAGGTTCCAGATCGACATGTCGCAGAACACGAAGGCGCCCGTCGTGGCATTGCAGTTCAGCAGCAGCGGGTCGATGCCGACCGAGATCGGCGCATCGTACGGCATCCACTCCTCGCCGGTGGGCGGTACCGGAGAGAGATAGATGTTGTAGCACCCGTAATCCTCCTCCTCGCTGAACGACCAGCAGCTGGGGGCGAACGTCGGGCAGATGTCGAGCTCGGTGAAGAACGCGT
>Ga0335073_10005867_pt1 | contig 17252 bp, 14 predicted proteins | sample Lox_Sample_22_FD_207093 | JGI IMG/M metagenome (GOLD analysis project Ga0335073, IMG submission 207093) | Soil microbial communities from Loxahatchee National Wildlife Refuge, Florida, United States - Lox_Sample_2.2 | ecosystem: Environmental > Terrestrial > Soil > Wetlands | place: USA...
ACTACGTCGAAACGATCGCGCCGTGATGGCCTCGTTGAAACGGCCGGCCATCGTGCGGTTCTGTTTGTTGTTTGGAGCAGACCGCAAATCGGAAATCTGAAATTCGTCGTTTGATAATCGCATTTAACAAGCCGTTTGGTGTGCTGTCGCAGTTTACAAATGACGGCTCGAAAAACCGGACTCTCGCTGAGTTCGGTTTTCCCAAAAACGTTTGGCCTGTGGGAAGGCTTGATGCCGATTCCGAAGGGCTCCTATTCTTGAGCGATGAACCGGGCTTGAACCAAAAACTTTTGCATCCCAGCCGCGCGCACAAGCGCGAGTATTGGGTCCAGGTCGAACGAATTCCAAAACCGGAAAAACTAAAGACACTGGAAAGTGGCGTCGTGGTGCAGGGCCGCAAAACCCTGCCGTGCCAGGCGTGGATGATTGAGCCGCAACCGGTCGTCGCTGATGCCGATCATCCTCCAGAGATGCTCCCGGGACGAGCGGTCATTTCGCCGCGCAATCCACCGATTCGCTTTCGCAAGAGCGTTCCTGACTGTTGGATTGCGATGGAGTTGGTTGAGGGCAAGAATCGGCAGGTCCGCAAAATGACGGCGGCTATTGGACATCCGACACTTCGGTTGATTCGGGTCAGAATCGGGCAGTATTGGCTCAATGATTTACCGCCCGGCCAATGGGGGCCTTTGTCAGATAAAGAGGCTGCCGGGCTTTGACAATTTTCTTTTTCCTTTTTGCTTGAAAGTGTAAGTTTAGTCCATGACGGATGTCGCTGAAATTCGGGCGTTGGGGCTGGACGATCTCCAGGTCCGCGCGCCCATGCCGCGGGAACGGTTCGAACCAATTGCCCAGGAAATTTTTGCCCTAAAGAAGCAACTCAACGCGGTCATTCTGGCCCACAATTATCAAGTCCCGGAAATCCAGGACGTGGCCGATTACGTAGGCGACTCGCTTGGATTATCCCAGGAAGCGGCCAAAACCAGCGCGGACGTCATTGTTTTTGCCGGCGTGCATTTCATGGCCGAAACGGCGAAAATTTTGAACCCAAACAAAATCGTGGTGTTGCCGGATAAGGACGCGGGCTGTTCCCTTGAGGAAAGCTGCCCGGCGCCCAAGCTGGCGCAATTGCAGGCCACAAATCCCAATTTCTGGACGATCGCCTATATCAATTGCAGCGCCGCGGTCAAGGCGCTATGCGATGTCATCTGCACCAGCGGCAACGCGGAAAAAATTGTCCGCGCCGCGCCCCGCGAGCGGGACCTGCTGTTTGTGCCTGATGAAAATCTGGGCCAATGGGTGATGGAACAAACCGGACGGCCCATGACGTTGTGGAAAGGCAATTGCTACGCCCACGTAGAGTACCGCCGCGACACAATTGTTGCCTTGAAATCACAATTTCCCGATGCAAAGGTCGTCGTCCATCCTGAAAGCCTGCGCGAGGTGCGTGAGCTGGCCGACATTGTGGCGTCCACGGAAAAGATGGTGACCTATTGCAAAACCGATCCGGCCCGGCGGTTTATCGTTGTGACGGAATCGGGAATTATCCATCGCCTGCGCAAGGGATGTCCCGGAAAGGAGTTTATCTGCACTCCCACGTTTGATGTAATGCGGGCGCCCACGGACCATTGCCGTTGCAGCGAATGCAAATACATGAAGATGAATACGTTGGAAAAGGTCCGCGACTGTATGAGACGCCTGGGGCCGCAAATTGAATTGCCGCCCGAGATCCTGAGCCGCGCCCGGCTGCCGATTGAACGGATGCTCCAAATTTCCGCCGCGAGGCTGGAAAATGCAGGCTGATCGCCATATAGTTCGTGAATTTTCTTCCATTTTAATTCGGTTTGGTTATACTTCCTGTCCGAGTTGGAATGAACAAAACGCTCCTGAATTTTTTGGTTATCGCGATTGTTATTTGGAACTCTCGCGCCGTGGCGGATGACACGAACGACCTTACGTCGCAATCAAACACAGACGCTGTGGACGCCTTGCTCCAGATCCAGGCGCAACTTCATGAAACCCAAATGAGTGTGGAGAGCAACCGCCAACAAACGGTTGCGGCACTGGCGCAAAACGCCGCACTGGCACAAAACGCCGACACTTTGGCCAGAGACATTCAGCGTGTGGAAAAAAGCATTGCCACCGAAACAGAATCGGCCCAGCGGGTGGAAGAAACCATGCTCATCGTAGCGGTCCTTGGAGCGCTGGCCCTGGTGGCTGTCTTTATCATGGTTTTTCTTCAACTGCGCACGGCGACCAGACTGATCGAACTGGCCATGTCAACGCCCCACGCGGGTGTAAACGGGGGACGTGCCTTGCCAGTGGTTGAAGCTCCGGCGGCCCTGCCGCCATCAGCCCGGGCTGCCCTGGAATTTTCCAATGCGCGACTGTTGGGCGTTATTGAACGGCTGGAAAAACGGATCCTCGAACTGGAACATACCGCGCGCGCGCCTCTGGCGGAAAATCATACGCCGGTCATTGTTTCTGAAACGCCGGACCAGCGGCGGGCGACCGATTTGATTGTGGAGGGACAACTCTTTTTGGATACGAACAAGCCTGAAAAGGCGATTTCCTGTTTTGACGCCGCGCTGGAAATCCGGCCTGATATGGCCGACGCGCTGATTAAAAAAGCCGCGGCCCTGGAAAAGCTGGAGAAGACTGACGAGGCCATTGCCTGTTATGACCGCGCCATAGAATCTGTAGACTCGGCCACGACCGCTCTTCTGCAAAAGGGGGGCCTGCTGAACCGTCTCGCCCGGTATGAAGAGGCCCTGCAATGCTATGAACGCGCGTTGCAAACTCAGGAGAAGAAGGCGGCGGACGGAGCTAGTCCGTAGGGATTCCGCGGCGGAAGAGGGGAGAGGTTGGCCGGATGCTGTCAGTTGAACCGAACGCGGCCTCGCTCTGTTTCGATTTGCTGCCGCACCATTTCGATCTTCATTTTCAACAGTTCCCGGTTTTCCTGGTTGCGTTCGGCCAGTTCCTTCTGCAGTTCCTGGATGCGTTCCTGGTAGGCGCGGATTCGTTCCTGCATAGGCGCCTGCAGCATGTCGAGCCGGTGTACGAGTTCGGCGATTTCCGTGGCTGCCAGCCGCTGTGCTTCCAATAACTCGGCACGTTGCGCGGCGAGGCCTTGAACGACCGCCTCCTTGAGGGTTTGCGCAAGATACGGCGCCAGCTCCTGGCCCGATCCTGCCGACAGTTTTCCGATTGGGCGCAATTTTGCGACTGCGGGATTGGAGTATTGGCGGCGAACCAGGCGAGCAACCATCAACAAGGCCAGAATGGCAATGCCAGCGACTGCGGCCAGGAGCCAGGCGTCGCGGTCGCGGATTTTTTGGGCCTGCTTTTGCGCGTCCAAAGCCTGTTCGCGTTCCTGGTCGGCCTGGCTTTGTGCCCGGGCGCGGTCTGCTTGCGCCTGTTGCTGCTGTTGCTGGGCCAGGAGGACGGCTTGCTGCGCGATTTGAGCCTGCTGTTGTTCGGCCTGAGCCAATTCGTGTTCCTGTTGCGCGCGCTCGTGTTCGTCCGCGATCTGCTGGTTCAATGTTCCGGGCATCATCGCCTGGCTCATCGCGGCCAAAGCGACCAGCGCCTGCGCCCCTATGGTGTCACCGTGATGCACAATGACCTGGCCGGTCTCAAAATGGTCCGAGACGAGGAGCTGCCGCACCGAATAGTCCCTCGCTTCTTTGGTCATAGCCACGTCAGGAAAACAATCCGGTTGAAGAAATTGTGCCAGCTCTCCGGCCAGCGGCTGCTCCTGCTGTGAAAATTGCTGGCGGAACCTGGCCCGCACCGCTGAAATTCCGGAGATTTTGTCGAGACTGATGATATGTCCCTGCCGCCATGCTTGCGTAAAGGTAAATTTCTGGCTGGGGTTGGTCAGGGGCATGATGCGGACCTTTTTTCTGTAAACGAAATGGGCCGGCACTCCGTCCGGCTGGACGGGTTCTTTCATCGCCTCCAACATCAGCCCAAGCCATTTGTCCCGCAACGCTGCTCCGGAACCACCGCGCGCCCATGTTACCGCCAGCTCAGTGGTCACGGGAAATGCTTTGTGGTTCGCATTGTAGGCTGTAACTAAAGATCCAAAATCAGAGGCTTCAATGGTTGAATTGTCAATGGAGGGCTGTTGGTATGCGGCGGCAACAGTATTAGAAAAGCCTTGGCGTGCCTGATCGAACGCGGCAAGGAAGTTCCGGGCCATTAGATTCGTTTGCCCGTTAAATTGGTGATAAATGGCAGCGATGCCCTGCGCCTGCGACGTTTTCAATGCGGCGGTGGCCTGGGCGTCCACCACGTCAAACGGCACAGCGGCCACAATGTCCTGCGCGGCTTTGTCGCCGATTTTGTAAGCTGGAATTTCGTTGGCCTGAAGTGAAATGCAAACCAGCGCGAATGAGCACGCTCCCAGAACGTGTTTTAAAATGACCATAAAAAGGATTTTTGCTCGCTGAGTTTTCGTTGGCCGTTCCAAAGCGTGGCACGCCACGCCGCGAGCGTTCCCAGTTTTTTATAGTCGCCCCCGGCCAAAGTCAACGAAATCCAGCGGTGAAATGTTTTTGGGGTGACGGTTTGTTCCAGAACAGCTTCGGTGGGCAACCCGTTGGGCGCCACGCCGCGCAGTTCAACCCGGACTTTGAGTTTAACACCCCGGGCGTGGCGCGCCTTCCAGCAAACATCGAAACGAATGCCGGAGACGTCGTTGGTGTGTTCCAGAAGCAAGGCCTGATATGCGTCCCGGTCGAAAAGGCTCGGCGAAGTGGCGACGGCGCCGTTGGTATCCATCAACAAGGACAGGACTTTGATAATGCGCCCGGTGGGCGGACTTGAAATGGAATCGGCGCGCAGATCATGGCCGGCAAAGCATGCAAAAATCAGAAGCAGGAGTAATCGCGGCCATTGCATGGCCGAACGATGAACCAGACGGGGATTCATTTCAATCTTCATTTGAGCGATAGCGTCATCAAGTCAATTAAATTTTCGATGGCGCGGCGGCGAATCTGGAGCGATGATGGGAAGATGACTATTAATCCCGAATCGCCCATGCGTGCAGTTTTGGAAGTGTATCCCGGCGCGCAACGGGCGTTATTTCGGCGTTATCACATTGGCGGTTGCAGCAGTTGCGGGTTCGGTTTGGACGAGACCCTTGAACAGGTCTGCGCGCGCAACGGAAGGCTCGACACCGCCGAAGTCATGGCGCACATACGGTCCAGCCACGACCAGGACGCGAAGATCTTAATTGCGCCGAAGGATTTGGCCGAATGGCTGCAGCGCGATGCGTCAGTGAAGCTGGTGGATGTTCGCTCACGCGAGGAGTTTGAGGCAGTTCATATCGCCGGCTCGGAATTACTCTCGCAGGACGTAATGCGGGCCCTCATGGCCAACGGTTCGAATTCCAAACCGATTGTGATCGTGGACCACCAGGGCAAAAACGGGCTGGACGCCGCCGCTTATTTCATGGGGCACGGATTGCAAAATGTGCGATGCCTGCGCGGCGGCATTGATGCGTGGGCTCTGGAAGTGGACGCGGGAGTGAGGCGGTATAAACTTGGATAAGGTAATCTTCTGAGTCGAAACAAATTTGCTTTCAAAGGAACATTTTTTCGGCATTATTTCTCTCAAGAAGAAGACAGGCGGCTGCCGGGTCGGGCATCGTGCAAAATTCGGGGGGTAGCCCGGAGCCCAGGCGGCCAAAAAAAGATGCGAAAATAAATTTGACAGAAAACCGTTTCGTTTTATAAATGTGTTGTCCATAATGACCTTGTAACAGGCTTAGTGCAGTGGAACGCTCGCACGGTAAACATGATATGAAGAAACTTTTTGTATCCGCAGGTTTAGCAGCCATCAGCGCCATGACTCTGCATGCGGACGAATACGCGCCTGACTTTACGGCGATGGATGCTACAAAACCGTGGAGTGTTTCAGGCACCCTTCGCGGGTTTTACGACGACAACTACACGACTTCGCCCAACGGCCATAAGGCCGGGAGCGCGGGATTTGAATTTAGTCCCCAGGTGAGCCTGATCATGCCACTGGAACAGACGGAATTTGGCCTGCGGTATACCTACGGACTGTATTATTATCAGCAACGCGAAAACCAGGGCAGCGATCCCATTGACCAAACTCATGACGTGGATTTATGGGTTGACCACGCCTTTACGCAAGCGACGGAAGGGAAAATTCAGGATACCTTCATATCGTCACAGGACCCGCAACTCACCTCGGCGGGCAATATTTTCCCCTACCGCGTGCAAGGCAACAACATTCAAAATATCGGCACGATTTCACTTCAGCATGAATTTAGCGAGTTGATCAGCGCGAGCTTGAGTTATCAGAATACGTGGGTTGACTATCAGAACAATACATTCACAAGCGCAGCTAACCCTTCCCCTGCTGCATTGCTGAATTCAGACAGCCATGGAGCCACGGTGACTTTAAATTATATTTATCTGCCGGATTTGACGTTTACGTTGTCTTATACATTTAATTGGACTTATTATACCGCCAACGAGCCGATTGGCTTCGATTATTTCGATGGGGGTATAGTGTACAACACCTTGACCGGTTTGCCATTACAGTTCTATAGCCAAAACCGGGATTTGATGTCCCACAGCGTCACAGTGGGCGCGAAATATTCAGCGACGGAGAATTTGAGCATCATAGCCCAGGCCGGCATCACCTATAATGACAACTATAATCTGGCCTCTTTTGACACGCAGGATTCGGGCAGCCTTCAACCTGCTGCCACTGTCGCGGCCACGTACACTTATTTGCCGGGCGATTATGTGCAGGTTGGACTCACCGAGGCGTCCATTCCTGTGGCAACCTCCAATCCAAACGTCATCAATGGTTCTTTGACCCTGTATCAGCAAGCGACGATCCTTTACGCCACCGTTAATCATCAAATCACGCCCAAGTTGACAGGCAGCCTGACGGGGAATTATCAGTATGCCACGTACGTGGGTGGCAATGACGACGGTTCGGGCCAGAGTTTTTTTGGGATGGGCCTGAATCTGGCGTACGCCTTTAACCCCTGGTTTTCTGCTGATGTGGGATACAATTTGTATTACCTGTCCTCTACACCCGCCCTGCCTGGCTACAGCCGCAACGTGGGCTATGCCAGTGTGACCGCCAGCTTTTAAAGGTCTTTATTTTCATTATTTAGTTCGCTTTTTAATATTTCTCAGTTAGTTTTGAACACCCAGCAGGTGGCCGGGTCTAACGTTCACTTGGCCCTTTTATTTTGAGTTTTTTGATTTATGGATTCGCCAGACACACACGCCGCGCCGGAAAGCAAGTTGCATTTTCTTGATTACTGGCGAATTATTCGCATTCGCAAGGCAATCATTATTTTCGTCTTTTTTATCACGACGGTGATCGCCACCGTCGCGACATTTGTGATACAGCCGCGTTACCGCAGCACCGCGCAAATTGAAATCCAGCCCGACATCACCTCGCCCACGCCTGTTGAATATGCCCCTTATGACCCGTACTTTATGGAGACGGAGCTTGATACGATCAAGGGAGATGTTGTTTTGAGCCGTGTGGTGGACGACCTCAATTTGGCCGTCGAATTCGGCAAAAAGAACAACCCGGACGGGCAGCCGCTCAAGACCACCGACGCCATCGACTATTTGCGGGGTTTTGTGAACCTTGACTCGAGCCGCAACACCAAGCTCATTGACATTAACGTCGAGAATCAAGACAAGGAATTGGCTGCGCGCCTGGCCAACAAAATCGCCGAAGAATATAAGGACTACCGTTTGGAAGTGCACAGCAATCAAATGGCCAGCGGCATTGCGAAGCTGCAAACTCAGTATCAGGACGAAGAGGAACTAATCCAACGGATGCAAACCACGGTCGAGGAATTGCGAAAGAAGTACGGCATCCGTGACACGGATCCGATGGCCCAGGCGCCTACCCCGACCCTCAGTTCTGAGCAGATTCAATCGTTAAATGAGAAGCTGGTTGAACAAAAGGCGCTTTGCATCAAACTGGAAAAGGAACTCGACGAATTCAAGATAATTCAAAACAAAAGTGCAACGGAATTGGCCGATGTGCTGCTGACCATCAATCCGGACAGCACGCTTTCCGGGTTGTTGGACAAATTGCACGAGAACCAGCAAACATATGTTAAACAAACCAATTATCTGGCCGCCGCAAATCCTGATCTGGCGTCCACAGTGGCAACGATTGACATCTTGAAAGAGCAAATCAAGGACCGTGTGACGGGCATCATGTATGGGTATGAGGCGCAACTCGTTGCCGCTGAAGCTCAGGTGGCCGGTTTCACCAATCAACTCAATGAATTTGAAGCAGAAAGCCAGGATGAACTGGATCGGGGCCAGGATTATTGGACTGCCAAAGCCAGGCTGCAGAACGAGCAGGATTTGCACAAAATGCTGGGCGAGAAAATAGAAGCGGACAAAGCTGACGCGCAGATGCCAAAGAGCGCCCTGGTCACTGTTATTAATCCGGCCACGCCCGGCGAAATTCCAGTTTTTCCGAAGAAAACAACGACCATCGCATTGTGCGCCTTCATCGGGCTGCTGGTTGGCGTGAGCCTCGCGTTTTTCATTGAATATCTTGACACAAGCGTCAAGACTATTGACGAGGTTGAACGGGTCTTCCAATCGCCGGTCCTGGGCGTTATCCCGCAAAATGTGGGGATGCTTCTTGATGAAGCTCCGGACAGTTCGCATGCCGAAGCGTACCGTGTCCTGCGCACGAACATATTGTTCTCACGCAAGGACGACAATCTCAACACCCTGGTCGTTGTCAGCGCGGGGATGGGCGAGGGCAAATCCACCACTGTGGTCAATCTGGCCACCGTATTCGCGCAGGCCGGCCAGCGCACGCTGGTAGTGGATTCGGACTTGCGCCGTCCCACGCTTCACAAGGTGTTGCGAATGAATAACGATACCGGTCTGGTCAATTATTTGCTCAAGCAAGGCACTTTGGACCAGGTGATTCAAAATACGGCAGTGCCGCTGCTCGATTTTATGCCCAGCGGCAAATTGCCCGGGCGCCAGGTCAACATTCTGGGTTCGGAACCAATGCGCAATCTCATCAGCGAATTAAAACAGCGTTACGACTTTATTCTGTTTGATTCTCCGCCGATCATGGGCTTGAGCGACGCTTCGGTGCTGGCCAGTGAAGTGGACATGGCCGTTCAAATCATTCAATACCGTCGTTACCCGCAATTGATGAATATCCGCGCCAAGCAAATGGTTGAAAAAGTGGGCGGCAATCTTATCGGCATCGTCCTGAACAACATCAACATGGCCCAGGATGAGAGCTATTATTATTATGGCGGCTATTATTACCACAACAACGACGATTCACAGGAGTCGGCGGGTTCGAAGACGTCCGCGGGCGGTTCAGACCGCGTTGGAATCCAGCAAAAATATTGATCGCGCGCGCGTTAATTTCGCAAGGATAAGAATTCATGAAATTTGTATTAAAACTGACGCTGTTTTCGTGCGCCGCCGTTTTGGCCGGGACTGTGTTATCGGGCTGCGGTACGACCGAAGACCCGGTTTTGGCCGATAACCCGACTCCTCCCGCCGCGACCGGAACGGGAAGCGTCACCGGAATGGGGACTAATTCTCCCGATGTGTCCCCGATTTCACCGGAGGAGGCACGTTTTCAGCCCGGCGAAACTGTGAATATCAGTTCGACCACCGGCAGCGAATTGGTTTCGGCGGCGATTCCTTCAACTCCGCAATCGTACCTGATTGCCGACGATGGCACCATATCGTTGCCGCTGGTTGGCAACGTGCAGGCCGCAGGCAAAACTCCCGGGGAACTGCAGCGCATCATCACCAGTCTTTACGTTCCACAATATTATGTCCGCCTGGCTGTAACTGTCACGGCGTTGAATCGGGTGTATTACGTGGGCGGCGAAGTTGCCAAACCCGGACCTGAGGAATATCTGGGCCAGACGACCGTCACCAAGGCGATTCAGGCTGCGGGTGATTTCACAGTGTTCGCCAGCCACGTCGTTTGGCTGAAGAAATCTGACGGGACACGCATTTCCGTTGATGTGGATAAAGCGCTTAAAGATTCTGACAGCGACCCGATGGTGTTTCCGGGAGACCAGATTCAGGTGAATCGCCGGAAGATCTGATGATTCAACTTTACGTTCTTTCGGGAAAAAAGGCTGGCAGCCGTGTGGCTGCCAGCCGTTTTCCTTTCCGGATTGGACGCGATCCGGAAAGCGATTTGCCATTGGACGACGACGGAGTTTGGGGCCGGCACATCGTGCTGGAATTTCGAAGAAAAGAAGGATTCCGATTGGCGGCCACGCCCGAAGCCATTGCCGCCGTCAACAGCCAACCCGCCGCAGAAGTCCTCCTTCGCAATGGCGACATCATCACGCTCGGCTCGGCAAAACTTCAGTTCTGGATTGCCCCGGCCAGCCAGCGCGGCCTGCGGCTGCGGGAAAATCTTGTGTGGGCGTTGCTGTTTTTGGTTGCTGTGAGTGAAGTCGTTTTAATCTGCGCGACGCTGAATTGATTTATTCAATTTGCAATGGGTTGAATGGAGAATTAATTAATGCCTGAAATGGCGCGTGGCGGTGAATGCCATCGTCATTCCGCGCTCATTGGCCGCGGCGATCACGTCGGCATCCTTGACTGAACCGCCAGGCTGAATGGCGGCTGTTGCTCCGGCTTCCGCCGCGGCGATAAGTCCATCCGGGAAAGGAAAGAAAGCATCGCTGCAAACGGCACTGCCTGACAGCGACAGGTTGGCTTCCCGCGCCTTCCACACGGCGATGCGGCTGGCATCCACACGGCTCATTTGACCCGCGCCCACGCCCAGGGTCCTGTCGGAGCCCGAATACACAATAGCGTTTGATTTGACGTGCTTGACGACGCGCCATCCGAAAAGCATGGCCCGCAATTCATCGTCCGAAGGCTGCCGCGTGGTCACAATTTTCAGGTCTTCGCGGCCGGCCATTTTAAGATCGGACTGCTGCAAGAGATACGAATCAGCGCCGACGCTGCGCATGTCGAATGCATTGTTTCGGCGCGGTGATTTCAGGATTTGCATCAGCCGCAGGTTCTTTTTCTTGCGCAGAATGTCCAGCGCTTCGGATGAAAAATCCGGCGCGACGATGACTTCGGTGAAAATGTCAGAAATGGCATCGGCGCAGGGCCCGTCCATGATTTTGTTGACGGCGATGATTCCGCCGAATGGGGCTTGTTTATCGGTCGCGAAGGCCTTGTCCCATGCTTCGCGCAGGTTTTTTCCCTGACCCACGCCACAGGGGTTGGTGTGTTTTAAAATTGCCAGAGTGGGGGCCTGGTCTCCGAACTCATGGATTAAATGAGCTGCGGCGGTCAGGTCCAGGATATTATTGTAGGAGAGCTCTTTGCCATGGAGTTGCTGATAATGTTCATTGAACCGGCCGTAGAGCGCGGCGGCCTGGTGCGAATTTTCGCCGTAGCGCAACGGCTGCAGGAGCGGTGCCGACACCAGGAGCGATTTTGGAAGTTCTGAAGTATCTGCTTTGAATTCGGCGCCGAGGTGGGTTGCTATGGCCGCGTCGTATGCAGCGGTCCGGGCGAATACTTTCGCTGCCAGTGCGCGCCGCAGCTCCAGGGTTGTATTTCCATGTTCCGAGATCTGTCTCGCAACCTCGTCATAATCGGCTGGATCAACAACCACGGTGACGCTGTCATGGTTTTTGGCCGCGCTGCGCAGCATGGACGGGCCGCCAATGTCGATGTTTTCAATGGCATCATGGAGCGTGGCGCCTGGCCTGGCGACGGTTTGCTCGAATGGATAAAGATTGACCACCACCAGGTCGATCGGGACGATGCCATGCTCGCGTGCGGCGGCTTCGTGTTTTTCATTGCCGCGAATGAACAGCAGCCCGCCGTGGACTTTGGGATGCAATGTCTTGACGCGCCCGTCCAGCATTTCCGGGAAGCCAGTGTGCTGGCTGATGTCTTTGGCAGCCACGCCTGCCTCGCGCAACATTTTGGCAGTGCCGCCGGTGGAAAGGATTTCGATGCCGGCTTGCGCCAAAATCTGCGCAAACGCGACCAACCCCATTTTGTCTGACACGGAAATAAGCGCCCGTTGAATTTTCACCATAAACGATTAGCTTCCCGAAAGGTATAGCCCGCGTCAATTCGCAAAAAATGGTTTGTCGTAACGTGCGGTCCGGGCAGTAATTTTACACGAACGTGACTTGCGTTTAGTTAACCGTTGTCCATTTTTTATGCGCCGATGAAAATGGAAAAGAAGGGATTGTTGGATTGCGCCCGCGAGCCGTCGAGCGATTCATTAATCCGGGCGTTCTCGCTTTAGCCATTTTTGGGCCCAGGTTTTGGCTGCTCGTTTGGTCTTTAATTCCTCGGACAATTGTTTGTCCCGAATTTCATGGAGCAGGGCGCCCATTTCCGGGCCAGGTTTCATTCCAAGGGTGATCAGGTCTTTGCCGGTGAGCAATGGCGGCCGGATACGCGGCTTCTTTTTCAATTCTTTGGCCTGCTCCACCAAAAAATCGTAATGTTCCAGCGACCGGTGTGAGCCCAGGCAGTCGAGTTTGTGCAGTTGTAGTTCCAGGGGGAACGTTTCGCGCATCAGCAGGCGACGCAGCGTGGCTTTGCGCATTTGTTTCACGTCTTTGAACTGCATGTGCTGCCGCACGCACGCGACAATTTCGTCGAGCTCTTTTTTGGAAAAGCGCAGTCGATTGAGGATTTGGGCCGCCATCTCGGCGCCGACTTTCTCGTGTCCGTAAAAATGAATTGCCCCGGTTGTCTCATCGAGACTGGCGGTTGGCGGCTTGCCGATGTCGTGCAAAATGGCCGCCCAGGGCAGTGTGGCCGGCGCATTCGCCGGCAATTGTTCCAGCATGAGGCGAATATGATTATACACGCTGCCCTCGGGATGAAAATCGGGCGACTGGGCGCAGGTGATGGTTGGACACAATTCGGGCAACACGTGTTCCATCAGCCCGCTGTCCCGCAATAAATCCAGTCCCCGGGCGGCGTATGGCGGCCGGAATAGTTTTAAAAGCTCGTCCCGAATGCGCTCGCTGCTGATAAGCTTAATTTTAGGGGCAAACCTTTTAACAGCCGCAAACGTTTCCGCCTCGATTTCGAAATTCAATTGGGCGGCGAAGCGGACGGCGCGCAGCAGGCGCAAATGGTCTTCGCCAAAACGCTCTTCCGGACGGCCGATGGTGCGAATGATTTTGGCCAGCAAGTCGTCCTGGCCGCCAACCCAGTCGTACGTGGTCTTTGAAATGGGATCATAAAACAGGGCGTTGACGGTGAAATCGCGGCGAACGGCATCCGCCCGGGCGTCGCCGAACACGACTTTTTCCGGGCGGCGTCCATCGCGGTAGCCTTCGTCGCTTCGAAAGGTAGCGACCTGGAAATCGTGTTCGTTCTCGACGACAATGATCACGCCAAATTTTTTCCCGACGGCAATTGTCCGTTTGAAAAGGGCCTCGATTTGTTCGGGCCGCGCGTCGGTGGCGATGTCAATGTCCCACGGTTCGCGTCCCAGCAAATAATCGCGCACGCAACCGCCCACCCAGAATGCGGCAAAGCCGGCCTTTCGCAGGCGCGCCACTATTTTCTTCGCGATAGATTGTGGCGAATCAGCACTCATTTATCAGTTTAATGGATTAGTGGATGGGCGGGAATTCGGCAATTCGACAATCCTATATAGGCTGCTGCTATCCCTCCTCGGGTCCCCAAACGGTCTTGATATGCGCGACTCCCGTCCGGACCGCCTCTACGGGCACAGACGGACTTAATTCGAAAACTTTGATGTGTCGCGGTTGAACGAACGGCTTGAGCGCGGCGAAATTGATTGTGCCCGTGCCGGGCGCCGCGTGGTCGCGGGCGGGAAAAAGCACGTCGTGAATGTGGAATCCCTCGAGGCGGGGAGCGAGCGTTTGGAGAAAACGGACGTGCTCGATGATCCCGAGGTGTTCTTTGATTTGTGCGTGGCCGGTATCGTGCCAATAGCCTAATGCCGGGCTATCAATTTCGCGGAAAAATTCTTCAAAGTCAGCCTCCAGCGGCAATTCCTCGAGCGCCTGCCGGTTTTCACAACCCAATTTGAGCCCGCGACTTTGAGCTTCGGGCACGAGCGCGCGCAGTGTGTCTTTCATTCGTGAAAAAAACTTTTCCTTTTTGCCTTCGCGCGCGTTCGAGGCGTCCTGCTGGAGTGACTGGAATTTTTTTGAGCTTTGCCCGGCGTGTTCCAGCAATGCAGCCAGTTTGCCGGTGTAGTCTTTCATCTCGATGCTGCCCAGGTGCAGAACAACCGCCGCGGCTCCAACGCGCGCGGCAAATTCGAGGGTCCTTTGAGTATGTTTGACCGCCAGGTCCCGGTCGCGCGAATTATCGGCGGAAAACTCATACAAATTGGGTGAGGCCCGCGTCACGCCCAATGGGAGCGGACAAAAATTGTGCAGGCTGGAAATCTTGATGTCGCCCTTGTCCACAGCTTCGAGAATTCCGGGAACCAGACTGAGGCGGATTCCATGACTGAGTTCAGCGTACTCAAATCCCAATTCGCTGATTTCGCGCAACATGGCCCGGCCGTCGGAGTGTCGATGCGAATTCCAGCACGTTGAAAAGGAATACATGATTGGAGGGTTGAAATGGTTTAAGCGTTGAAGCGGCCGGAGAGCACAAATCTGTGCTTCTGCGGTTTGACGCTTCAACGCTTTAACGCGCCGGGGTATTACAGGTCCGCGTAGCGGGCCGAAAGCATGGCCGAAAAGCGGGCGGCCTTTTCCTTGCGGCGGCGGCGCTCGCTCGGCTTTTCAAAGTGCCGATGATTGCGCACGACCTTCAGCGTGCCTTCGCGGTCCACTTTTTTCTTCAGCCGTCGCAATGCGCGGTCCACCGGCTCGCCTTTTTTTAATTTAATTTCTGTCAACGCAACTCACTTCCTTTCTTACGCGGCACAAAACGGCCGCAAAATGAATGAATGAACACAATAGGTTTTCGGTGCCAAAAGTCAATGAATAAAATGCGGCTGGCCAAGGTGTGCGGGCGGATGAGACGAGATATTCAGGCGCAATCGCGTGGCTGCCACAACTCTGTCATTCAGTTCCCTTCGGATGCTTGAACAGTCGCTGCTTGTTTTTATAAAGGTAACACACAATCAATACGTTCAATATCAGAACGATCAAGAGACCGATTCTGGGATGTTGAAACAGATGCGAATGCGGTTGCGGCTCATCCGACGGATCCAATCGCGGAGCGCGCCGGCTGGTCAATTCAAAGACTTCAATCGGAATAAAGAACGCCGATTCGCCGATGGTCAGCCAGATCGCCCATTTGGCACGCATTGCAAGGCCCGCGCCGCCGGCGATAAGAAAACAACCATAGAGGGAAAAGGCCAGAGCGGTCACCTTCACGTTGCCGGGGGTTACCGTCGAAAGAAAATCACCGATATTGCGGAAAAAACGGTGTTCAGGATCCATGTGGACCCACTCGATGAATTTGCCGAAATCCTCCTGTAAATCGTGCCCCGCCAGTGAATAAATCCCGGCTGCAAGCAACAATAGCGCCCCCCCTTTGGCCAGTTTGCAAATGGCAATGAAATAAAGCGTTGGAGCGTGGTCTTTTCTTACCTCGCCTTTCGCTTGCGGGCTGGCGCTTTCCAACACGGTTGTTTTTTCCGGATCCATCAGCAAACCTTAGACAATAAAAAGGGCAAAAGTTCAGAAATCTTTAGCCGGTCCTGTTTCATTGAGTCGCGTTCCCGCAAGGTAACAGTATCTTTGAGATCGTCGCCCTTTTCGCCCAGGGTTTCAAAATCAATCGTCAGGCAGAATGGCGTGCCGATTTCATCCTGCCGGCGGTACCGCCGGCCGATCGCACCCGCCTCATCATAGAAAACCGTCATGTGGGGGCGAAGCAAATCGCGGACCGTTTTGGCTTTGGCCACCAGGTCGGGTTTGTTTTTCAAGAGTGGGAATACCGCGGCTTTGATTGGGGCGATACGCGGAGCGAAACGCAGGACCACCCGGCTTTCCATTTTCCCCTTCTCGTCCGGCGCTTCATCCTCGGCGTAAGCGCTGCACAAAATCGCCAGCAAAATCCGGTCAACGCCCACCGCCGGCTCGATGACGTGCGGAATATATTTTCGCTTTGCCGCCTCGTCGAAATATTCCATCGCGACGCCGCTGAATTTCGCGTGTTGTGACAAATCATAATTGCCGCGCGCGGCGATGCCCCACAGTTCCTGAGTCCCGAATGGATACTGAAACATCAGGTCCGTGGTGCCTTTGGAATAGTGTGACAATTTTTCTTTTGGATGATTGTATTCGGAAAGTCGGGCCGCCGGAATTCCCACCGAGACAAGCCAGTCGCGGCACCAATCGATCCAATAGCGATGCCATTTCATCCAATCATCCTGGTCGCTGATAAAATATTCCATTTCCATTTGTTCGAATTCGCGGCTGCGGAAGATGAAATTGCGCGGCGTAATTTCATTTCGGAAGGATTTGCCCATTTGCGCGATGCCGAAAGGGATTTTGACCCGGCCGGTGTCAACGATGGCTTTGAAATCCACGAACATTCCCTGGGCAGTTTCAGGACGCAGATAGGCAACGGCCGACTCGTCGCGCAGTGCCCCAACGTAGGTTTGCAACATCATATTGAACGCGCGAGGCGCCGTCAGGCTGCCCGGTTCTCCAGTCGCCGGAGATGGAATCAGGGGGATTTCTTCCGGATTGGCCTGGGTAAAATCACGCGCAACGAGGGGCGCCAGTTGTCCCCGAACGGATTTTTTTCGTTTGAGCTCGGTGGCTTTTTCCCGCAGTTCCTCATCAGTGCGGTCGCCTTCCAATGCGACGACATAGCCAATCGTTTGAGGAGCCGGGTTTGAGAGGGAAGTTTCGGCGGGCGATTCCGGAATCACATCCACGCGGGCAAAGAAAAGCTGATCGGCGCGAAACCGTTGCTTTGACGTTTTGCAATCCACCATGGGATCGTTAAACCCGGCAACGTGGCCTGACGCCTCCCAAACTTTGGGATGCATGATGATGGATGATTCCAGGCCTACTATGTCGTCGCGACGGCGAACCATATCGTTCCACCAGCAATCGCGTATGTTCTTGCGCAATTCGGCCCCAAGCGGTCCGTAGTCCCAAAAACCGTTAATGCCTCCGTAGATTTCAGAGGATTGAAAAATAAACCCGCGCCGTTTGCATAACGACACGATTTTCTCCATCAGTGGATTTTCTTTTGGTTCGGCCATGA
>Ga0335073_10005868_pt1 | contig 17251 bp, 13 predicted proteins | sample Lox_Sample_22_FD_207093 | JGI IMG/M metagenome (GOLD analysis project Ga0335073, IMG submission 207093) | Soil microbial communities from Loxahatchee National Wildlife Refuge, Florida, United States - Lox_Sample_2.2 | ecosystem: Environmental > Terrestrial > Soil > Wetlands | place: USA...
ATGCACCTGGGCAGCCGCGGCCACCAGCTCCTGGCCGCCGCGTGCGCCGACAAGCTGGCGCCGCGCAGCCTGGCGCTGCGCTGAGCCTGTGGACCGTTGTGTGGACGACTAGTGGAAAAACGGAGGTCCACGGGGGATAACGCCGGGTGTCTTGTGGATGGCTAAAGAATCTTTAGATTGCTGTCCGGAAGCTCTTGTGCAGGCACTTGGCGAGGCAGTAGAAATGCACTCACCACCTCACGCGGACACCGATCCGGGGGCAACTCCGGAACGCAGGGGAGGCCGGGAAACCGGAGTTCCAGGCGGGTGTCTGGCGGTGGCGGTCCGGTCGGCAGCGGACAGCAGCCGGGTGACCGGCCAGCCGAGCGATCGGCACGCTGGGCTGCACGGCCGGGCGAGGCCCCTCCATCTCATACATGGGGGGGCCTCGTATTTATTGAACCTTGTTCACCGGTCGATTTCATCCCGCCACCGTCCCGGCACGGCAGAGCCATAACGGGCCGGCCCGGCCTGCCGCAGCACGCAGCGCCCCTGTCGCCGAACGTGCGACGCCGTAGGCAGGGCGGACGATAATGAAACTGACGCGGGCGACGTGGGTACCCCCGAGCTCACGTCGCCGCGTCCCATCGCCGCGCCGGCAGTACCCCCCGGCGGTGCGGCCCGGTAGCGTTCAGTGCATGACAGCTACCACAACGCCCGAGGGCGGCGGCGCGGCCCCGTTCGGCCGGATGCTCACCGCGATGATCACGCCGATGCTCGGCGACGGGGCGGTCGACTACGACGGGGCGGCCCGGCTGGCCGAGTACCTGGTCACCGAGATGCGGAACGACGGGCTGGTGATCAGCGGCACGACCGGCGAATCGCCGACCACAACGGACATCGAGAAGGACACGCTGCTGCGTGCCGTGATCGAGGCCGTGGGGGACCGGGCCACGATCGTGGCCGGCGTCGGCACCAACGACACCGCGCACACCTGCGAGCTCGCGCGCCAGGCCGAGGAGGTCGGCGCGGACGCCCTGCTCGTGGTCACGCCGTACTACAACAAGCCGCCGCAGGCCGGGCTGGCGGCGCACTTCACCACGGTGGCCGACTCGACCGGACTGCCGGTCATGCTCTACGACATCCCCGGCCGGACCGGCACCGCGATCGCCACCGAGACCCTGGTGCAGCTGTCCGCGCACCCGCGGATCGTCGCGGTCAAGGACGCCAAGGGCGACTTCGGCGCCGGGTCCGTGGTCATGGCCAGCACCGGCCTGGTCTTCTACTGCGGCGATGACATGCTGAACCTGCCCTGGCTGTCGGTCGGCGCGGCCGGCTTCGTCAGCGTGCACGGTCACGTGGTCGGCGACCGGCTGCACGAGATGATCGACGCTTACCTGGACGGCGACGTGGCCACGGCCCTGGCCATCCACCGCGAGCTGCTGCCGGTGTACACCGGCATGACCCGGATGCAGGGCACGGTCTCGACCAAGGCGGCGCTGGCCATGCTCGGGCTGGCCGGCGGCCCGGTCCGCCTGCCGCTCGTCAGCGCGACTACGGCGGAGGCGGAGCGGCTGCGCACGGACCTGGTGGCAGGCGGCGTGAAGATCCGGTGAGTCACCCGCACCCGGAACTGGGGCCGCCGCCACCCCTGCCTGCCGACGGCCTGCGGATCGTCGCGCTGGGCGGGATCGGCGAGATCGGCCGGAACATGACGGTCTTCGAGCACGCGGGCCGGCTGCTGGTCGTGGACTGCGGGGTGCTGTTCCCCGAGCCCGACCAGCCGGGGGTCGACCTGATCTTGCCGGACTTCTCGCCCATCGAGGGCCGGCTGGACGAGATCGAGGCGCTCGTGCTCACGCACGCGCACGAGGACCACATCGGCGCGGTCCCGTACCTGCTGCGGCTGCGGCCCGACCTGCCCGTGGTCGGGTCCCGGCTGACGCTGGCGCTGGTGGCCAGCAAGCTGCAGGAGCACCGGCTGACCCCTGAGGCCCACGAGGTGGAGGAGGGCACGAGGCGTTCGTTCGGGCCCTTTGATCTTGAATTTTTCTCGGTGAACCACTCCATTCCCGACGCGCTGGCGGTCGCCATCCGGACCCGCGCGGGGCTGGTGCTGCACACCGGGGACTTCAAGATGGACCAGCTGCCGCTGGACGGGCGGCTGACCGACCTGGGCGGCTTCGCGCGGCTCGGCGCCGAGGGCGTGGACCTGCTGATGTCGGATTCCACCAACGCCGAGATCCCCGGCGTCGTCACCACCGAGCGGGCGATCGGCCCGGTGCTCAACGAAGTCTTTGACGTCGCGAGCCAGCGGATCATCGTGTCCTGCTTCGCCAGCCACGTGCACCGCGTGCAGCAGGTGATGGACGCCGCCGCCGCGCACGCGCGCAAGGTGGCGCTGGTCGGCCGGTCCATGGTGCGGAACATGGGCGTCGCCCGCGAGCTCGGCTACCTGCGGGTGCCGTCGGTCCCCGGGGGCCTGCTGGTGGACCTGCGCGAGGCCGAGGAACTGCCGCCCGAGCAGATCGTGCTGATCTCCACCGGGTCGCAGGGCGAGCCGATGTCGGCGCTGGCCCGGATGGCCGCCCGGGACCACCCGATCAGGATCGCCGAGGGCGACACGGTCATCCTCGCCTCGTCGCTGGTGCCGGGGAACGAGAGCGCCGTGAACCGGGTCATCAACGAGCTGACCCGGCTGGGCGCGCGGGTGGTGCACCGGGGCAACGCGCTGGTGCACGTGTCGGGGCACGCGCCCGCCGGCGAGCTGCTCTACGTGCTGAACCTGGTGCGGCCGAGCAACTTCATCCCGGTGCACGGGGAGTGGCGGCACCTGCGGGCGCACGCGGAGCTGGCCGCGCTGACCGGCGTGCCGGACAAGAACATCGTCTTCGCCGAGGACGGGGTGGTGGTCGACCTGGTCGACGGCCAGGCCGCGGTCAGCGGGCACGTCCAGGTCGGCTACGTGTACGTGGACGGATCGTCGGTTGGCGAGGTCACCGAGGCGTCGCTGAAGGACCGGCGGATCCTCGGCGACGAGGGCTTCGTGTCCGTGGTGGTCGTGGTCGACTCCACCACCGGGAAGATGGTCGCGGGCCCGGCGATCCACGCCCGCGGCTCCGGGATCGACGACGCGGCCTTCAACGAGATCCGGCCGCGGATCGAGGAGGCGCTGGCCCGGGCGGCCGCCGACGGGATCAGCGACTCCTACCAGCTGCAGCAGCTGGTCCGCCGGACGGTCGGGCGCTGGGTGAGCGACAACTACCGCCGCAGGCCGATGATCATCCCTGTGCTGGTCGAGGTCTGAGAAAAACCTCTCGCGGCGGCCGGGGCAGCGCCGGATACTCAACCTTCATGGAGGACGCTGTGCACCCCGCGCTGCGGCGGGTGCTGCGGGAGGCCGGCGACCCGGCCCTGGTCGACACGCTGGCCGCGCTGCCCGGCTCCGACCTGACCACGGTCCTGCTCGAGGTGCAGCGCCGGCGGGCCAGCCGGATCACGCCCGCCGAGGTGATGCGGACCTATGGCCGCGACCGGTTCGCGGCGCCCGCCGTGGTGGGCTTCGGGCCGCAACGGCGGGCCGAGGACGCCATGCTGGCCGCGCTGCCCGCCGGGTTCGAGGTGCTCACCCTGGCCCCGGTCCTGCCGCTCGGCGCCATCTCGGCCGTGGCCACGGTGGACCCGCGCAACGTGATCGCCACCGTCCGGGGCAGCGAGGTGGCCGCCGACCCGACCAACGGGCTGGCCCTGGAGGCCGCCACGCGCCGCCGTGCCGCCCTGGCGGCCGGGGCCCGGTCCGCCGGACTGGTCCGGCTGGCCGCCACCCAGCGGGTGGCCCGGGCCCAGCAGGTCGGCGGGCCGGTCAGCTTCGCGCACTTCCAGCTGCTCGGCGCGGTCACCGCCGGGCGGGACACCGGCGGCCGCGGGTTCGAGCGGGACGCCGTCACCGAGCACCTCGGGTTCGCCGCCGCCGGGCTGCGCCGGCTCGGCGCGTCGCGGATCCGGTTCGAACTCACCTGCCTGGACCCGGCGCTGTCGGAGGTCACCGCGGCGGCGGCCGCCGCGCTGGCCGGCGCCGAAGCCGTCGAGGTCGCCGACGCCCCGCAACGGCGCAGCGGCCGCGGCTACTACACCGGGCTGTGCTTCAAGGTCCAGGCGGCCTTCGGCGGGCCGGAGCTCGAGGTCGGCGACGGCGGGTTCACCGACTGGACCGCCCAGCTGCTGGGCAGCCGCAAGGAGCGGCTGCTGATCAGCGGTTACGGCATCGACCGGATCGCCCTCGCCAGCGGCGCCTAGTCGGGCCGCGCCGCCCGGGCATCAGGGGTGGGCGTCCCGGCGGTCAGCCGTCGGCCAGCTGCCGGAGCCGGAACCGCTGCAGCTTGCCGGTGTTCGTCCGCGGCAGCGCCACCAGGAACTGCACAGCGCGCGGGTACTTGTACGGCGCGATCTGCTGCTTCACGTAGTCCTGCAGCTCGCTCGCCTTCGCCTCGCTGCCGTCCACGCCGTCGGCCAGCACCACGAAGGCCTTGACGATCTGGCCGCGGGTCTCGTCCGGGACCCCGACCACCCCGCACTCGGCCACGTCCGGGTGGCCGAGCAGGACCTCCTCGATCTCCGGGCCGGCGATGTTGTAGCCGCCAGAGATGATCATGTCGTCGCTGCGCGCCTGGTACCAGAAGTAGCCGTCGCCGTCGCGGATGTAGGTGTCGCCGGTGAAGTTCCAGCCGTCGTGCACGTACGACCGCTGCCGGTCATCGGCCAGGTACCGGCAGCCGGTAGGGCCCTTGACCGCCAGCCGGCCAGGCTCCCCGTCGCTGACCGGCTTGCCCTCGTCGTCCAGGATGGCCGCCTCGTAGCCGGGGACGGCCCGGCCGGTCGACCCGGGGCGGATCTCGTCGTCGGAGGACGAGATGAAGATGTGCAGCATCTCGGTGCTGCCGATCCCGTCGATGATCTTCACGCCGGTCGCGTCGTAGAAGGCCTGCCAGGTCGATCCGGGCAGGTGCTCCCCGGCCGAGACCGGCCGGCGCAGCCCGCGCAGCTGCCCGGCCTTGCCCGTGGCGAGCATGGCCCGGAACGCGGTGGGCGCCGTGGACAGCACGGTCACGCCGCGGGCGGCGATCTGGTCCGCGAGCTCCGCGGGCGTGGCCTTCTCCAGCAGCAGCGTGGCCGCGCCCGCGCGCAGCGGGAACACCAGCAGCCCGCCGAGCCCGTAGGTGAAGGCCAGCGGCGGAGTGCCGGTGAAGATGTCGTCGGGGCACGGCTTGAGCACGAACTCGGAGAACGTGTCCGCGATCGCGAGCAGGTCGCGGTGAAAGTGCATGGCCGCCTTGGGCCGGCCGGTGGTGCCGGAGGTGAACGCGATCATGGCCACGTCGTCGGCCGCGGTGGCCACGGCCGCGAAGTCGCCGGGCATCCGGGCGGCGCGCTGGGCCAGGTCCGCGGGCCCGGTACCGCCGTACTCGACGATCTGCAGGCCGTCCACGCCCGCGGCGGCCAGCTCGCCGGTGAACCGGTGGTCGCACAGCGCCAGCCGGGGCCGGGCGACCCGGCCGATGGTGGCCAGCTCGCCGGCCCGCAGCAGCGACATCGTGGGCACCGCGACACCGCCGGCCTTGAGCACCCCGAGCCAGCAGGCGGCGAGCCACGGGTTATTCGGGCCGCGCAGCAGCACCCGGTGGCCGGGCACCACACCCAGGTCCTCCGCCAGCACCCGGGCGACCTGGTTGGAGATGCGCCGCACCTGTGCATAGCTCCAGGCGGCATCCGGGGACGTCAGGCAGGGCCGGTCGCCGCCGCGGGTGTCGGCGGTCACGTCCAGCAGCTCGACCGCGGCGTTGAGCCGGTCGGGGTAGCGCAGCCCGGGCAGCGAGAACTTCAGCTCCGGCCAGAGCCCGTCCGGCGGCAGGTTGTCCCGGCAGAACGTGTCAACGTGCGCGGACGGCGAGAGCTGCATGGCCGGACCCCCTCGGGCGAACGAGAACTACCCCAGTATTCCGCTATGTTCCTGGGATGACGACCTTCACCGAGGCGCCAGGCAGCGGCCCGGGGTGGCAGGTCCAGCCGCGGGCGCTGATCGTGACGATCTACGGCCTGTACGCCCGCGAGGCGGCCGGCTGGCTCAGCGTGGCCTCGCTGATCCGCCTGCTGGCCGAGCTGGGCGTGGACGAGCCCGCGGTGCGTTCGTCGATCTCGCGGCTGAAGCAGCGCGGGGTGCTGGAGCCGCGCCGGGCCGGCGGCGCGGCGGGCTACGCGCTGTCCCGCCGCGGCCGTGACATCCTGGCCGAGGGCGACCAGCGGATCTTCGGCCGGCCGCGCGCCCGGGCCGCCGACGGATGGCTGCTCGCCGTGTTCAGCGTGCCCGAGCCGCAACGGCAGCGGCGGCACGCGCTGCGTTCCCGGCTGACCTGGCTCGGCTTCGGCACCGTGTCGGCGGGCGTGTGGATCGCGCCCGGGCACCTGGCCGACGAGACCGCCGCGGCGCTCGAGCGTGGCGGCCTGTCGGCGTACGTGAGCCTGTTCCGCGCCGACTACCTCGCGTTCGGCGACCTGCGGGAGCAGGTCGGGCGGTGGTGGGATCTGGACCGGCTGCAGGGCCTGTACCAGGCGTTCCTCGACTCGGTCGGCCCGGCGCTGGCCGAGCCGGGCGGGCGGGGCGGCGCCGAGGCGTTCGCCTCCTACGTCCGGGCGCTCACCGCCTGGCGGCGGCTGCCGTTCCTCGATCCCGGGCTGCCCGCGGAGCTGCTGCCGCCGGACTGGAACGGCCTGCGGGCGGACGCGGCGTTCGCCGCGCTGCGGGAGCGGCTGGCCGGCCCGGCCCGCGCCCACGTGCTCGAGGTCACCGGCGGGCCGCCGCCGGACGTCACGGGATGACCGCGTAGCCCTGGATCTCGACCAGCGCGCCGGGGTGCCACAGCGCGGCGACCCCGACGCCGGCCATGGCCGGGTAGTCGCGGCCGGCCAGCCGCCGCCACACCAGGCCAAGCTCGCGCCCGTGCGCGCGATAGTCGTCCAGGTCGACCGCGTAGACGGTCAGGCTGGCCAGGTGCTCGGGTGCGCCGCCGGCCGCGCGCAGCGCCTCGAGCACGTTGGCCAGGGCCCGTTCGAACTGCGCGACGACCGTGGTGCCCACGATCGCGCCGTCGGCGCCGTGGGCGATCTGGCCAGCCAGGAACACCAGCCGGCCGCCGGTGGTCACCACCGCGTGCGAGAAGCCGGACGGCGGCGGCAGCGACGGCGGGTTCACCCGCTCAAGCTCCATCTGGTCTCCTCCCGGGGGTCCATCTCGCGTGCCGGGTTCCCGGCTCGCCCTCCCGGATCAGCTGCAGCCGGGGGCGCGGGCCGTCGCTGCGCCCGGTCTGCGGCGGCCTGCTTCCGGCCCGCCACGGAGCGGGCCACGCGGCGGCCGGGCCATCGTAGCCCTGCTCGGCCGCGGCGTGCAGGGTCCAGTTCGGGTCGTACAGGTGGGCCCGGCCCAGCGCGCACAGGTCGGCCCGGCCGGCCAGGATGATCGAGTTCACGTCGTCGTAGGACGAGATCACCCCGACGGCGACGGTGGCGATGCCGACCTGGTTGCGGATCGCGTCCGCGAACGGCGTCTGGTAGGACCGGCCGAAGGCCGGCGTCTCGTCCGGCGTGACCTGACCCGTGGACACGTCGATGGCGTCCGCGCCCGCAGCCTGGAACGCTCGCGCGATCTCGATCGCGTCCTCGCCGGTGATGCCGCCCGGATACCAGTCGGTGGCCGAGATGCGCACGGTCATCGGCTTGCCCGCGGGCCAAGCCTCCCGCATCGCCACGAACACCTCCAGCGGGTAGCGCAGCCGCCCGGCCAGCGCCCCGCCGTAGCCGTCGCCGCGCTGGTTGGTGACCGGCGAGATGAACGACGACAGCAGGTAACCGTGCGCGCAGTGCAGTTCGATCAGGTCGAAGCCGCAGCGCTCGGCGGCGAGCGTGGCGTTGACGAACTGCTGCCTGATCTCGGCCATCGCGGCCGTGGTGAGCTCGCCGGGCACCTGGCTGACGCCGGGCAGGTACGGGATCGGGGAGGGGGCGCACACCTCCCAGTTGCCCTCGGGCAGCGGCTCGTCCATGCCCTCCCACATCAGCCGGGTGGAGCCCTTGCGGCCGGAGTGGCCGAGCTGCAGCCCGATCTTCGCAGTGGAGTTCTCGTGCACGAACCGGGTGGTCCGCCGCCAGGCCGCCTCGTGCTCGGGCGCGTACATCCCGGCGCAGCCCGGGGTGATCCGGCCCTCCGGGCTGACGCAGACCATCTCGGTCATGACCAGGGCGGCGCCGCCGAGCGCCTTGCCGCCCAGGTGCACCAGATGGAAGTCGGACGGCGTGCCGTCGGCCGAGGAGTACATGTCCATCGCGGATACCACGACCCGGTTCTTCAGCTCCAGGCCCCGCAGCCGCAACGGCTGGAACATCGGCGGGACCACGTCGCCCGCCCCCATGCCCCGGCGCTTCTCGTGCCCGGCAAACCAGCCGTCGATCCGGTCCGCGAACTCCGGGTCGCGCACCCGCAGGTTGCCGTGGGTGACCCGGCGGCTGCGGGTCATGATGTTGAACGCGAACTGCTCGGGCTCCTGGCCGGCGTACTGGCCGAGGTTCTCGAACCACTCCAGGCTGGCCTGCGCGGCGCGCTGCGTGGACGCCACCACCGGCCGGCGCTCGGCCTCGTAGGCGGCCAGCGCCGCGTCCAGCCCCGGCTGCTCGTGCAGGCAGGCGGCCAGCGCCAGCGCGTCCTCCATGGCCAGCTTGGTCCCCGAGCCGATGGAGAAATGAGCCGTGTGCGCGGCGTCGCCGAGCAGGACCACATTGCCGTGCCGCCAGCTCTGGCAGCGCAGCGTGCCGAAGCTGATCCACTTGGAGTTGTTCGCGTGCACCGCGTGGCCGTCCAGCACGTGGCCGAACAGCTCGGCGATCCGCCCGATCGACGCCTCGTCGGACGTGCCCGGGGGCAGGTCCGGCGGCGCGAGCCGGCCGAACCCGGCCGCGCGCCAGACCGAGTCGTGCATCTCGACGATGAACGTGCTGCCGGTCGCGTCGTAGGGGTACCCATGAATCTGCATCACGCCGTACGGCGTCGGCTCGATGTAGAACTTGAACGCGTCGAAGACCAGGTCGGTGCCGAGCCACATGTACTTGCACCGCCGGACGTCAACATCGGGCCCGAACGCGGCCTCCGCCGCCTTCCGCACCCCGGAGTTGGCCCCGTCCGCGGCCACCACCAGGTCGTGGCGCTCGGACAGCTCCGCGGCCGGCGGGGCCTCGGTGCGGAAGTGCACGCTCACGCCGAGCTCACGGCACCGGCGCTGCAAGATCTGCAGCAGCCGCCGGCGGCTGAGCGCGGCGAAGCCGTGCCCGCCGCTGGTGATCACCTGGCCCTTGACGTGCACGTCGATGTCGTCCCAGCGGGCGAACTCGCGCTCCATCGCGCGGTAGATCGCGGCGTCGGCGTGCTCGATGCCGCCCAGGGTCTCGTCCGAGAACACCACGCCGAAGCCGAACGTGTCGTCGGCCGCGTTCCGTTCCCAGACGGTGATCTCGCTCGCCGGGTCGAGCTGCCGGGCGAGAGCCGCGAAGTACAGCCCGCCCGGGCCGCCGCCCACCACCGCGATCCGCATTCCCCGGCCTTTCCCGCCACGGGCCGGCCTTCCGTCGGTCACCGGCCTCACGTCGACCCGCCCATCACCGGCCCGCTTCGACAGTATGCTGTTCTAGCGACGATCGTCAACACAACGCCTTATTCCTGGCTCGCCTGGGCGACACACGGGCTCGGGGTCGTCGCCCTGGCGCGAAATGCCCGATACCTTGGAGATCATGGCGACCCGTGCGCCCAAGACTGGAGCGCGCCCGAAGTCCGGGACGGCCGGGCGGTCCCGCCCGGCGCGTTCCGCGCGCTCGAAGGACAGTGCCAGCCCCGGCCGCAAGCAGGCCGCGCGGTCGCGCGGCGGCCGGCGGACAAGCAGCTACCGCCCTCCGACCGGGCGGCGCTATAGCCGGGAGCCCTCGGCCAACCCGGTCGTGATCCTGGTCGGCTGGACGGCCGCCGCGGTCACCGGCGTGTGGATGGCCCTGGCGCACATGGTCGGGACCGCGGCCCGGGCCTTCGGCCGGAACGCGCGGGACCTGGATCCGGCCCACCGCCGGGACGGGGCCGGGCTGGCCATCCTGGGTCTGGCCATCATCACCGCCGCGGCGGTCTGGTGGCACCTGGGCAGCGTCATCGGCCGGCACCTGTCGCTCGCGGTCCGTAACGGGTTCGGCGCGGCGGCCTGGGTGGTGCCGATCCTGCTGGCCCTGCTGGCCTGGCGCTACCTGCGGCACCCCGACCGGAACGCGGAAATCGCCCGCATGGTGATCGGCTGGACGGCGCTGATCATCGGCGTGCTCGGCCTCGTGCACATCGCCCACGGGACGCCCCGGCTGGCCGACGGCACGGCCGCGATCCGAGCGGCGGGCGGCCTGATCGGCTACGCGGTATCGGCGCCGCTGGTCGCGGTGCTGACGCCCTGGGTCGCGACGCCGCTGCTCGCGCTGGTCGCGTTCTTCGGCGTGCTGGTGATCACCGGGACGCCGGTGCACCGGGTGCGGGCCCGGCTCGCCGACCTGCACCGGCGGTACCTGTGGGGCCAGCCGGCCGGGGACGCCGAGGCCGAGACGGACGACGCCGGCCAGGCGGACCGCCCCGGCGGTCCGCTGACCAGGGGCAGGCGCAAGAAGCAGGAGGCGATCGAGGCCGGCGACCACGAGCGGCCCTACGACACGCCGCTGGTGGGCGGGATCCTGCCCCGGGACGGCACCCGGGCCGGCCGGGACGCCCGGCCCGCGGCGGACGCGGTGCCCCCGGTCGCCGAGGACGCCGCGGCCAGCGAGATGCTGACGTTCGGCCCCGGGGTCACCGGGTCGCGGAGCCGGCCGGCCGACGCGGCCGCGCCCGGGACGTCATGGCGCGATTCGTGGCCCGGTTCCGAGCCTGGCCGGGATGGCCCCCCGGTGCCGGCGGGCGCTCCGGCCGGGACGGGCGGCGCCGACCACCGCAAGCCCGGCGAGCAGCTCATGCTGACCAGCACCAGCGACGCCAGCTACACGCTGCCGCCCGCCGCGCTGCTGCGGCCGGGGACGCCGCCGAAGAGCCATACCCGCGCCAACGACGTGGTAAAAGAGGCGCTGTCTGCGGTGCTGGAGCAGTTCGAGGTGCCTGCCGAGGTCACCGGGTTCACCCGGGGGCCGACCGTGACCAGGTACGAGATCACGCTCGACCCGGCCGCGGCGGTCAAGGTGGAGCGGGTCACCGCGCTGTCCAAGAACATCGCCTACGCGGTGAAGAGCGCTGACGTCCGGATCCTGTCGCCGATCCCCGGCAAGTCCGCGATCGGCGTGGAGATCCCCAACACCGATCGCGAGATCGTCAGCCTGGGCGACGTGCTGCGGTCCCCGGCGGCGGTCGCCGACCACCACCCGATGGTGGTCGGCCTGGGTAAGGACGTCGAGGGCGTGCACGTGGTGGCCAACGTCGCGAAGATGCCTCATATGTTGATCGCGGGCGCCACTGGAGCGGGAAAATCGACATGCATCAATGGACTGATCGCGTCGATCCTGCTGCGGGCGACGCCCGACGAGGTCCGGATGATCCTGATCGACCCCAAGCGGGTTGAGCTCGCCGCCTACCAGGGCATCCCGCACCTGATCACCCCGATCATCACCAATCCCAAGCGGGCCGCAGACGCGCTGGGCTGGGTGGTCGGCGAGATGGACCGCCGCTACGACGACCTCGCGGCGTCCGGGTTCCGGCACCTGGACGACTTCAACAAGGCGGTGCGCTCGGGAAAGCTGACCGCCCCGCCCGGCAGTGAGCGCGTCTACGAGCCGTACCCCTACCTGCTGGTGATCGTCGACGAGCTCGCCGACCTGATGATGGTGTCCCCCCGCGACGTCGAGGACTCCGTCGTGCGGATCACCCAGCTGGCCCGGGCGGCCGGTATCCACCTGGTGCTCGCCACGCAGCGCCCCAGCGTGGACGTGGTCACCGGGCTGATCAAGGCCAACGTGCCGTCCCGGCTCGCGTTCGCCACCTCAAGCCTGACCGACAGCCGGGTCATCCTGGACCAGCCGGGCGCCGAGAAGCTAGTGGGCCAGGGCGACTCGCTGTTCCTGCCGATGGGTCAGAGCAAGCCGATGCGGCTGCAGAACGCGTTCGTGACCGAGAAGGAGATCCGCGAGGTCGTCGCGCACTGCAAGAAGCAGGCCGATCCCGCCTATCGCGACGACGTAACCGTGCCCGAAGGCCAGCAGCGGGAGATCGACGCGGACATCGGAGACGACCTCGAGTACCTGCTCCAGGCGGCCGAGCTCGTGGTCAGCACCCAGTTCGGGTCCACCTCGATGCTGCAGCGCAAGCTGCGGGTGGGCTTCGCCAAGGCAGGCCGGCTGATGGACCTGCTGGAGAGCCGGGGCGTGGTCGGGCCCAGCGAGGGCTCGAAGGCCCGGGACGTGCTGGTCAAGCCGGACGACCTGGGGGCGCTGCTTGCGTCCTTGCGGGGCAGCCCGGAAAGCTGAACCCCGGGTTGTCGGCTGAACCGCCCCTGACCGATTACTGAGGGAGTTCAGAAGGTTCAGGGGTCGTAGCCAGCCGGTCGGCGCGGGATACTTATAGTGCCGTCGTAGAGGGCCGGCTTCCCGTTGGCTGGCTGATGGATGTCTGCAGTTGGTGACCGCCCCCTCACGCAGGGAACGCGAAGGAAGACCCGGGCAGCTGTCACCGCGCCCCGTCCCTCCCGGACGGCGCACAGCGACGAAGGCACGGCGAGACAAGGAGTGGAGGCGCGCCGTGAGCATCGGTGACACCCTGGCCGAGGCACGCCGCCAGGCTGATCTCACCGTCACGCAGGTCAGCCAGCGAACCTGCATCCGGGAGACGATCATCCGGGGGATCGAGCGAGGCGATTATTCTGGGTGCGGCGGCGATTTCTACGCCCGGGGCCATATCCGCAGCATCGCCCGGGCCGTGGGGGCCGACCCGGAAGCCCTGATCCGGGAGTACGACGAGACGCAGGGCGCGCCGCGGGCCATCTCCGCCGCCGACGTCTTCGAGCCCGCCACGCCCATCAAGATCAGGGAACGCCGCGGGCCGAACTGGAGCCTGGCCATGCTCTTGGCGCTCGCCGTCATCGTCGGCCTGGTCGTGTACCACCTGGTGTCATCCCCGTCCCCGTCCAGGCCGACCGCGGCCTCGTCCGGCTCGCGGCACGTGGGAACCACGGCGCACAAGCCCGGAGCCAAGCCCACGGCGCACCCGCACCCGACCGCCACGCCCTCGCCGCCCGTGCTGGCCAACCAGGTGGTGATCCGGCTTACGGCCACCGAGGCCTGCTGGGTGCAGCTCACCACGGCCAGCGGAACGCAGATCTACCAAGGCATCATCAACCCCGGCGGCTCGATGAACTGGACCGAGAACCAGCCGGTGAGCCTGGTACTCGGCAATCCGGCCGGCGTCTCGCTGACCGTCAACGGGAAGAACCCGATCCAGGCGGGCCAGACCAACCCGGTCACGCTCAGCCTCGGGCCGGGGCAGCAGGTCTCCTCCGGCTGACCGGGGGCGCCGCCGGGCCGGGTTCCGCGGTCACCGCCGGTGCCGTCGCACGGCCGGAGTTACCGTAGTCTGCCGGTGTGTCATCGAGCCGTCCCGCCGCGCAGCATCGGGCCCCGGAGCACGCCGCCGCCAAGCGCGTGAGCCTGGTCACGCTGGGCTGCGCGCGGAACGAGGTCGACTCGGAAGAGCTCGCGGCCCGCCTCGAGGCCGGGGGGTGGACCGTGTCCGGGGCCGACGGCGACGCCGAGGTGGTTCTGGTCAACACCTGCGGCTTCATCCAGGCGGCCAAGCAGGAGTCGATCGACGAGCTGCTCAGCGCCGGGTCGGGCGGCGCGAAGGTCGTGGCCGCGGGCTGCCTGGCCGAACGTTACGGCTCCGGCCTCGCCGAGGCACTGCCCGAGGCGCAGGTCCTCGGCTTCGACGACTACGGCGACATCGCCACCCGGCTCGACGCGGTGCTCGACGGTCGGCGCTGGCCTGCGCACGAGCCCCGGGACCGCAGGCGCCTGCTGCCGATCTCCCCGGCCGGCCGGCCGCAGGCCGCGGGCGGCGGCATCCCCGGGCACGGCACGGCTGCGGACCCGGCCGCCCGCGGTGTGCTGCCGGATCTCCCGCCGGGGATAGCCCCGGCCTCGGGGCCGCGGGTGCTGCGCCGCCGGCTCGACGGCGGCGTCGTGGCGCCGCTGAAGATCGCATCGGGCTGCGACCGCCGGTGCAGCTTCTGCGCCATCCCCGCGTTCCGCGGCGCGTTCGTGTCCCGGCCGCCGCAGGACCTGGTGGCCGAGGCGGGCTGGCTGGCGGCCCAGGGCGTGCGCGAGCTCTTCCTGGTCAGCGAGAACTCCACCTCCTACGGCAAGGACCTGGGCGACCTGAGGCTCCTCGAGGCGGTGCTCCCCGAGCTCGCGGCGGTGCCGGGGATCGAGCGGGTGCGGGTCAGCTACCTGCAGCCCGCCGAGCTGCGGCCGGGCCTGATCGAGGTCTTGGCGTCGACCCCCGGCGTGGCTGCCTACTTCGACCTGTCCTTCCAGCACGCCAGCGGCCGCGTGCTGCGCGCCATGCGGCGGTTCGGTGACCGCGAGCGCTTCTGCGCGCTCCTGGAGCAGGTCCGGCGGGCCTGCCCGGAGGCTGGCGTCCGTTCCAACTTCATCGTGGGGTTCCCCGGGGAGACCGAGGCCGACGTGGCGGAGCTGCAGGAGTTCCTGGCCGACGCCCGCCTCGACGCGATCGGGATCTTCGGGTACTCCGAGGAGGACGGCACCGAGGCGGCGTCCCTGCCCGGGCAGGTGCCGGCCGACGAGATCGCGCGGCGGGTCGAGGACCTCGCCGACCTGGCGGACGAGCTCATGGCGCAGCGCGCCGAGGAGCGCGCGGGCGAGATCGTCGACGTCCTCATCGAGGAGCCGCTCGGCGGGGGGCGGTACTGCGGCCGCGCCGCGCACCAGGCCCCGGAGGTCGACGGGACCACGGAGGTATGGGCCCGCGGCCGCCTCGCTGCAGGCGACCTGGTCCGGGCCAGGGTGACCGGCGCGGAAGGCGCCGACCTGCTGGCCGATGTGATCGGCACCGCCGGGCCCGGCGCCACGGAGCTCGATACCACGGGCGCACCGCCGGCGAGAGGCGCGCAGCGCGTTGAGCCGGCCTGACGCCGGCGCTGCGGATGAACGCGGGACCTCCGAGGCCGGTGCGGCGCCAGGCCTGATCAACGTCGCGAACGCGCTGACCGTGCTCCGGCTGTTCCTGGTGCCGGTGTTCATCGCGTGCCTGCTGGCCGGGGGGGACGGCTGGCGGATTGCCGCCTGCGTCATCTTCGGCCTGGCCTCGGCCACCGACTTCCTCGACGGCGAGCTGGCCCGCCGGCGGGGCCTGATCACTGACTTCGGCAAGATCGCGGACCCGATCGCGGACAAGGCCCTCACCGGGTCCGCGCTGGTGGTGCTGTCCTACCTCGGCGAGCTGCCCTGGTGGGTGACGGGCGTGATCCTCTTCCGCGAGCTGGCCGTCACCGGCCTCCGGTTCTGGGTCATCTCGCACGGCGTCATCGCCGCGAGCCGCGGCGGCAAGGCCAAGACCCTGCTCCTGGTGATCGCGATCGCGCTCTACATCCTGCCCGGGCCCTTCGGGGTCGTCCGCGAGCTCGTGATGGCGGCCGCGCTCGTGGTCACGGTGGTGACCGGCGCGGACTACACGGCGCGCGCGGTGCGCCTGCGCCGCGCGACCGCGCACGGCCGGTCGGCGGCTGGGTAGGGAGGAGGGGTCATGGGTCCTCACGGGCCGGGCGCGCAGGGCGCAGGCGGGGTCGGTGCCGGGGGCGCGGGCGGGCCGCGCGCCGAGAGCCGGATCCGCGCGCTTTCCGGCGAGATCATCGGGCTGCTCACCGCGCGAGGCGACACGGTCGCGGTCGCCGAGTCGCTCACCGGCGGGCTGCTCGCCGCGGCGCTGACCGCCGTCCCGGGCGCGTCCGCGGCGTTCCGCGGCGGGGTGGTCGCCTACGCGACGGACCTGAAGGCGACGCTCCTCGGCGTGCCGTCCGAGCTGCTGGACCGCCACGGCGCGGTGCATCCCTCGGTGGCTGCGGCGATGGCGGAGGGAGCGTACCGCCGCATGGGAGCGACGGTAGCCGCCGCCACCACCGGCGTGGCCGGCCCCGACCCGGCGGACGGCCAGCCGGTGGGCACGGTGCACATCGCGGTCAGCGCAGGCGGCCGCACCACGGCGCGCGCCCTCGCGCTCGCCGGCGACCGGCAGCAGATCCGCGCGGCGACCGTCGAGCAGTCGCTCGGCCTGCTGCTGAGCGTGCTGCGGGAAGACGGCATATGATTACAGCGTTACGACATCGAACACGCGGCCGGGACCTCTCCCGCACGGTCCGTAAGGACAGGTACGGTGGAGGGAACAGCGGAAGGCCTCGGAAAGGGAGTGCGGCGATGGTCCTGCTTCGTCACTTGCTCGGTGACGCGCTGCGGCGGCTGCGTCTCCGGCAGGGTCGCACCCTCCGTGAAGTGTCCGCCGCTGCGCGCGTGTCCCTCGGATACCTGTCCGAGGTGGAGCGCGGCCAGAAGGAAGCCTCGTCCGAGCTGCTCGCCTCGATCTGTGGCGCCCTCGGCGCCCCCCTGTCGCAGGTGCTCAGGGAAGTGTCCGACAGCTTCGCCCTGGCGGAACTGCAGAACGAGCCCGTCTTCGCCGGCGTCAGGGAACTGCCGTCCGACGTGCCCAGCGTGCCGGAGCCCGGCACCCCGGCCCAGCGGATCCGGCTGGAGCGGGCCCCCGAGCCCAAGGTCGCGGCGGGGGGCGGCGGCCGGTTCGCCGTGCCTCCGGACCAGCCCGAGTTCGAGCAGGTCAACCGCGGTATCGACGACATCAAGGACATGGTGCCGATCTCCGTCTGAGCGACCCCCCCGGGTCACACCCAGGCGCGTGGATCGTCGGCGAGCTTGGCCACGCTTTCGGGCAGCTGCCCCGACACGATGTGCTCCAGCGTCACGTCTTCGAGGATGGCCCGCTCGTTGGCCCGCAGCGCGATCCACACCGTCTGCAGCGGCTCGGCCGCGCCGATGTAGCCGAGGTTCTCCGGGCGCTCGCCGCGCACGCCGACGAGCGGCCCGTCGATGGCCCGGATGATGTCGGCCAGCGAGATCTCGGAGGCGGGCCGGGCCAGCCAGAACCCTCCGTCCG
>Ga0335073_10005869_pt1 | contig 17250 bp, 15 predicted proteins | sample Lox_Sample_22_FD_207093 | JGI IMG/M metagenome (GOLD analysis project Ga0335073, IMG submission 207093) | Soil microbial communities from Loxahatchee National Wildlife Refuge, Florida, United States - Lox_Sample_2.2 | ecosystem: Environmental > Terrestrial > Soil > Wetlands | place: USA...
AATCGCCGCAGGAGTGCCAAAAGAGAAGGCAGGTATTGTTGTGAGCGAACAGTTCGGTGCGGACATCCTGACTGATGCCGCTGCGAAAGGCTTTATCATTGCTTGTCCTGTCGAGAAGAGCGACCAAAATGAATTCGATTTTGAGTACGGTGATGACTTTGCCGGACATATAGAGGTTTGGCAACCGACCTTCTGCAAAGTGCTGGTGCGATACAATCCTGAGGGCAACCAAGCTTTTAACCGAAGACAAACGACGCGCCTCAAGCGCTTATCCGCCTACTTGGGAAGCGGGAGCCGAAGCCTTTTTATGCTCGAGCTACTCGTACCGGCAGAGAAAGTGCATTTGGAGAGCGTCAAAGGAAACCGAAAAGCTTACGATTCGGAGGTCCGTCCTCAGCTTACAGTCCACGCCGTCGAAGAGTTGCAGGACGCGTTTGTTGAACCCGATGTCTGGCAGGTCGAAGGGTTAGGGTGCCGAGAGGATTTCGAGCGGGTTGCCGCCGCAGCCCGATATGGGGGCCGCGACAATGTCAGTTGTCTAGTTGCGGGCCGGGGAGAAGACGAGAGGTTCGGTGATTGGCTAAGAATCGCCGCGACGGTGCCTGGTTTTGTCGGTTTCGCCCTGGGAAACGATTACTGGGAATCTCTCTTTGAGTGGCGGGCGCGAAGAATCACCCGCGAGAACGCGGCCGAGCAGATCACCCGGCGGTATCTGGAATCAGTCAACACCTTTGAGGGAGCCTGCGCCGAATAAACCATACGGACTGGACCGCTAGCCTGAAGCGCCGAAAGGCCTCACCCGTATTACGGAGGAAAATATGCGTGTCGGAATTGCAACTGATCACGGTGGATTCGTCTTGAAAGAAGAACTGCTCGCCCATCTCCGCGCCGCAGGACACGACCTCGTCGATTTCGGAGCTCATGAGCTTAACCCGCAGGACGACTATCCAGACGTAATAATTCCACTGGCGCGGGCTGTGGCAACTGGCGAAGTAATTCGTGGCATTGCAATTTGCGGTAGCGGCGTCGGCGCTTCAGTGTGTGCGAACAAAATCCCAGGTATACGTGCCGGCCTGGTTCACGATCATTTTTCCGCCCAGCAGGGGGTTAGTGATGATGACATGAACGTCATCTGCATGGGCGGGAGAACGGTTGGGCCGGCCGTGGCGTGGGATCTCCTTCAGACTTTCCTGGCATCTAAATTTAGTGGGGACGAACGGCATATACGCCGTCTGGGCAAGGTAGCCTCTCTGGAATCTCACAGGGGCCGCATTCCGTGAAAAGATGTACGTACGGGACACCGCTTCGAGATTTTGCAGAATTGGAGTCGTTCGCTAATTGCCCGTCGCTGCAGCTGCAAAAGAGGGACAACTCGTGACAGAGAAACAAATCAGCCAACTGGCGATCAATACCATTCGGACCCTGTCGATCGACGCAATTCAGCAAGCCAACTCCGGGCATCCTGGCACTCCTATGGGTATGGCGCCGGTGGTGTATTGCTTGTGGCAGCACTTCCTTCGGTTTGATCCCGAAGACCCAATCTGGCCGAATCGCGACCGCTTCGTTCTCTCTGCCGGACACGCATCGATGCTGCTCTATTCTATCCTGCACCTCAGCGGCGTTAAGGCAGTTGATCCTGAATATGAGGTCGCGGGAAAGCCGTCGGTTACTATTGACGACATCAAGACGTTTCGCCAGCTTGGCAGCCGTTGTCCCGGCCATCCTGAATATCACTGGACGTCAGGGGTCGAAACCACAACGGGTCCGCTCGGCCAGGGCGTTTCCACCAGCGTCGGCATGGCGATCGCGAATAAGTGGCTTGCCGCCCATTACAACCGGCCCAGCTTCGACCTGTTCAACGCCGATGTCTACGCTCTATGCGGCGATGGCTGCATGATGGAAGGCATTTCGAATGAAGCAGCTTCACTCGCCGGCCATCTCCGACTCGATAACCTATGCTGGATATACGACAGCAATCGAGTGACGATTGAAGGGCACACGAATATAACTTTTAGCGATGATGTAGCTTGCCGCTTCCTGGCGTACGGTTGGAACGTCGAACGCGCGGGCGACGCCAACGATTTGGAAATGATCGAGCGCGCCTTGAACACCTTCAAGAAGACGTCTGACCGGCCCACCATGATCATCGTCGATAGCCACATCGGCTATGGCTCACCGCATAGGCAAGACAGCCCTGCCGCTCATGGTGAACCGCTCGGCGAGGAAGAGGTCAAGCTGGTGAAGCGCGCCTACGGATGGCCTGAGGATGCGAAATTCCTGGTGCCAGACGGTGTGCGTGAACATTTCGCCGAAGGCATTGGCAAGCGAGGTCATGATTTGCGAACGGCCTGGGAATCTCATTTCCACGAATACAAGCAGCAATTCCCGCAACTCGCGGGTGAGATTGAACGAATGCAGAAGCGCGAACTTCCCGATGGCTGGGGAAGCGAGTTGCCGGTCTTTCCTACTGACCCTAAGGGTCTGGCGTCGCGCGACTCGTCTAGCCAGGTACTGAACGCGATCGCGAAAAACGTCCCGTGGCTCATGGGCGGATCGGCAGATTTGACGCCATCCACCAAGACCCGGCTGTCCTTCGATGGCGCGGGCGATTTCCAGGCCGCTAGCCACTCCGGCCGAAATCTCCATTTTGGCATTCGCGAGCACGCGATGGCGGCAATTCTAAACGGAATGAGCCTAGTGAAGGTGCGCCCTTACGGATCCGGCTTCTTCATCTTCAGTGACTATGCGCGGGGCTCTATTCGCCTCGGCGCTCTGATGGAACTGCCGATTATTCATATTTTTACTCATGATTCGATCGGCGTTGGCGAAGACGGCCCGACCCACCAGCCGATTGAACAGCTAGCTAATCTGCGCGCCATCCCCGGGCTCCTCGTAATTCGTCCCTGCGATGCTAACGAGGTCGTAGAAGCGTGGAAAGTCATTATGCAGCAGCGCCACATTCCTGCGGCGCTGATTCTGACCCGGCAAGCGCTGCCCACGCTAGACCGGACGAAATACGCGGCCGCGAACGGCCTTGCGCGCGGCGCCTACATCCTGGCTGATCCACCGAAAGGTAATCCCGACGTGCTCTTGCTCGCTACCGGCAGCGAAGTCGCCTTGTGCGTCGAGGCTTATGAAAGGCTCGCACGCCAGGGAATTAAGGCTCGAGTTGTCAGTATGCCGTGCTGGCGGCTATTCGAAGCACAGGATCAGGCCTATCGCGATAGTGTCATTCCGCCGGCTATCAAAGCCCGAGTGACAGTCGAGGAAGCGTCCACGTTTGGCTGGGAGCGGTACGCCGGAGAACAGGGTGAAAGTCTCGGCATGCACTTCTTCGGGGCCTCTGCGCCCTTGAAAACGCTACTCCAGAAATTCGGCTTCACCCCCGAACATGTTATGGAGGCCGCCAAAGCCCAATTGCACCATGTTCGTTAAGGAGTCGCTGTTTCGAATATGCTAGGGAGAGAACAAAGTCTATGGCTTCTTGCATTATATTATGCCTAAACAGCGGTTCTTCCTCGCTCAAGTTTGCTCTCTATCAAATCAGTGATGTCGAGGAGATTTTGCTCGCCCAAGGTGCTGTCGAGCGAAATAGTTCACAGAGCGCCAGGCTCTGGATTCATAGCGCTCAACAGAAAGTCGATATCGCCAACGTAGAAGGATCTTCGCCTGCCGCCGCTCTGCACACCGCTGCGATGGAACTGCGACATCTCTGCTTGCCGCTTCCCGATGCTGTCGGTCATCGGCTGGTGCACGGTGGCGCGGAGCACGCGGTTCCGGAGCGGATCACGGATCAGCTTCTCGATGAGCTGCGAAATTTAATACCTTTCGCACCATTGCATCTTCCTGACGAAATCGCCGGCATCGAGGCGGTTAGTTCCCACCTTCCTGGAGTGCCGCAGGTCGCTTGCTTCGATACTGCGTTTCACCGGCTAATGCCAGAAGTTGCGCAGCGCTATGCTTTGCCACGCGCTCTTTGGGACGAGGGCGTTCGCCGCTACGGCTTTCACGGTATTTCATACGAATACATTATGCGGAGCTTAGGGGCTAATCCTCCTTCGCGCCTGATCATCGCTCATCTAGGCAATGGAGCGAGCATGGCGGCAGTAAAGAACGGAAAACCGCTCGATACTACGATGGGATTCACTCCTTCGGGCGGCATCATGATGGGAACGCGCAGCGGAGACTTAGACCCTGGAATCATTCTTTATTTGTTGAGCAAAGGCCATTCCGATGCCCTTAAGCTGAACCAGCTTGTGAACCATCAGTCGGGATTACTTGGCGTATCGGGCATCTCGGACATGAAGACAATACTCGAACGAATCGAGAGCGAACCAAACGCCGCCATGGCTCTGCAGATGTTTTGTTATCAAATCCGAAAGCAAATTGGCGCATTAACTGCTGCGCTCGGCGGGCTTGATCTCCTGGTCTTCACCGGTGGTATCGGCGAACGGGCCGCTCCAGTGCGATGGGAGGCCTGCAGCGGCTTGGACTATCTGGGCGTTAAGCTCGATCGCAAACGAAATGATGTCAATGAAGATACCATAAGCTTGCCCGGCTGGCATTGTCTTGTTCGCGTCGTCCCAACTGACGAAGATCTAATGATTGCTCGGCACACTAATGAATTGCTCTGCTCTCTGCCGCAACAAGATACACGCGATGACTAGATGGGCAGACGCTGAGGGATCGGCACAACTACCTGGTGCTACTCGGCTTGACGACGAGAGGAGCTACAACTTTTCACTTTACTCAAGGCACGCGACCGGCGTGACGCTCTTGCTGTATGCCGCTAGTGACCTTGTCAATCCCGTGCTGCGGGTCTCGCTGAACCATCTGATCAACAAATCAGGGAGAATATGGCATTGCCGCGTGCCAGCTGAGGACACCGCCAACGCCCGCTACTACGCCTACTCAGTCGAAGGAACGAACAACCAGCACGCCGAGTTCATTGCATTTGACCCCGAGAAGATTCTCGTCGATGCGCATTGCAGGCAGATCTTTTTCCCGCCAAGCTTCCAGCGCAGCGCCGCGGTTGGGCGCGGGTCGAATGCCGGGAGGGCACCGCTCGGCGTACTTCCTTCGAATACGGTGCCGTTTGACTGGGGCGCTGAATCAAAGCCTCATCACGGGTCAGACACAATCATTTACGAAATGCATGTGAGAGGTTTTACGAAGCGCAGCAACTCCGGAGTTTCAGCCGAGAGGCGCGGAACGTATGCCGGGGTGATCGAGAAAATCCCCTATCTCAAAGAACTCGGCATCACTGTCGTCGAATTGATGCCGGTGTTTCAGTACGATCCCCATGAAAATAATTATTGGGGATACATGCCGCTTAATTTTTTTTCGCCGCATCAGGGGTATGCTGTTGTTCCCGGTGCCGCAGAGGCCGTGACCGAGTTCAAGTCAATGGTAAAGGCGCTTCATCAAGCCGGGATCGAGGTAATTCTAGACGTCGTCTATAACCATACGGCCGAGGGCGGCGCCGATGGTCCCACATACAGCTATCGGGGTATTTGCAATAGCAGCTACTACCTTCTCGACCGCAGCTTGACGCATTACCGGAATGATACGGGAACAGGAAATGTCCTGCGATCAGCTCATCCTGCGGTGCGCAAGCTGATTATCGATAGCCTTCGCTTCTGGGTCCTTGAGATGCACGTGGATGGTTTCAGGTTCGATCTCGCTTCGATTTTCAGCCGTAATACCGACGGGTCGATCAACCTCAAAGAACCACCGCTCATTTCCGAAATCACGGGTGGTGCTGACTACTTTGACGTCCGCTTGATTGCCGAGGCATGGGACCCGGCGAGTTACGAATTGGGGCGTAGCTTCCCCGGCCAATCATGGAGCCAGTGGAATGGCCGCTTCCGCGACGACATTCGGGCTTTCGTGAAGAGCGACGCTGGAAAAGTGGGCGATCTGATGACCAGGCTTTACGGCAGCAGCGACTTGTTTCCTGACGACCTCGATAATGCTTGCCATCCAGGCCAAAGCATCAATTACATCGCCTCTCATGATGGGTTTTGCCTTTACGATCTAGTGGCTTACAACAGCAAGCACAACCTGGCAAACGGCGAAGACAACCGCGACGGAACCGACAACAATCTGAGCTGGAATTCCGGCTGGGAAGGCGATCAAAACGTTCCGGCGGAAGTGATGCATTTACGCAAGCGACAAATCAAGAATTGTCTTGCAATTCTGATGCTTTCTAATGGAACTCCAATGTTCTGCGCTGGCGATGAGTTCATGAATACTCAGCGCGGGAACAATAACCCCTGGAACCAGAATAATGATACTACCTGGCTCGACTGGGATCTGCTTGAGAAGAATCGCGACATTTTTCGGTTTTTCAAGGGCATGATCGCATTTCGCAAGGCGCATCCGTCAATAGCGCGTAGCCGATTCTGGCGCGAAGACATAAGCTGGTACGGCGTGAGCGGCCAAGTCGATCTTGGCAACTGGTCACATTGCCTTGCATTTTGCTTGCACGGTGGTTCACAACGCGACCGGGACATCTACGTAATGATCAACGCGTACTGGGAGGGTTTCCACATTCAAGAGGGGACGCGGGATGACTGGAGGCGCGTCGTAGACACGAGTCTGGACAGCCCTTTCGATCTGCTTGAGTCTGGTAAAGAGACCGCCGTCCGTTTTTTGGATTATAAAGTCAAAGCGAGATCCGTCGTGGTTCTATTACGCAGTGCCTGAGCCTGCAGCTTTTTTCGGACTATATGAACTCAAGCTTTTAATTCGAGGCCTCGACATAGAGGGTGATCCGACCGATACCGTCTGACACGGACCTCGACGGCTCTCCCATGGAAGGTTCATAGCCGAGGAAGTATTCCACCGCCATCACAGTATAAGAAATCCAGTCGCCTGGTCCTTCAGCCGCTATGAAGATCCGTTCGCCGGATCTAGGAATGAATCTAATTTCCTTCAGAGGAGTCTTTGCTACTTGCTGCTTCGTAGCGATATCGAAGAGTTCGAGATAGCTTTCTTTTTGATTATCTGTTGCCATTTGTCATCTCCAGAATTGCGCTCACCTAGACGAGCCGAATCTCCGCTTCGTTTTGTAAACTGCCGTGATCGACTCAATCTTGGTGGACAGTGTCGATCGTATCTTTCGGCAAATCCGCTGCTTTACAAATACATATGAATTAGCACGGCACGAACATGACGCAAGCCACCAGGTGGGAACGACGGGACACTCGAATTAGAGTGACGAGCGGCCTGTTGTCCCGTTCGACCTGGCCTTTGCCTTTGTCTGTTCCTGATTTTCCCTAGCGATTCGCTGGCCGAGGCCCACCCCGCGAGAATTTTGGCAATAAGCGGTATCGACGGAAACTTCTGATGAAGTGAGCTTCCGATCCGAGGGAGTTGGCCAAGTGAAAATTGTGTCACGGATCAGATCCCGCTGGTGCTCGGCCAACCCGCTATCGCTATGTGTTGGTGGAGCGCTGCCGCACTGGCGTTAACTCACTAGCAGGGTATGATTAATACAAACTAGACGGATTTAGCTACGTACTTACTCGTCTCTGATGATCTCAAGATAGCCCTATGCTTCGCTATCGGAGAGGCATTTTCCAAATTCAGTCTATAATCAACACGCCGCTAGGCCGCCAGAAGGACCTCGAAGCACTGCATCACCGACAAAGCTTCTGCGAGGAATCGCTCGGCCCGCTCACGGCTGCCGGCCGCGATCGCGAAACGCACATTCGTCTGCTAGAGCAGTGCTTGCCAGACCAAGCGCGCCACATTGTTCTGGATTTCATCCGCCACAACCTGCGTGAGTTTAAGGCGATGAGACGTAAGAAATGAGCACTGAACCAGGCTCCTCTCCTTTCCGCTTTCATAAGTCGATTTTCCGAGTGAGGGCGACGGTTCCTTTGCTGGCTAGCGGTATCTCGAATCTGGCCTGCTGGCGTGAAAAATGGCAGCACGAAACGCGACTTCCTATTTCCCGCCTTAGTGCCTGAAGCGCTCGTGTCGTTGGTCAGGTCAAGCGGGGGAAGGCCATCATGAATACAGCGATTCTAGTTAAATGGGTGCGAGATCCGCGTAGCGGCGAAGTTCATCTCCCCAGCGAAGAGGTGACCATCATGGAGGTGATACGGAACATGGATCGCACGTTAATGAAGGTGAGATGGCAGGCCGGAGGGGATTGCATGGTGTTTCCGGAGGAGCTCGAGAAAATCTGCCAGAGCTAGTCGTGGGATCGCCGACTCCTGAGAGATGGCTACCCTAACGTGACCTGCCCTCTTAAAACAGAATCGAGGGCTAGAGAGAGAATTGTACTGCGTGCCCGGTCCGCGTACTCCAGAATCGGCCACTTCTCTTTGAGCGCTTCCATTAATCTTAGCCTCGCTATCCGCAGGGGGTTAGATCGAGCCTCAGCTTCCTTGTAGGGATCGAGCCTTCCGTGGATACGTGTGAATAATCGCTCCAGCGACTTGGCGGCCGGGTACCTTCCTTTGACGCGACGGTGTTGGAAGTCGCGAAATCTGGAAAAGACACGGACAATGCAGTAGGGTTCACTCCCCAGTGACAGTGTCAGGGGGGTCCAAATCTTGTTCTCGCTATTCGTGGGACATCGCTTCGCTTAGTGCCCGGCCGTCCCTTCGTCGGCGCGATGGCATTTGCCGGACAATAATGACCGAATGGTGCCGAATCATTCGCTGCCTATCACCGGAGTGTGGAGCCCATTACAAGCCTGACGCGGCGGTGATGAGCTCACACGATTCGTTACTCGATCGCGTCTTTCTGGCTCACTAGTGCTGACGGGGACAGCGCCAGTTCGGTGATTCATTGTTCAGTCAGAGAAGAGCGCATACACTGAACCAGTTCTCTAGCGAAAGTAGTTATATGGAAACATCGCCGCACCAGGAAGCAGGTCACGCGGCCGTAGTGGTCGATGCTGCTGGTATTCGGGCAGCTATTCCAATTGAGCTGCAAGAACTAGTAGTTGCTAGGCGCTTTTTTTGGCTTGACCTCTTCGATGGGGGTGAGGCGGCACGGACTGACTTCCTGAACCATCTCGGGCTGGAAGCCGACGACATCATCTGGGCACAGCGTTTCGGCCAGACCGGCCGCATGCTGGTTGGGCGACAAAAGCTTCGCGCGGTGACTTGGGCGGTAGGCCAGACATTGGACATTCTGGAGGTGCATTTAGTCTCCTATCAGCACTTCATCGTGACTCTCCGAAACGGTGACAGTGGTGCTTTGGAAGACGTACGAGAGCGATTTTCAGCTCGGATCTGCTACCTCGACCAGAGTCCATATCAGGCTGCGGGCATCCTATTGCAGCTGCTGCTTGGTACGCTCGACCTAGCGATTGATGGATTGGACTCGGAGCTTGTCAATATTCAGAATCACTTGAGCAGGGGGGCTCCCTTTCTCGACGACTCTGCGTTAGTCACCTGGCACGATAATTGGCAGTCAAGGTGGAGACGTTTCGAGCGATACAGTAGCGTTGTACGATCGGCTGTCGTCGGTATCGAGGTCGTACAAGGCATGGACGAGCGTGGTGCCGCGGAGCTCAACGATTACGCCGACCAGGTGGACGACGTCGAGCATCGACTCCACGAACGCAGCTTATTATTGGCGAATGTCATGCGCGACTATACCGCCAGCATCGCCCAGCACCAGAGCAAGCAAATCTCGAGGCTGACGGTGGTATCGATGATCTTTCTTCCACTGACCTTTCTAACGGGTCTTTTCGGTATGAACTTCGATTGGATGATCAAGAATATCAGCAGCGAATCAGCTTTCATTATGCTTGGTCTGATTCTACCCACACTCAGCGCTTTGGTCTCTTTGGCGCTGTTTGTGCGTCGAGGGTTACTGTTCGTAACGCGGCCGATCCTGGCCCCTCTGCACCCCCCATCCAAGCCGAGCCCATAAGCGAATCTACCCCGTGGTGCGCCGGGACAGGATGGGACCCTGCACTCGCGAGCAGCGACTTTGCGCACATCCTCACCTTAACCAGCAAAGGCTGACCTTCTCTGGTGCCGCAAATATGAAAATCACGCCTCACCGCGGTGGCTTTTTAGCCTATTCGAGCAGAGAATCAGGATGGGTGCGACTGACTGACGGAGCGCAAGAGACTAGGGGCATGTCCCGGAAGCGCATCCACGACTTGCTGGGCACTACCCGCCGCGCGGCGACTTCAAGTCACCGTGTGCAGATTTGCATTTTCTATCATTGCCTCAGATAAAAGAGAAATGGAGTCAAGGCCAGCGCAAAGTAAAACTGTAATCACCGTCTCGGACGTCGAGTCCGTCCTCCGTACAGCCGATAACAGCGGGCTGGTCTTGACGCCCTTCAATAGGAATTCTAGCCGGGCTGTGGAAGTTGTCAGAAGGACGCCCTTTTCGTTTTGACTGCCTGTCCCGCTTTCACTATCTCTTCCCGGTGGAGAAGGGTGCGCATGGCTCGATTATCTCGGGAAGCAATCATCAATGCCTTCGGCTCTCACCAGCATGACGCCGCGGCAATTCCAGATTGCAATCCACGAAAAAGATGACGGCGGGCCGGATCCGTGAATGAGTCAGTCGGCCACTTTGCGCGGATCGCAGTAGAGGAGTTTCTACGAGCCCCGATTTTGGGGCCTTTGCTGTTCGTTATTTCGGTTTTTGTCGCAGGGTGTAACTCAGTCTACCTCAGACCGGATCCGGAACTCGCGCCGCCGGCGGCAGTGGACCGCGTTTGGATCCCTCCTCTGCCTGTCAGCACTGGCGGCGAGGCGTCGGTGAATATTCAGCAACTCGAAGGTTCCGAGGACCATCCGGCGTTGCAACCTGCCGGCCGGGCATTTGACTTGCCGGCGCTAATTGATCTCGCACTCCAGACCAATCCCCAAACAAGGCGGACATGGTATGCGGCGCAAGCCGCCAACGCACAACTCGGACAGGCGGAGGCCATCAACTACCCCGCTATTGCAGTAGACGCGGACGGCGGCTATTTCAAGCTGCCGCTTCAGTTTCCCGGGCAGACCCTTGTGATCCGCAATGAGGCTTTCCTGCCGCAAATAAAAGTCAGCTACGATCTGCTCGACTTCGGGCGTACGCGGGCAGCCGAGCGCGGCGCCCGCGAGCAGCTTATCGCGGCGAATTTCACCTTCGATCGCGCTATCCAAGATGTGGTCTTCAACATCGAGAAAGCCTACTACGTCCTATCCGCGGCGAATGCCAGTGTTAGCGCCGCTGTTTCCAATCTGGAACTCGCTCGTACGAGCCTAGATGCGGTACTCGAGCGCCATCACGTTGGCCTTGCGACCCAGCCACAAATTTCGCTGGCCAAACAGGTTGAGGCGCAAGCCGTTTATGACCTTGAGAACGCTAAATCTATGGTTCATGATGCCCAGTCAAGCCTGTTTGATGTGATCGGCATCGCCCCGAACGCGCCAATCACGGTTCAGAGCATCGCAGGCCAGAAAGTTCCGGCAAATCTGGGTGGAGATGTCGAAACAATGATAGCCGAGTCGATCAAGAAGAGGCCTGATATTGCGGCTCAAATTGCGGCGGTGCGAGCGGGCGACGCCGCCATCGCCGGGGCTGAAGCAGAATATTACCCCGAAGTCGGAATAAGTGGAAATTATGGGCAAATAATCTGGAGCTACACGGTAAACGGTGGCAATACGCAGAATCTGAACCAGCCATTCTACGGAGCGCTGCTCACGTTGAAATGGAACCTGTTCACCGGATTCGACCGGTATTATTCAGTGGGCAAGGCGACTGCCGAACGCAATGCGGCACGCGCAGAACTAAAATCGCTAGAGCTTGACGCGACCGCCACTGTATGGAGATCGTACTACGACTTCCTGTCGGCGAAAAAGAAATACCAGGCCTCGCAAGCGCTCCTCCACGCATCGCAAGACGCATACGATTCCAATCTCGAAAGCCATCGGCAAGGACTCGCAACTATTACTGATCTAATTGGTGCGGAACGCGATCTGATGGCGGCGCGCTACACGCTGATTCAAAGCCAAGCAGACTTCCTGATAGCTTCGTCTGCACTGGTTCACGCTGTCGGCGCGCAACCGGCTTTCAAAGCGCCATAGAATTGGTCTGACTAATATAATTAACGAAAACCGCTTGAACCCCGGGAGTGTAATTGTCCATCGTGGCAGGCAATGTTGCTGGCAGCCGAGCACGAAAGTCACAAGCTTGCGCTTAATTCAATTGGTCGGCTTAGGCACTTGTTCTTTAATGTCAGGATGCAATCCTGTGGTCAGCGTTGCAGGAGCCAACTTTCCGGTGTGGCAGCTGTGCCTGCTTGCCGGAATTTTGGCGGCGCTGATCTTGAGGCCAGCCTTTGTGGCGCTCGGCATCGATGAGTGGATGACACCGCGTCCTTTAGTCTACTCATGTCTCGCGCTGACAATCGCTTTTATATGCTGGCTGGTACTCTGGCGATGAACGCCGCCTCCGTTCGCAACCCGGAACCGGCTAAGGCGTCGCCAGCACATCGTCCATGGGCCCGCGCGCTCGGGCGGTCCTTGAGTGGAATGCTCATCTTTGCCGCTGTCGTGCTGGGATATTTCATCTATCAACTCTACTACGCCAATCCGCGAACCGACGACGCCTACGTACATGCAAATACGGCAGCGCTGGCGGCTCACGTCAGCGGTCAAATCGTTCAGCTGCCGATCAGCGATAATCAATACGTAAAGAAGGGTACCCTGCTGTTCGTAGTCGATCCTCGTCCCTACAAGCTCGCGCTTGATACCGCGGCGACCAAGCTCAACCTGACGGCAATTGAAATCAAGACGCTCAGAGACACAATCAATTCAGCGGCTGCGGGGTTGGCGCAAAGCAAGACCGAAGCGGCTAACGATCAACAGTATCTGAATCGCATAGTCCCGCTGCGCCAGCGCGACTTCGTTACGGACAACGACGTGGTTGAAGCGCGCAACAAGCTCAAGGCAGCTAACGCCGGCGTCGCCACTGCCGCATCCGAGCTGGAGAAAGCGCAAGATGCCCTCGGCATGATAGGGAACGTAAATCAGCGCCTCCGTGCAGCACAAGAAGAAGTCGAAGATGCGCAGCTCAACTTCAACTACTGCTTTGTGCGAGCGCCGTTCGATGGCTACGTCACCAATCTGAACATTTCCGAGGGACAATATGCCAACGTTGGTCAGCCTATACTGACGCTGGTGGATGATCGTAACTGGTATGTACTGGCGTATTTTCGCGAAGACCTGCTTGATCGAATACAGCCAGGAATGCCTGCCGATGTTTCATTACTAAGTTATCCTGGCAGCCACTTCCACGGACAGGTGGAAGGTATCGGATGGGGCCTGTTCCAGGAGAACGGCGCCTCGCTCAGCGGTTTGCCCGAGGTCGAAGAAACGCTTAACTGGGTGCGCTTAAATCAGCGGTTCCCGGTGCGAATCATCCTCCAGCGGAGCGACAGATCCCACCCATTTCGAATGGGTCAGACGGCCGTTGTAACGATCCGCGGCCGATAGATCCTCGCCTTCGAGCCACGGGGCCCAGTTTTTGAGACCGGCCGATATCTGGGCGCCAAAAGGAAGCTTCTATTGCTCGATTCGATATTTCAAGCGTCGGACAAATTCCTCGCATTCCTGGGGAGGGAACTAGCCCCGAGCCGCAGGCGGGTAATCGAGGCGGCGCGGAACGCCGTTAAGTCAACGGTTACGACCGGCCTGGCAACCATCTTTCAGACGGTCGGACCGTTCGGGCCGCTCTTCGCTTTTAGAATCGGCCAGCCCGGAATTTCGTTCGGCTGGTTTGAGGGAGCTTTAACGATCGCCTGTGCCGCCGTGATGCAAGCGGCAATTGTGCCAATAACCGGCGAACTACTCGACTACCCCGGTCTCATAATGGCCTTCGTCTTTGTTCTGTTTACGGCGGTTGGCTACCTTTTGTCGGCCAAGCCTCAACTCTTTCTTATCCTGGCCCTCGTGGTGATCGGGACTATCACGACCGTTTACATGGGCATCTTTGAACCTGGCAAAATCGGTTGGGGATCAACCTATACATTTGATGGAATTTTGTTAGCAACCCTGGTGATGGTCGCGATTGATACATCGATTTGGCCTTCGCCGCTCGAACCGCGGTTATTCGAGTCGCTTGCAAAAGACTTCGAACGCACGCGAGGGCGCTTGGCCCTGGTTGGGCAGCGGTACTTCGCACCGGGCGCCGCTTCCCTGCCACCGCCCCAAGTTATATCTACGCTTGGTCCCAATCTGGCCCTCCTGGCATCAATCAAGGAGCACGCCAAACCGGCGCCTCAGCGTCTTGCCATATTAATTAACTCAGTTTTAGGTGTGGAACGTATCCACTTTGAAGTGGAGCACCTCGCGACATTGGCGGACGAGCCAACGGTGATCGAAATCAGACAGCGCCATCACGAAAAAATCCAGGCGGCTCTGAGTGCTCTTGACGAGGCTCTCGCCAAAAGAGCCGCCGGCTTTCTCGCAGGCCTGCCCGATAGTTCGGCTGAAACTATCAGCGCTCTTCCTGGCACGATCCGCCATTTGAACGATTTGAAGGCGCAGATACCGCTGGCCATTGATGAATTGGCGGGATCAGAACCAATGAATCTACTGGGGTTTCTCGGCGGACTTGAGACGATAGCGAGCCTGCTTGAGCCACGAGAGCAGCGATTGGATTCGCCGACTGGGGAGGCGGCGACTGAGGATGACTACGAGCCGCGTCCATTTATCGATTCGGCCGCGTTGATGTTTAGTATTAAGCTCGGGGCGGCGATTACCTTGGGCCTCTTAGTCGGGCTCACCACGCAACGTGCAGATCTTCAGACGATTCTTTGGAGCATCGCGGTTGTCGGCCAGCCAAACCAATACGGCGCGGTCGTGCGGAAAACTCTGTTGCGGCTCACCGGATGCGTTATCGGAGGACTCGCGGCACTCGCGGCGATGATCATCGTGTCAGAGAACTTCGACTCGCTTCCCGCTTACCTTGTGGTGATATTTGTCGTGACGATGTTTGCAACCTACGTGGCTCAGAGCGATGAATGGCTCGGCTACGCCGGCATCCAGACCGGCATCACGTTTATGATCTGCTACGTCGGGCTCAGCCCGACGACCGACGTGTACAAACCACTATGGCGCTTCTGGGGTATCGTGCTTGGAATTCTCACGGCGGGATTTGTCTTCCTTCTTGTGTGGCCGGAAAACGCTAGCGACAAGCTGATCGAGCGCCTGAGTAAACTAGTACAAACTACACTCAGGTTCGCGAAGGAAGTTACGGATGCCAGGATTGCGGACGGTCGGATTGCCGCAACTGAACAGCGCGTCAGCAAAGAACTACTAGAGTTTCTCAATATGGCGGACCAGGCCCGATTCGAAGGCTCGCGTGGCGTGGCCCGCTCAGCTGCCGGCCTCGAGGCTGCGTCTACCATTATCCGAATTGCATACCGGCTTGAGCTGATAGCCCGCGGGCGGCTTTCCGGAGCCGAGGTGCTGCTGCCGGACAACGTGTCGCAGAGCATGGCCGCAATCGAAGAGACCATTTGCGCGACTCTCAATTCTGCCTCCAGTAAGTTGCGGCCGCCTCTGCCATCCTCAAAGCTGGAACTGCCATCGGATGCGCCACTGGAATCAGCAATAGAATTGAAGGCTCTCATCGACGACCTCGTTGCGGCGGCGACGCTTGAGAGCGGCGGCTGGTCAGCCGGCTTGCAAAGTTCTTTCGCAATGCAATTGCAATCCTACTATCGCCTGGCAATCCTTCTTTCCAATCTCGATGTTCAGTTCTCGAAGCTGGCAGCTTCCTGACACAGCTCGGCTGCAAAGTAATTGTCACACGAAGTTCAAAACTGGAATCGAGTTTAGCAAGGCTTGAAAGATGATGATCACATGGTGCCTTCGCCACCATCGTCATCCGTGGGATTGTCCTGATCGCGATCGTGTACTTCGTCCGGCGCGAGCGAAGGCTCGGCCATGTCGGTATCAAATTCTGGCGAGATGTGACCATTGTGGGGGTGGTCGCGGTGCTGGCGTCATAGCGCATCTGATCGAAATAGCCGCGTGGGCAGTCGTATTCATCCATCCTATGTGCCGAATTCACTAGCTTCGCCCCAGCCTTTTACCGTTCGGCAGTTAACTATGCGTCGCTAGGCTATGGCGACGTCGTTATGACAGCATCATGGAAATTATTGGGGCCGCTCGAAACAGCTGACGGGATGCTGATGTTCGGAGTGTCAGCCGCGATGGTCTTTGCTGTAATTCAACGATTGCTTCAGACCAGACTCCACGCTTAGAGGATTTTGCCCATCTGAGGTCGGGCACATCAATTTTCTGCAGGTTAAGCGGCAGCACGCGGTGACCATTCAATTGGTTCACCTTGAGAGCATAACGCGTAAGACTTAATAATCGACTGTCAGACACTGTTGGATCATCAGCACACACAGTTCAAACCGAGCGACCTGGCCATGAGGGGCGCCGTCAAACCGCACAGCGCCGATGCTATCAGGTTTTGAACCTCTACCGACGCACGATTTCAAGGCTGACTACCGTTGGTCTTCCCCCCTGCAGGTATCCCAATGACAGGTTAGTGTTTGCCGGGTAGAAGGTAGGGCAAGCACATGAAGCAGGGACGATTCAGCGAAGAGCAGATCATCGCGGTCCTGAAAGAAGCGAAAGCTGGCGCGAAGATAACCGAGCTGTGCCGGCGCCAGGGCATCTCGGACGCGACGTTTTATACTTGGCGGAACAAGTATGGCGGGCTGGAGGTGTCGGAGATGCGCCGCTTGCACCAGCTCGAAGAGGAGAATCGGCGGTTGAAGGCGATCGTGGCGGACCAGGCGCTGGACCTTCGGGCGACGCAGTAAACGAAATAGTCATACCCCTGCGGGACATGACTCTCGCCAACAAAACCTCAGTTTTTCAATGACATAGCCAGATGGGTAGTATGAAGCACGATTGCATGCGATCCGCCACTGTTCGATCTTGCGCCGCGCGTCATCGAGAGAGACGAAGACGTGTTCGTTGAGACATCCCTCGCGCAGCCGCGCGTTGAAACTCTCGATATACGCGTTCTGGATCGGCTTACCCCGTTCGATAAATTGCAGATGTACGCCATGATCATGGGCCCACTAGTCGAGGGTTTGGCCGCGAAGTTCAGGGCCATAGTACGTTGGGAAGGGGTCATGGCCAGCGATTAACACTCTTGCGATGGTTGTGGTGCAAGCCCAACCGAGCAGGAGGATCTCCAGCCATGACCGCAAACAACCATACGCCGCAAGGACTAACCGTGGTAGCGATCG
>Ga0335073_10005870_pt1 | contig 17247 bp, 8 predicted proteins | sample Lox_Sample_22_FD_207093 | JGI IMG/M metagenome (GOLD analysis project Ga0335073, IMG submission 207093) | Soil microbial communities from Loxahatchee National Wildlife Refuge, Florida, United States - Lox_Sample_2.2 | ecosystem: Environmental > Terrestrial > Soil > Wetlands | place: USA: Florida...
TAAAGTGCACAAAGGATAGGATCTTATAGCAACCCGTAGCAGCAGGTGGAGGAACCGCGCCCACGGCTGTTAACCGAAGGGTTGTAGGTTCGAGTCCTACCTGAGGAGCCAGATTTCTACAACAAGGCGTCTGTCTCCGGATTTCGGCGTTACACAAGTCACGAACAACGAGGAAGCAGCCCTTAGAAAACAGGCCTGGCAGAAGCATCACAGATTTACCTCCGTTACCGCCCCCTGCAGCGTCACCGTCTTCCTTCCGCGCACTCCCGCGACCTCCACCTGCAGCGTCTTTCCTGCCGCCGATTTCCCCTTGGTATCGGCGCGCAGAGTCAGATTTCGTTTGCTGTCGTCCCATTCACAGACGATCCGCGTAAACTCGCCCTGCTCGCAGCGGAAGCTCTCCCCGTCATCCTCATAGAGCGCTGAACTGCCATCCGCCCCGGGATAGACACGCAGCGTTACCGGCTCGCGCACCTCTTCCATCGCGTATTGCTTTATCGGGCCCAATGGCACCACGGAGCCTGCTTTCACATAAAGCGGCAGGGTTCTCAGGTCGACAGTTCGCGACGATTCGCGCCCGCCCTCGGCCGGTTCACTCGTCCAGTAATCCCACCACTTTCCCTCGGGAAGATAGACCGTTCGCTCCGCAGCGCCCGCCCGGAGCACGGGAGCTACGACGAAACTGTCGCCGAAGAGATATTCGTCGTCGCGCGTCAGCGCCTGCTGGTCTTCCGGATACGCGAGCCAAAGCGGACGCATCAGAGGCAGGCCCGTCGCATGCGCCTGCGCTGCCGACGAATACAAATAAGGAAGCAACTGGTAGCGCAGATCCAGATATTCACGGCAGATCTCCTCCACCTGCGGGTCGTGCAGCTCCTGCTCCGGCGGCCAGTTCGGCCCCAGCCGCTGGGCGCCTTCCAGCGGCCCCGGATTCCCGGTGTCCCATCCCCACGGCAGGCGCAGCTTCCACGCGCGGCCGTGCGAGCGGAACAGCGGACAGAAAGAGCTGAACTGGAACCACCGCACGTACAATTCCGGCGTAAGCTCGCCGGTGGGCGAGAAGCCGCCTGTGTCGGTACCCCAGTAGGGAAGTCCGCACAGGCCCACGTTGATGCCGGTCCGCACCTGCGCCGACAGCGCCGCCCAGCTTGACTCGATATCGCCCGACCACAACCACCCGTAGCGCTGCAACCCCGCATATCCGTTGCGGTTCAGCGCGAACGGCCGCCGCTCCGGATGCACGCTCCGCGGGCCGTCCCAGTAAAGCTGGTTGCGCTGGAGACGTGCATACACCGAGAGGCGGTCCCCTTCGTCAGGCCACCATCCATCCACGCCGGCCTCTTCCACCGGCAGATGCTGTTTCCAGTAGGCTACCGCATCGCCCGGCGTCCGCGCCTCGGTTCCGGTGTCGTGCAGGGTCCCATGGAAATCGCCCGGCGGCACGACGTGCAGCACCACCTTGAAGTGCTCCTCGTGCAGCTGTGCGATTTGGGCCTTCGGATCGGGAAATACGTCTGCATTGAATGTGAACGATCCGTGTCCCGTATTCCATCCCGAAGGGCAGAAGCCCGTCCCCAGATAAATCAGCGCGTCGCAGGGCAGCTTTTTCTCCCGGAACGTCCGCGCCTCGCTCATCACTTCATCGCGGCTGGTCAGAGTCCGATGCGATTGCTGATAGCCGAGGGACCACAGCGGAGGCAGATGCGGGAAGCCGGTCAGCTCCGCGTAGCCGCGGAGGATTTCGGCCGGTGTGTCGCCCAGGATGAGATAGACGTTGCGGCTGGAGGTCGCTTCCACCGGCTCGAAGAGCCCGGTATCTCCCGTCAGGTCGAAGGACCCCGAAGGCTGTCCGACAAACAACCCCCACCCGCCCGCGCTCATGAGCCAGGGGATGGGAAGCCTGGCCCCGGCGGTCGCCAGATACTGCGTGCCTTCGCCGTTGCGCATGCCGTATCGCGCCCCGCGCAGATCGTAGCGAGGCAGGCCTTCTCCCAGTCCAAAGATCGGCGCGTCTCCAATCCGAAACCGGACGGCCGTGCTGTCGTTGTCGAAAGCAACTTCCTGCAGAAGCTTTCCCGTCGCATCGGTGACCGTCACCCGCAAAGAGTCCTCCGCCACTGCGAGTGTGTGGGTCCGCCACGTCAGAGTGGCAGCTGCCGGATCGCTCCTCCTCAGCAGCGGAACAGCCGCCGGCGCCGGCACTACTCCCAGCTCCTCTTCGGTCTCCCACGCATTCACCGGAGCAATTGCAATCCGCAGAACTCTCGGAGAAATTTCCTCCAGAACCAGATCCAGGCGCCCCGGCTCTCCCGTCAGCGGATTCTGCACGCCCGCCACCGCAAACCGCCGGCTGAAGAGGAACTGCCCAAGGCTTCCGCCGATTCCGCCAATAACTGCCCTTCGGGAGATCTGTCCGGTCATGATGAAAGCCTTTCCCCGGGAAGCTCCGGACACCGCGCTGCGTTCCGGCGCGCGACCGGATCAGTGGGGTGCCGAATCTGAATTCGCTCTCAGGCCAGGAGCCTGGTTTTGCCGGGGAGAGCAGGATCGTGGCTGGCCCTGTCCCTTTCTACATTCGGCTTCTCATTACGGCAAGGCCGGACGGCTGCAGCCTCGCCTCCCGTGCCCAGCTCACCCGGCCCCGCGCCCGCCCTTCTCTTCCCGGTTGGGGACGAAGCAATCAGGAATCAGGGGAAGGCATTTCCGTCTCGCGATGGTCCATAGCCGCCTTGAAGGTATCGCTCATTTAAACTACACACACACCCAATGTCCGTGCGAATCAACCTCGATCTGGACATTCTCCGCACGCTTTCCGTAGCCCAGGAACTTGGCAGTCTGGCGCAGGCTGCCGAGCAACTTGGCCGCACGCCCTCAGCGATGAGTCTGCAAATGAAGCGCCTCCAGGATGATCTTGGCATCGTCCTCTTCCGCAAGCATGGGCGTAATTTAGTGCTGACGGAAGCTGGAGTGGTTGTGCTCGACTATGCGCGTCGTATTCTCACGCTCCATGATGAATTGCTGGACACCATGCAGGGAGCGAGCATTGCGGGCACGATTCGCCTTGGGTGCACGCAGGATTTTGCCTCGGTTTTACCGTCGGTTCTGTCGCACTTTTCCTCACTCTATCCACGGATGCAGATCGAGCTCCGTATCGAAGGCAACGCTGCTCTCGCCGACGCAGTTGAGGCATCGCAGATTGATCTGGCAGTTGTCATTGGCCATGAAGGCCGTACCGCGGCGCAGACGGTAGGTCATCTTGATCTCGTGTGGATTGCCGCATCGAGCTTCGCGCGGCCACAAGGTCAGCCTTTGCCCTTAGCCGCGCTCGGCCCGCAGTGTATTTTCCGCAGGCGCGTGATCGAGCAACTCGATGCAAAGAAGATACCGTATCGCATTGCCGCCAACAGCCCGAGCCTCGATGGTCTTTGGGTGTCGTTACTTGGCGGCCTTGGTGTCACGGCGCGTACTGCGCTGAATCTTCCTGACGGCCTCATTGCATCTGGTTCGCTCTACGGTCTGCCTGCACTTGGACAGTTGCCGGTTACTCTGCAGCGAAGCACGCATTCTGATGGCAAGGCCATTGATCGCATGACCGAACTACTCTCGCAGTCGCTCAAGCTGGCTCTGGCATCGCATGCCAATGAGAAGACACGCGCGCATCGGCACACCAGCGTCATCGACATCTCTGCCAGCCGGGTGGGGAAAGGTAAATTGCGCTCAAGGATGCATTGAGAAGAATCAAATTGTGCGGCTCCTGGTTGGTTGCTACATTGGCCGCATGAAGATCAGATATTGCTCGCTTCTCGCGCTTTTCTGCATCGCGACTCTCGCCGCTACGGCACAATCTTCCTCCATTGTCGGCACATGGGTTGTAACCGGAGCGTACAAGATACTGCCCAATGGCACGCGCGCTTCTGATTACGGCAATAACCCGCACGGCCTTGTCATCTTCACATCCGATGGTCATTATTCTGTTCAGATCTATCGTGCAGAGCGCCTGAAGTTTGCCTCTGGAGACAAGTTCAAGGGAACTGCGGAAGAGTACAAAGAAGCTTGTCTCAGCACGAGCGTCCACTTTGGAACATACAGCGTGGACCCTGTTCAGCATACGATCACCTTCCACGTCGATCGCGCTTCCTTTCCCAATGAGGATGACACTACACAGGTGCGCCCCTATGCGATGAGCGGAAGCGAGCTTTCCTGGAAGGTTGCGCCGAGACCTGACGGCTCCGTTCCGGTTACGGTGCTGCACCGCTTTCAATAGCTGGGATTTCGCACTGCCCATGTACAACGAGCCCCGGCGCGGGCCACATTTCTGGTCACTGTTTGCGGAAGAGCAGGTCAGCTCATCGGCAGCAAGTAACACAGCTCTGCTAAGGGAAGCCACGCCAAGTGAATTCAATTCGATGACCGGCTCGCTTGTACGCAGTTGACGCTCATAGCCTGCGGCTGCGAACATTTGTCCGCTGATGTTTTCTGTCCGAGGCAGTCGGCGATTCATCGGCAATCCCGGCATTGAGCTTTTAATGTGACTGGTCTCAGCCCCATATTCCGCCGGTTTCGGAGAGCGCCCGGAGTTTCCCTCACCATCATCCTTACGCTGGCGCTGGGCATTGGCGCTACGACGGCCGTCTTCTCCGTGGTTGAAGGAGTCCTGCTGCGCCCTCTGGCGTTTCACAATCCGCAGCGTCTCGTGCTTTTGGGCGAACGTCTGGGCGATGGGCTCCAGCCGGGAGTCAGGCCTTCGGAAATGACTGCCTGGGAGCATGCCACGCGCAGCTTTTCCGCAATGGGGGCCTACTCTACAACGTCGTGGGAACTCTCAGGTGGCCCGGTCTCTGAGTCGGTCGACGGGGCACGCCTCACCGCTGGCGTTTTCCCCACGCTCGGCGTCGCGCCCATGGTGGGCCGGGTGTTTACGCAGCAGGAAGATGAAGGACACGCTCCCGTTGCTGTCATCAGCTACGCGCTCTGGGTGAACCGGTTCCATCGCGAAGCGCACATCGCAGGCGGCACGATCGCGCTGGATCGCAGGAACTACACCATCATCGGCGTGATGCCCCGCAGCTTCGAGTTTCCGCTGCTTCCGGGCCGCGTTGGCCAGGCGCAACTGTGGGTGCCGATGAGCTTCACCGCCGACGAGCTGTCGCCATCCGCCGACGCGTGGCGAACCCAGATTGTCGCGCGATTAAGAGACGGCGTCACCATGCAGCAGGCGGCACGGGACGCGAGGCGAGTCGCGCAGCAGATCATGCGCGATTTCCCTCCCGAACTGGCTGCCATCCATATTCGAGGCGACGTTCTTCCCCTGCGCGAAACGGTTGTTGCCGGTGCGCGCCCGCTGCTGCGAGCGCTTTTTCTTGCCGTCGGCATTGTTCTGCTGATCGCCTGTGCTAATGTAGCGACCCTGCTGCTGGTTCGCGCGGTCCGCCGCCGGCGCGAGCATGCCGTGCGTCTTGCACTCGGAGCGCGCCCGGCTGCTATTCTTCGCGAGTCCGTCAGCGAGGGTGTCATCCTGAGTTTGGCTGGCGGTGTTCTCGGCCTGGCTCTGGCGGCTCTCGCTGTTCGGGTGGCGGTGCCACTGCTTCCGGAATCCACGCCGCGCATCGACAGCATCTCTGTCAATGCCGGCGTTGCGGCGTTTGCCTTTTTCGTCTCGGTGGCAACCGGAATCCTCTGCGGCCTTGCTCCCGCATGGGCCGCTGTCCGTACCGACCCGCTGGATGGTCTGAGAGAAGACGCCCGCGTCGACACCGGCAGCCGCCGTCAGAGCTGGCTCCGCTTCTCGCTCGTCGTTGCCGAAATTGCCATCGCCACGGTCCTGCTGACCGCGTCGCTTGCCTTCCTGCGCAGCTATCAGCAGATGCTCGCGGTCAATCCGGGCTTCCGCCCCGACCACGTGCTCATCGCCGGTTATGAGTTACCGAAGGAGCAGTACGGGACCGAATCGTCCGTGGCCACGTTCAATCGCGAGGTCGTCAGCCGCCTTGCTGCGCAACCGGCAACGATAGCTGTAGGCCTGGCCAACACTCTGCCCGACACCGGTGGAGAGGGACTCGGCGGATTCACCATCGAGGGCACATCGATCGCCGGATGGAGGCTGAGGTTTGCTCCCTTTATCGAGACCTATGGCGATTATTTCCGCGCGCTGGGCATCCCCATCGTCGGCGGCCGTGCTTTCACTGTCCGCGATCGAACCGGCGCGCCGCTCGTATGCATCGTCGATCGATCCATGGCCCGGGAAGAGTGGCCCGGCCAGAATCCCATCGGCAAACGGCTGCACCTCGGGAATCCCAAACACAGCCTGCCCTGGGCTACGGTGGTGGGCGTTGTGCCTGATGTCCGTATCGATGCGCCCGATGAACCCGCCGGTGAGCAATGGTACTTCCCGCTGGAGCAACCGGCGATTCTCGAGGGCAACGCCGCGAGTGGGGTGCTCGATCTGTCCAGCGGCTGGATAGCCCTCCGCTCGACGCTGCCGCCTCAGCAGATGATCCACACCCTGCGCGTGGTCGTCGCCGGCATCGATCCGCGGCTGGCGCTCGACCCGGTGCAGCCTATGACCGACGCCATCTCCGCGGTGGAGGCGCCGCGCCGCTTCAATACGGGGCTGATCGCCGTCTTCGCCATGATCGCTCTGCTGCTCGCAGGCATGGGCATCTATTCTGTCATCGCCTTCAGTGCCTCCCAGCGGACCCAGGAGATCGCCGTGCGAATCGCCCTTGGTGCGCAGCGCGGCGACATCGCGCGCCTGGTGCTCGGTGCAGGCGTAAAGATTGCTGTCGCTGGCTGTCTCCTGGGCGTTCTGGGTTCTCTCGCCATCTCTCGGCTGCTGGGCGCATTCCTCTTCGGCATCGGCGCCACCAACCCAGTGGTCTACACCGCAAGTGTCTTCCTTATGCTGACCCTGGCGATTCTTGCCTCGGCATTGCCGGCGCTGCGCGCCGCGGCCGCCGACCCTGCCCAGGCTCTGCGTTCGGAATAGCCCCGCAGTCATCCGTGCGGCGATCAGGCGAAACGTGTTCTGGACTGATTGGCTGAAGGGACACCTAAGCTATCCAGGCAAAGCTATCTGCCGTATTGGTGCGCTGTCGTCGTCCGAATTCGGCAGCGCGGAATCCTGAATTGAGCTTACGTCCACTTACCCTGGCCTTCGACAATCGTGATGTAACGATCGATGGGCAAATCCGTGAAGCGCTCGGTCTTCCCGCCAGGCAGCGGCCACTTGATCTCGACCCAGTCCAGCCCTGGGCGCTTGCCGATTCCAAGAACCATGCGCGGATCATGGCTCGAAAGATAACTGCCGCCCCCCACTTTCATCCGGTCCTGTTTTAAGTCCTGCGCCTGGTAGGTAACCCGCGCCCCAATCGCGTCCCGGTTCGATCGGGTCCCCACCAGCTTGATTCCGAGCCAGTGATTCTGCGCCCCCGCCGTGTTTCGCAGCAGCAGCGGCGCTCCGTCATTGACTCCAATGAGAACGTCCACCGCGCCGTCGTTATTGAAATCGCCGATCGCCAGTCCGCGCCCTGAAATTGGCTGCTCGAAGATTGGCCCGCTCTGTTGGCTGATATTGCGGAGTCCCTTGCCGGTGCCACGGAACAGCAGGGGCCGCTCTTCATACGTCACCTGGGAGTGGATTCGGTCGATCAAATCGTCGGGATTTCCGTTCGCCAGAAACAGATCCAGATACCCATCGTTATCGAAGTCGAAGAACTTGAGCCCCCACCCGCTCATCAGATAGGTGGCAGAGGCAACGCCGATCTGAACGCCATCGTCGTCGAAAGTCTCGTCATGATTGTTGCGGTAAATCGAGTACGACTGGCGATCGAGGTTGGCGACGAAAAGATCCATGAAGCCGTCCTGATCGTAATCCGCGGAATCCACGCCCATTCCTGATCGAGCGCGCCCGTCGGCGCTGTAGGCTACCCCGGCGATTTCTCCGATCTCTTCAAACTTCCCGTTTCCTCGATTGAGGAAAAGGAAATTTCGGACGGTGTCGTTGCTCACGAAGAGGTCCATCAAGCCGTCATTGTTGATGTCGGTCGCAACCACTCCCCACGCTTTTCCTAACTGGCCGGCGATGCCTGATTCTCTGCTGACGTCAGTGAACGTGCCGTCGCCGTTATTGCGAAAAAGCCAGCTCGGCATGGGCGTGTAAACCGTAGGAATGCAGTAGTGCCGCAGGCCATCCTCGTGGATGCCGCAGGGCTTGTTCAGCTCTTTGCTGAAATCGACAAACCGGCAGACGAAAAGATCGAGCAATCCGTCGTTGTTATAGTCAAACCAAACCGCGCTCGATGACCATCCCGGGGCCGCCACTCCCGCCTTCTCGGTCACGTCGGTAAATGTTCCATCGCCGTTGTTGCGGTAGAGGATGTTTCTGCCGTATTGGGTAACGTACAAATCGGGCAGCCCGTCGTTATCGTAATCGCCGGCCGCGACGCCCTGGCCGTACCCCCCGCCTGCGACTCCCGCTTTCTCCGTTACCTCCGTGAAGGTTCCATCCCGATTATTGCGATACAGCGCGTTGCGGAGCGGCGGATTGGGATTGTAGAAATCGCATTTGCCGCTGTTCACAAGATAAATGTCCATCCAGCCATCGTTGTCGTAGTCGAGAAATGCGCAACCCGGCCCGGAACTTTCGGGAAGATACTTTTCGGCGGATTTTCCCGCCGTATGCTTCCACCTGATGCCGTCTGCCTCAGGAGGAACCACAACGAAGGGAAACGGTGTTGCAGCGGCCGAGGCCAGCAGCGAATGCCGCGGAATCAGCAGCGCGCCAGCGATCATCTGTGATACAAACTGCCGCCGTGTTAATCGCGTTGTGCGTATTGGATTCATCGTGTCGGCGCGGCCTGTGTCCGGATGTCCCCGAGTCTGCGGCGGAGTGCTCCGGAGATAACAATCATTGCTGGGGTGGCGGTTCGGCAGGCGCACCGGAGTGATCTGCAGAACTGAGGCTCCGGAGAATCGCAAATTCCTTTTCTGCTTCGGCCTTGTTCCCGGTTCTCGCGAATGCGGTCGCCAGCGCGTTGTGGATGTCGGGATTTCCCGGTGTCAGCCGCTCGGCATGCTGCAGCGGGGCAATGGCCTCCTGATATTTCTTGTCGCCGAGCAGGGCAACTCCCCATCCGAGGTAAGCCTCTGCAAAATTCTGATCGAGTTTTGCCGCCTGTGAAAAGCGGGCAATCGCTTCGTCAAAGTCCTGGGCCTGCTGCGCAAGTACTCCCAGGATGTATTCTGCATCGGCGTTGCCGGGATCGATCTGCAGCTCTTTCAGGAACTCCTGCTTGGCGCGGGCTTGGGCGTCCGGTCCGCCATCGGGCTGCGAGAGCAACAGTCTGCCCAGCAGAAAATGAATGCCGCGGGCATTAGGATCCTGCTTGAGTATCTCCTCATATTCAAGCTCTGCCGGCACCCACTTGCCCTGTTCTTCCAGTGCCTCGGCATTCAATTTGTGAGCAGCCGTGGAATGCGGCGCAGTACGGGCGAGGTCCAGGGCTGTCCGCGTCGATAAGTCAGAGTAGGCATGAACGATGACGTACAGTACATCGGGATCGCGGCCAAACTGGCCGCTGAGCTGGCGGATGAAATCCAGCGCAGCAGGCCGATCGTCGATGGCAAGAGAGCAGCGAATTCCGAGTACGCCGGCGAGCTTTCGAGTTTCGGCAGGAAGCGCAGCCGTCAGAGCTCCCCTGAGGGCGGCAATCGACTCACGGCAGTGACCCTGTTGGGCCAGAGCGATGGCCTGCTGAGGTGGGATGCCGCTTGCCGGTAAAGCAGATCCGGTGTGCTGAGCGCTGGAACTGAATCCGGGAAGCAAGGCAACTGAGAAGAAAAAAACGGCGGATGATTTGACCCGGGCGCTACCCATTTCTGCACAGTCTGCTTTGCAAAAGATTTTCCATCCAAAATAGCAAATCACCGCTACAGGCGCAATCTGCGCCCGTAGCGATGATTTGCGGTTTTTTCATCGGTCAATAGTAGAGCTTTAAGGCCAGCTGGATGTTCCTCGGTGGTTGAGCGCTGGTAATCTGCCCCATGGTTGACCCGATGGTTGTGTTTGGAGCGTTGTATTGAACGTGATTGAAGGCGTTCACAAAGTCGGTTCGGAATTGCAGCCGCAATCGCTCCGTCAGCGGGAAATCCTTGTGGACACTGGCGTCGACATCGGTGTAACGCGGCGAACGGAGGCCTGCGAGCTGGGGCGAACAGTTTCCGAAGGTGCCAATCGCCGGTTGGGTGAAGTTGTTGTTGTTGGTGAACCACTGGGTGCCGATGCCCGGGATGGGGGTGTTTTCGATCGACGGCAGCGAGTTACAATCCGCCCGCGCCCCGCGGCTGAATGTGCCGGAGTTGTCCGACGCTCCGAAAATCGGCATTGGCCAGCCGGTACGGAACGACACGATCGGGCTCACCGCCCACCCGCCGATTACTTCATCGGCAGACTTGCGCACGCCGCTGGCAAATTGCTGGCCGTGCCCGAAGGGCAGCTGGTACACAGCATAGGCTGACAGTACGTGAGTGGCGTCGTAGTAGCATGGCGCCCACTCCGACCTCTGATCATAGACGTTCTGCCAGTACGCCGAAGCGCTCAGGGCATTATTCCATGCTCCGTAATACCCGGTGCTGTCAGACATGCATTTGGAGTACGTGTAGGAAACTTGTCCCTGAAGGCCGTGAGACATTTCCTTCTGCACAATGGCCTGCAGGGAGTTGTATTCCATATTGCCGTTTGATTTCGTGCCCGAGATAGTTGCCCCTTCGTTGATTCCACCATTATCCGTCGACAGAAGATTTCCGTTACTGTCTGTCAGAGCGGGGTTGCCCAGCACGCTGTAGAGCGTCAGGTTCTTGGAAAAATAAGGGCTGTTCGCCGTACACGGCGGAGTGCCGCAGGACGAATTCGACTGGAGCACCCTCTGTCCGTAGTCAAACGGCACCATCAGATGGGTACCCTTTTGGCCCACATACCCGACCTGGAAAGTCGTGCCGCTCGCAATCTGATGCTGAACGGCCAGGTTCCACTGATACGCGAGCGCCGGCTGCACATTGGGATCCCACACCCGCAGAAGTGCCTGGGCGTAGCAAGCGTAAGCCGGTGCGGCGCATGACAAGTTGGATCCAGTGCCTACAATGCCCTCGCTTGTATCCGTGAGGGGCAGGTTATCGTCGTTGTAAACTGCGTTGATTTCAGCCGGAGTGAACGGCGGGTTGAGAGTAAGCCGGAGGTTTGTCCCCGTACCTTCAAGATAGGAGGAGACGGTGAACGCCCCCCGCAGCACAGTATGGTTATCCAGCCATGAGGGCGTCCAGGCGAAACCGATGCGCGGCTGGAAGTCCCTCCCGCCGTAGAAGCCGTTATAGAGCGCGCGGCTGGCTCCATCCTGGCCCGCGAGCTGGATCTGACCGGTATCGATATTGTAATTGGCCTGTTCGTTCTTGCTTTCAGCCCAGGGCGTGTGCGCTTCGTAGCGCAGGCCCAGGTTCAGCGTCAGGCTGTCGGTGGCTCGCCACGTGTCTTCGGTGTAGATACCGATGACGTTTTCGTACTGCTGCCATGTGGCGCCTGTGCTGACGCCCCGGCCGTACTGGTACGGGAGGCCGAGCACAAAATCCGCCCCGCCGTCGCCCGTTCCCGTTCCTGCCGAAGTGGGGGTCTGGGCGGAAAACCTTCCGTCGAAGTCCATCAGCCCCAGCTCTCCGTTGTTGCCGGCGTAGAACGTCAGGATGGTTTCGCGCAGGTACTGGCCGCCGAATTTAAAGCTGTGCCGCCCACGGGTCCAGCTCACTGCGTCTTCAGCCTGCCAGACGTGGTCGTTGAAGCTCTGGGTCTCCTCCGCCTGCCCAAGACTGGAAACCGCGGTGTTGGAAAAGTCCAGGGACAACAGGCCGTCCACGTTCGCAGGGTTGCCGTTTCCGATGCCCAGGGTGTTTCCTGCATCGCCGACATTCGAATCCCAGCTGTTGCCGCTGTTGAGGGTAATGTGGCTCCATCCCAGGCGAAAGTCATTCAGCAGGTTGCCTGACAACGTCCTGGTCCAGTCGCCCACTGTGTTGTAAATCGGCGTTGTTGCATAGCTGTTGCCATACAACTCCTGCGAGTAGGTGGCTGGATTGTTCTGATATGCCTCGGTGAAGCGGTAGGAAAGGCTGTCCTTGGAATCGACCCTGTAATCGACCTTCAAGTCGCCCTGATCTACGTTTTCGGCGGATTGCGAGGTGTTCACCGAGTTGTTCTGCAACTGGCTGTTGACGGGGCTGGTGTAGAGGTTCGAGGAGAACAGGTTGGCCGCTACCGGGCTGATCATGGCAGCAGGAATCTGGTCGTACGGGAACGGATTGCGAGGCGAGGCGGGCGTGGACGAAGGAGTACACGGCGCGGTGAAGGATGCGCATGGGTTGTATAGCTGCGCGACCACCGGATCGCCAGGGGCACCGGTATTGTGGCAAACCCCGGTACTATCAAAGGTTCCCTTCGCATTGGTACAAAGTGCGCCGAAGTTGCCCGAGCGTTCCGCCGTGGTGAACACCGTAAAGGGCGAAGATGAGGTGGGTATATCGAAACGCTGGCCCTGATAATCGGCGAAGAAGAACAGCCGGTCCTTAAGGATCGGACCGCCGGCCGTAAAGCCAAACATGTTCCAGCGGATTGCGTTTTTCGGAAGGCCGGCTACATCGTTCGACCAGCTGTTCGCATTCAGGACATCGTTGCGGAGATATTCCCATACATCGCCGTGGAAGCTGTTGGTCCCCGATTTTATGGTGGCGTTGACGATGCCGCCCTCGAAATTTCCGAACTCGGCGGGAGCGTTGCTCGTGATCAGGTTGAACTCCGCAATAGCATCCGGCGCCGGCGTGTAACCCAGCAGGTTGTCCGAGACCTGGTTATTGTCCATGCCGTCCAGCAGGAAGTTGTTCGCCTGCTCGCGGTTGCCGTTGATCAGCGGTCGGCCTCCATAACCAGCGGTATTGTTGCCGTTGTTGAAGCTGCTGGGATCGGTCGAAACCGCGCCCGGAGCCAGGAGCGTGAGCTGGACATAATTGCGCGAGGCGAGCGGAAGGTTGTCATTGGTCGCCGCGTTCATAACCGTGCTCACCTGCGTGGAGTCCGTTTGCAGAACTGGCGGCGCGCCGGTCACTTCCAGCGTCTCCGTTACCTGCCCAACCTTCAGCGCCACGTCGATGCGTGCAACCTGATCGACCGTAAGCACAAACGCGGCGTGGGAGACGGTGGCAAAGCCGGCCTTCTCAACCGTGAGGGTGTAGTTGTCCGCCGGCAGTGCCGGAATCCGATAGAGGCCGGCATCGCTGGACACAGCGCTGTAACTGATACCCCGATCGACTGAAGTTGCTTTGACCGTAGCCCCGGGAACAGCCGCCCCGCTTTGGTCAGTGATAGTGCCGACGATTGTAGCTGTGACTTCCTGACCCCGTACCGAAGGGACCAGAACAGTCAGAATAGCCAGCATGGAACCGAATAAAGAGAGTGCTCTCCTGCTCATCTCAACGGCCTCCAAAAGAGAGTTGAACTGCGCAAACTGCCTTTGCTGTTTGTGTTTCCAGAACTTACACTCGGCTCACAACAGAATGAATGCGGGGCAATTCCATATAAACGTGACCGAGACGATAGGCAACACCGGGACAGGAGCAATGCGCGCCTGTCCTGCACTGCTGGCTGGCTAACTTAACTTCTGACCCAGAGCACTTCTTACGTAGAGCGCATTTCTGATAAAGAGCGGGGAAATGAGGATCAGAAATGTGGGAACTAGCGTATGGCGAATCTCATAAAAATGCAACTGCTTTTTCTGCGATGTTCCACAGTTGAGCTATATAGCACGTTCACAACCCTATATAGCAATGCCAAAACGGGTGTCAAGCCCCTCCGGAATCGCGGGGATGTGGGGTTTTCCGTCGCGAAGGCGGCGACGGAGACCGGAGAGGCGGGGTTTGCGGTCGCAGTGTCGGCGAATATGTGCGTCGGAGCAGATTTGCGGCCCACTTCCGGAGCGGCATAGCCAGACCCCGGCTCGCAGTATGAGCGGCCGGTGTTTACATTGTCGGGGGTTCGATGCTATGGTGTCCGCTATATAGCGATCAGTTCTCTGCCGAAAAGCCGCCCTATAGCAGATGCGCTGCTGAGAGCCGGGGCCCGTTTCGGCGGCGGGCTGAACCTGCGCAAGACCTGAGGTCCGATCTGATGAGACCGCTCCCGGTATTCGCAGCGAAGAGGACGACCCGGAACCGCATTGAGGAACCAGCCTATAAGCAGATTCAGAAGGCCATCCGGCGGCGGATCGACTCAGGACAACTGAAGCCCGGGAATCCCGTTCCCTCAGAGCGTGAGCTGGCGCGCCTGCACAAGGTGAGCCTGATGACCGCGCGCCATGCACTGAGTGAAATGGCGCGGGACGGAATCGTCGACCGGCGGCACGGAGCGGGAACCTTCGTGGCTCCGCCCCGGGTTCAGTTCAACAAGCTGCTGGGCTACACAGAGCAGATGGCCAGCCTGGGGCTTACGGCCAACTCGCGGGTGGTTTCGTGCGGGATTGCCACGCGGGAGCACGAAATCGCCGCGCGCCTGGGACTGGCGCCGACCGCCCGGCTGGGCAAGGTGGAGCGTGTCCGGCTGGCGAGCGATGAGCCGGTGGCGCTGGAGACCTGCTACTGGTCGGCCGATGAGTATCCCAACCTGGTGGACGCGCCGCTGGAGCGGGTTTCGCTGTTTGGCGTGATGGAACGGGAGTTCGGCGTGGAGTTCGCCTACTCCGATGAGGAGATCGACGCCACGGATGCTGACCTGCGCCTGGCGGATCTTCTCGCAATCACGCGCGGGAGTCCGCTGCTGCGCATCCGGCAACTGATCTTCTCGACGAAGAGCCGCGCCACCGTGTACACGGTGGGATTCTACCGGTCGGGGCGGCACACGCTGCGCGTGCGGCGCTTCCGGTAAAGCCGCGGAGCCCGATAGAACAGGACGGAGCGAGAGTGTTGCGCCGCACCGACGGGAACGGCTTATTTGCGGCAGCACCGGCATCAGGGCTTGTCCGGTGTTATTCGCGCCGCCGCATTGACCGTGGCGACGTTTTTGGTGGCCAACGATGCTGCCCGCGCGCGGCTGCGCATGCAGTTGTAATGACTCTCATGATTCAGGAAAATCGGAGGCGAGATTCTGATGGTTCTGCTCAAGTGGACGGCTCGTTCTGCTTCACCTGCGGCCCGGTTGTTCGTCGCGATCGTTCTGCCGTTTACCTCGCTTGTTAGTTGCGCGCAGGCACAGCAGTCCACTCCGGCCGTGCCCATGCAGCCGGAACTCCGGACCGGCGCGGCATATCGTCAGTTGCAGAAGAACGTGCTGCACTCTCGCCTGCTCGATGGCATGGAAGACCTCTCGCACTGGTCGTTGACCGGCGTGGGTACGATGACGCTCTCAACTACCGAGGTCAAACAGGGGCGTACGTCTCTGAGAGTCGCCTCCACGGACAACATTGGCCGCGTTGAGGGCAGCGGGGACTGGCAGGATCTTGTCGCCACACGCAGTTTTCCCTCTGAAGACTGGAGCCAGTACAACCGCATTTCCGTGTGGGTGTTCCCCGATATCCACGGGGCCCCCGCCATTTCACTGGATATAACCCTGCACAACGAGGGCGCGCATCTGCTGCCGGATGACCAGAACGAAGGCCGCGACGATTCCATTCCGATCGTCAATCACCAGTGGAACCACGTGGTGTGGGAGATCCCCTCGCTCGATCGCGACAAGGTCACGGGCCTCAGCTTTGGCTACTCCCTGCCGCGCATGTTCCCCAATCCTGGCGACCAAACGGTTTTCTATCTCGACCAGCTCGAATTGCAGAGGGTTGTCCCCGATTACGTGGAGGGGTGGGACGTCGCGCCGGGAAAGATTGCCTTCAGCCACGCCGGATACTCACCCGGCACGACAAAGACTGCTCTGGCCGGCGGGCTGGCCGCGCACGATTTTTCTTTGATCGACGAAGCCACGGGCAAGGCGATCTATACCGGTCCGGTTGAGGACAGCAAGACCGATCTGGGAACCCTTCAGGTGCTGGATTTCTCCTCGGTGCAGCGTCCTGGAACCTATTTCCTCCGTGCAGGCGACATAACTACGCGACCTTTTCCAATCGGTACGGATGTGTGGCGCGACAGCATCTGGAAAGTCCTCAATTTCATGTACAGCGAGCGATGCGGCACCGTGATTCCTGGCATCCACGGTGTCTGCCATCAGGATGACTACACCGTGCACGGCGATCGGCGCATCGTCGTGAATGGCGGCTACCACGATGCCGGCGATACCAGCGTCACCGGAAATACTCCGGGCATGGCGTACGCTCTGTTCACGCTGGCCAGCCGACTGCAGCAGGAGAACGACGATCCCGAGCTGCTGAACCGCGTGACCGAGGAAGCCAAATGGGGCCTGGCCTGGGTGCTCAAAACTCGATTCGGTGACGGCTATCGCAGCACCGGCCAGAACATCAGCTACTGGACCGACGGCATCATGGGAGATGCCGACGACCGCTTCGGCCAGGCTGTCAACGATCCGCAGTGGAATTTTCGGGTAGCCGCGGTGGAAGCGCTCGCCGGCCGGGTGCTGAAGACCAGCGATCCCGATCTGGCGCGCCGCAGCCTTGCCACCGCGAAAGAAGACTGGCAGTTCGCCGTCGATGGTCTGAAAAAAGCGCCGCCGGTGCCGGAGGTCTACGGACAAAGCGATAACCTCGAGAGGATCTCCTTCGGAGCGATCGCCTCAATCGAGCTCTACAAGGCAACTGCCGATCCCATCTATGCCCAGGAAGCCGTCGATCTGGGAAACCAGATTCTCGCCTCTCAGGAGCGGGCGCTTCAGCCGTGGAGCATTCCCATGACCGGGTACTTCTACACCGGCCCCGATCGGAAGTATCTCTTTCACCGCTTCCACATGGGAGAAGAGGAGCAGCCCATCGTGGCGCTGGCGCATCTGTGCGAGGCGCTCCCCGACAACCCAAACTGGATCAGGTGGTATTCGGCCATCGTCCTCCACACGAAGTATTACCAGGAAGTGGGGGCGCGCCTGGACGCGCCGTACAACGTGCTTCCCGCCGGTGTCTACAGGGTCAGCGGAGCCGCCGTCCTTCCCCAAAGCCCCGCCTGGAGGGCGCTGGAAACCGCGAGCCGCGCAATGTTCGTCGCTCAGGTACAACAGGGTCTTCACCTCGGCGGCGATGCCTGGCTGCGGCGCTACCCGGTGTGGTT
>Ga0335073_10005871_pt1 | contig 17246 bp, 18 predicted proteins | sample Lox_Sample_22_FD_207093 | JGI IMG/M metagenome (GOLD analysis project Ga0335073, IMG submission 207093) | Soil microbial communities from Loxahatchee National Wildlife Refuge, Florida, United States - Lox_Sample_2.2 | ecosystem: Environmental > Terrestrial > Soil > Wetlands | place: USA...
TCCGCCGAGACGTCGGCCGCGCCGGAGCCGGGCGATCCGGAGTTCTGGGACTTCCACTCGCCGTACCAATACACGCCTGCGGAGCTGACGGCCGCGGTGATCGAAGCCGCGCGCCTGGGCACCAACGTCGGCGTTCACTGCCAGGGGGAGCCGGGGGCGCGGTACGCCGCTGAAGCGGGGGTGGCCTCAATCGATCACGCGACGCAGCTCAGCGCACGCACGATGGAGATCATGAAGGCGAAGCACATTCCCGCCGTGCCGACGTTTACGATCTTTGCCTACTTCGCCGATCACGCACCCAGCCCCGCGGCCGCTGCGCGCGAGCACGCCATGCTGGATTACAAGATTCGCGAGTTCAAGCGGCAGGTGGCCGCGGGCGTGCCCATGGCGGTGGGATCGGATGTGGGGCCGTTCCCGCACGGCACGCAGGCGAAGGAATTCGAGCTGATGGTCCAGTACGGCATGACGCCGCTGGCCGTGCTCCAGGCCGATTTCCTGAACGGCGCACAGATTCTGATGATGCAGGATCGCGTGGGCCAGCTCAAACCCGGATTCGATGCCGACGTGGTCGCCGTGCCCGGCAATCCTCTCGATGACATCACCGCGGTCGAGCGGGTGAGCTTTGTGATGAAGGGCGGGGTGGTCTACAAACCATAGCGTTCAGGCTCAGGAACCCGCCCCCTGAATCCCGCTTGGCCCAGCGAATGCCATGGGGCCCGTATTCTCTTTCCAGCTTTCCCGCAGGCGCTGATGCGTGATACAAGCTAAGTACGCTGCTCCGTTTGCAGTGCGGTGTTTCCCCGTCCGAAACCGGTACGAACACGACAGTTCAGCCACTTTTTGGCATCCGACTAACACGGACGGATATGAATACCGCGCCTCTGCAGGGCACGCACGAGCACCCGCTGCTCCGCGACTATTTCATGGACACCGCCTTCGACGAGATGTTCGACGGGGACGGGGCGATACGCCCGCACTATGCGGCGTTGTTCCATGAGCTGACGACGCTGCCGCCCGAAGAGATCCGGCGGAGGAAGCAGTCAGCGGACGCGTCGTTCCTGATGCAGGGCATCACGTTTACCGTGTATGGGCGCGACGAGGGCACGGAGCGCATATTCCCCTACGATCTGATTCCGCGCATTGTGACCGGCGATGAATGGGCGCGCATCGAGCGCGGTCTGACGCAGCGCATTACGGCGCTCAATCTCTTTCTGCACGACGTGTATCACGATCAGAAAATTCTTGAGCAGGGCGTGGTGCCGCGCGATGTGGTGTACACGTGCCAGCAATTCCGCCGGCAAATGCGCGGTTTGCGGGTGCCGCGCAACGTGTACGTAGCCATCGCCGGCACCGATCTGCTGCGGCTGCGGAGCGGCGAGTTCGTGGTGCTGGAGGATAATCTGCGCGTGCCGAGCGGCGTCAGCTACATGCTGACCAACCGCCGCATCATGAAGCGAACGCTGCCGAGCCTTTTTCGAGACTATGGCGTGCGGCCGATCGATCACTACCCGCAGGCGCTGCTGGCGACGCTGCGCTCGCTGGCGCCCGAAGGACGGCCCGAACCGACCGTCGTGGTGCTGACGCCGGGGGTTTATAACTCCGCGTATTTCGAGCACACCTGGCTGGCGCGCCAAATGGGCGTGGAGCTGGTGGAAGGCCGCGATCTTGTCATTCACGACAACGTCGTTTACATGAGGACGACCGCCGGCCTGAAGCGCGTGGATGTTATCTATCGCCGCGTGGACGATGATTTCATCGATCCGCTGGCTTTCCGTCCCGACTCGATTCTGGGCGCGGCTGGATTGTTCAATGCTTACCGTGCCGGGAACGTGACGCTGGCCAATGCGTTCGGCACGGGCGTGGCCGACGATAAGGCGCTTTACGCATATGTGCCGGCGATTATCCGCTACTACCTCGACGAAGATCCGATTCTCAACAACGTGGAGACGTGGCTGTTGACCGATGCGAAGCAGCGCGCGCACGTGGCCGCGAATCTCGACAAGCTCGTGGTGAAGGCTGTGGGCGAGAGCGGCGGGTATGGGATGCTGGTGGGTCCGCAGAGCTCCGAGCTCGAGCGCGAGGAGTTTCGGCGGCGCATCGAGGCCAATCCCCGCAACTACATCGCGCAACCCACGCTCAATTTCTCGCGCTCGCCCTGCCTTCTCGAGGACGGGTCGATCGGACCGCGGCACGTCGATCTGCGGCCCTACATTCTGTTCGGAGACAAGGTGACGATAGTCCCGGGCGGCCTGACCCGCGTGGCGCTGCGCCAGGGCTCGCTCGTGGTCAACTCATCGCAGGGCGGCGGCAGCAAAGACACCTGGGTGCTGGGGGCGTGATGCAGGGTTCACGGCGCAGGGAAGCGAGCACGGGGAGCGGCATATGCTATCTCGCGTAGCAGACAGTCTCTACTGGACGAGCCGCTATCTGGAGCGAGCGGAGCATACGGCGCGGCTGATCGATATCAACATGGGCCTGATGCTCGACCGCTCGCGGCTGAGCGCGGAAGGGCGCTGGCAGCGGGTGCTGGCCGCTGTGGGAGCAACCCAAAGCGTCTGGACTCGCGAAGCGGAGCCGTCGACCGAGCCGGGAGAGTGGGTGGGGGTGTCAGCCCTGGTGCATGCTCTGTGTTTCGACACGGCCAAAGCCACCTCGATCACTTCGTGCATCACCGCCGCGCGCGAGAATGCAAGGCAAATTCGCGACGAAATCAGCACGGAGCAGTGGCAGCGACTCAACGGTCTATTCCATGAGATACGGCGCCTGCGCACTGCGCAGCCTTCGGAGCGCAACCTCGCGGAGTTTCTGCCGACGATCATCGACGGCGTGCATCTCTTTCAGGGGGTGACCGATACTACGCTGAGCCATGGCGAAGGCTGGCATTTTCTGCGCGTCGGCCGGTATCTGGAGCGAGCCTGGTCGGTCACAACGCTGCTCGATCTGTATCAGCGCGAGGTATTCCGTGACGACGGCATGAGCGACGCCGGCGAATATCTGGAGTGGGTCGGGCTGCTGCGCGTCTGCACGGCCTTCGAGGCCTTTTGCCGCGTGCACACGGCGGAACTGACGCATGAGCGGGTGTTGGATTTCCTCCTGCTGAATGCCGACTTCCCGCATTCGGTGCGCTACGCCGCAGACGCTCTGCAGGATGCGCTGGCGGCGATCCAGCAGCAAACGCGCACGCAGCACGGCGGGGAGCTGATGCGCGTTGCGGGACGCCTGAAGGCGACGCTGGGTTACGGACAGATCGGAGAAATTCTGGCGCAGGGTCCGGCGCGTTATTTGCGGCACATTCTGGAGCAATGCCGCGAGATCCACAACCTCATCTACGCGGTCTACATTCAGTACTCGGTGGAGACTGCTCTGGCCGTGTAACCGGATTCGGGAGCGAAGAATGTCTTTCTACTTTGTGCGGCACCTGACAAAATTCGTGTACGGCCGCCCGGTGAGCGAGAGCGTGACCGAGGTGCGTATGCATCCGAGGAGCGATAGCAACCAGCGATGCCTGTCGTTCTCTCTGTCCGTCAGCCCGCGCTGCCGCGTCTTCACGTACCGCGATCATCTGGGCAATCATATCCATCACTTCGATATACCGGGTGGGCACGACCAACTGGTCGTAGTCGCTGAATCGGTGGTCGAATATCAGCCGCTGGCGGAGATTCCCGCGTCGCTCGCCCCCGAGGCCTGGAAAGAACTGGACGCACTGGTATCGGAGGGCGATTACTGGGAGATGCTCCTGCCCAGTGAATTTGCGCAGCCCACGCCCGACCTCCTGCGCCTTGCGCACGAGTACGAAGTGGTGCGCCGCGACGATCCGCTGCAATTGCTGCACGAAATCAACCGGCGCATCTTCGATGGCTTTCGCTACGTCAAGCAATCGACGCGCGTCGACTCGGGGATCGACGAGTCGCTGCGCACACGCGCCGGCGTGTGCCAGGATATGGCCCACATCATGATCGCGCTGGTACGGCATCTGGGGATTCCGTGCCGCTACGTGAGCGGCTATCTGTACCACGGGCGCGACGATCACGACCGTTCGACGGCCAGCGCCACCCACGCCTGGGTTGAAGCGTTTCTTCCGGGGCTTGGATGGGTCGGCTTCGATCCGACCAATGCCCTTGTGGCGCGCGACCGGCATATCCGCACCGCACTGGGGCGCGACTATGCCGACGTGCCGCCGACGCGGGGTCTTTTCCGGGGACGAACCGACAGCGAACTCTACGTGGCGGTGCAGGTGACGGCATCCGACGCGGCGCCGGACCTCGATCGCGAGCTGCCCATTCCGGAAGACTGGTCGATGCTGGTGGAGAAGGTGCAGGCACCGCCGCCGCCCGCTGCGCCCCTGCTGCTGATTCAGCAGAGCCAGCAGCAGCAATAAAACAGGGGCCGGGCCTGCCCTGACTCAGTGAATGACGGCCAGCACCTGCCCGGACGCAACCGTGTCGCCGGGAGCGACGCGCAGTTCCGTCACACGGCCCTCCTTCGGCGACTTCAGCTCGTTCTGCATCTTCATCGCCTCGATGACGATGACGCCCTGATGCGCGGCTACGTGCGTGCCGCGCTCGACCAGCACGCGGATCACGCGCCCTGGCATTGAGGCCTTCAAGGTGACCGGTCCCTCCGCCGCGCCATGCCGGCGGCGGCGGCGAAACGAGCGGGGATCATCGGCTTGCCAGGCAATGCGCTGTGCGCCCAGATGGAGCACAGGCTCATCCGGATCTGCGTCGAGAACCACGCGATGCGCGACGCCGCCAATGATCAGCGAGAGCACGCCCGGGCGCAGCAGGCAGGCGTCGGCTTCGATCGGAGTATCGTCGATCTTTATCTGCCAGCGGCCGGGCACGTCGCCGGGAACGACTTCCACCTGGCGACTCTGGCCTTCGATTTCGAGGTCGAGTTTCATCGGCGGGTATGCAGAGCCTCGTTGCGGGCTGCAGCCTTCCATGCGCTTGAGGGCGCTGAGGAATAGGAGGCATTCGTACCGGCGGAATTGCCGTCGCGAGCCTGCAGAGCCTCGAAAATCGCGGCTCCGGCAATGGCGGCCCTCGCTGCGCCGGCGGTTGGAGCCGAACCGCCGTCCGCCGATTGCAGCAGCCGGTCGAGATAACCGGTGTCGATGCGCGCGTCGCGAAAATCCTCATCGCGCAGAATGCGGCGAAACAGATTGAGATTGGTGCGGATACCGCCGATGACGTACTCGTCGAGAGCGCGCAGCATGCGATCGATGGCCAGGTCGCGTGTGGGCGCGAAGGCGATCAGCTTCGACAGCATGGGATCGTAATCCATGGGCACAACCCAGCCCTCATAGATGCCGCAGTCTTCACGGATGCCGGGACCTCCGGGCTGGAGCAGGCGCGTGATGCGCCCGGGCGAGGGCATGAACTGGTTGTCCGGATCCTCCGCGTAGACACGGCATTCGATAGCATGGCCGCGCAGCACGACGTCGCTCTGCACGAACGGCAGCCGCTCGCCCTGCGCGATGCGGATCTGCAGATGGACGAGGTCCAGGCCGGTCACCAGCTCGGTCACGGGATGTTCCACCTGCAGGCGCGTATTCATTTCGAGGAAGTAGAAGTTCTGCTCCTCATCCACGAGAAATTCGACCGTGCCAGCGTTGGTGTATCCGGCAGCAAGGGCCAGGCGCACGGCGGCTTCTCCCATGCGTCGCCGAAGATCTTCGCCGACGACCGCGGACGGGGCCTCTTCAATCACCTTCTGGTGGCGGCGCTGTACCGAGCACTCGCGTTCGCCGAGGTAAACGCAATGACCGTGTTCATCAGCGAGGACCTGAATCTCAATGTGGCGCGGACGCTCGATCAGCTTTTCCAGATAGACCTCGCCGGATCCGAAAGCGCGCTCGGCCTCGCTTTGTGCAGCGGCGAACGCGGAAGCAAGGTCAGCGGGTTGCGCGACGGCGCGCATGCCTTTGCCTCCGCCTCCGGCCGCGGCCTTCAGCATGACGGGATAGCCGATCTTCGCGGCGGTAGCCAGAGCTTCGTCGAGCGAGGCAAGGCCGGTGACGGAGCCGGGCGTGCGCGGCATGCCGGCGCGATCCGCTGCCTGGCGAGCGCGGGTCTTGGAGCCAAGCGCGCGCATGGCCGACGCGGGCGGGCCAATGAATTTGACGCCCGATCGCTCACAGGCTTCGGCAAAACCGGCGTTCTCTGAGAGGAATCCGTAGCCGGGGTGAATCGCGTCGGCGCCCGAGCGGCGCGCGATTTCGAGAATCAGATCACCGCGCAGATAGGATTCGCTGGCGGCGGCCGGGCCGAGGCGCCAGGCCTCGTCGGCGGCGAGGACATGGAGGGCGGCGCGATCTGCGTCAGAGAAAACGGCGACGGTCGCCAGGCCCAGCTCGCGACAGGCACGGATGATGCGCAGGGCAATTTCGCCGCGATTGGCGATGAGGACTTTGCGAAGCACGGAACAACAGGGTAACGGGTGAAGCGCAGGTCGCGCAAAAGCAAAAGCCCCCGCCGCAGCGAGGGCTTGGGTTTGCCGAAAACGACGACTACTGCATGACCACGCCGTTGACCTTCTCGTTGGCTTTCTCTTCGTTGGCCTTGCGGGCGCCCATGGCTTTGTGCACCCAGTCCTGGGCCGTGTCGAGATCGGCCTTGCGGGCCGCATCGTTGCCGCACTCCAGGTCGGCCTTGCGCCTGGCCATCAGATTCAGGTACTGCATGGCGTCGTCGTAGTTAGGCCGGTTGTCGACCGCCTGCTGCAGATATTTCGTACCCTCATCCACCAGAGCTTCGTTCTGCGTCTGCATCTGCTTGCAGAGAGCCTTGGGCATTTTGACGTTGCCCTGGCCGTCATCCTGCATGTTGACGCCCTTGAGATCGGTCACGGCATTTTTGTAGGCCAGCGTCCAGTCGATCACGCCGATGGTATAGGCCGCCTCGGGATCCTTCGGATTGGCCTGCAGCACTTTCATCTGCCATTCCTTGGCCTGGTCGAACTTATTCAGATCGAAATAGAGCGCGGCAATCTGCTTGAGGCTGGTGCTGTCGTCAGGGTGATCAACGAGAACCTGCTTAAACCCGTCGATGGCCATCTGCGCTGTCTTCTCGTTCTCCGGCGAATCGAGCTGCGGAACGACCTCGTTGGCGTAGGCAGTAGCAAGATAAAGCCGCGTCATCGGATAAGTAGGATCCAGACTGACCGCTCGCTTGAAGTGACCGATGGCCTCTTCGTACTTCGCCTGCTTGTAGGCCTGTACTCCCTTGTTGAGCTGATCGCGGGCCTCCAGGCGTTTGCATCCGGTCGCGGAAGCCACCAGGGCAATCGTGGCGGCGGCCAGCACCGGTAAACGGACAATACGGTTCATGCTGTCTATCTTCTCCTTCAGCTCGCCAGGAGCCTCAAAAATAGGGCGAAACGCATTCGTGAGTGATTGTAGACGGTCCGCAGGATTTCACAAGATCACCGGAGTGCGGCCCGCCACACGCCGGCGCTCCCTCACGAAGCCCGCGTCCCCTCTACTGGCCTGCTTCAATCTTGGGCGTAATCAACCCGATATGGTCGACGCCGACGGCATGGCCGATGTCGATGACGCTGGCCACGTCCTGGAAATCGACGTTGGCATCGCCCTTCACGAACATGACTTTCTCCGCGCGGCTGGCATAGATCGTATTCAGCTCGTTTTGCAGATCGGCCTTCGCGAACGGCTTGTCGTTGATCTTGTACTGCGGAACACCGCCGCCGCCCGGCTCAACCTGGACCACGATGGTGCGATCGTTGGGCTGCTGCTGGTTAGGATTCTTGGGGGGCTGCGGCACCAGGGCGTCGAGGCCCCGGGGGGTAACCGGCACAATCACCATGAAGATGATGAGCAGCACCAGCAGTACGTCGATCAGCGGGGTGACATTCGGCTCGGCATTCAGGGCACCAGCGGAGCCAACGCTCATTGCCATAGGTCAATTCCTCGATTCTTTCGTTACTCGCCGCCGGCGGCGGGTTTAGCGGGAACGGCGGTGGCCGCAGGCTGCTGTGTAAGCATTCCCACTTCTTCCACTCCGGCGGTCCGGACGGCGTCAATCGCATCCATCACGGTTCCGTAGTGTGCGCGGGAATCGGCGCGGAAGTAAACAATCTTGTTGGTCTTGTTGGTCAGCTCGTTGCTGACTTCCTGCCCCAGATTCGCGATGGTGATCTGGTTCTGGCCGAGATACACGCGGCTGTCGCGGGTGATCGCGACGACGACGGAATCTTCCTTGTTGGCATCGTCCATCGGCGTGGCCGTCGTGCTCTGGGCAAGGTCCACGTTCACCTTGTTCTGGAGCATGGGCGTGATGACCATAAAGATGATCAGCAGCACCAGCATGACGTCCACCATCGGGGTGACGTTGATGTTGGCGTTGACCTTGGCGCCTTCGTTCCTAACTGCCATTGACATGGTTTTGTGCTCCCCGGTCGGAATCGTCGTCGCGGAATACTGGTTCCGGACTCTGCGCGAATCAGGAGTCGGGAGCCGGACCCGAAGGCCGGCCCCCAATCAGGAGATTCTCGCCGTTGCTCCGCTTCACAGCGGAGGTCCTGCCGCGATTACCGCCGCTGGCTCTGCTTGATGAAGTAGTCGATCAGCTCGCTCGACGAGTTATCCATCTCCACGTCGAAGGCTTCCACGCGGTTGGTGAAGTAGTTGAAGAGCCACACCGCAGGGATGGCGACGAAGAGACCGAACGCCGTGGTCACGAGGGCTTCAGAAATACCGCCGGCGACGGCGCCGATGCCCGGCGTCTTCTGCGTGGCGATCTCCTGGAAGGCCTTGAGGATACCGGCGACGGTGCCGAACAGTCCGACGAACGGAGCCGTGGAACCGATGGTGGCGAGGCTGCCGAGGCCCCTCTTCAGCTTGGCGTGCACGATGGCTTCCGCCCGCTCGAGAGCGCGCTTCGAGGACTCGATCTGCTCGGCACTGACCGCTCCGCCGCTGCCGTAGTTGCGGAACTCCTGGAGACCCGCGGTCACGACTTCGGCGAGGTGCGACTTCTTGTTGCGATCGGCCACTTTCACGGCCTCATCCAGCTTGCCTTCCTTCAGGGCGCCGGCCACGCGCGGGGCGAACTCGCGCGACTGCTTGCGGGCGGCGTTGAAGTACAGCCAGCGGTCGATCATGACAGCCAGCGACCAGATCGACATGATGAACAGCACGAACACAACGCCACGGGCCAGCCAGCCCATGTTGTTCCAGAGGTCGATGGGGCTGAACCCGACGGACTGGCTCTCCTGAAAGAAGCCGAGAGACGCCGAATGTGCGACGAGATGGTTGATCTGAGCGAGAATCACTTGAATCTTTCCTCCTGAGGCTGTTGCTGCGAGCAATACAAAAAGCGCTGACGGATTACCTCTCCGCAAAGTGAAGGCCGGGAGGCCGGAAAAACGTTTGCACAACCGCCCCAGCTCCGCCTTGCGGCGGAACGGGGCAAGAGATTTTAGCTGCCGAGACTAAAGACCACGTTGACCTGGGTCTCGACCTCTACGGGCTCACCATTCAGGAGGTAGGGCTTGTACCGCCAGCCCTGCACTGCCTGCGTCGCGGCCGACTGAAGCATCGGTGGACCGCTGATGACCCGCAGATTTTCGATAGTCCCATTCTTGGAAATCGTTGCCTGAAGAACCACAGTTCCCTGGATTCTTGCCGCTTTTGCGATCGCGGGGTACTGCGGATTCTCTCCGCCGATGCGGTTGCCGGCCATCACACCCGACGAAACGGCCACTCTCCTGGGAGGTGCGGCCTTCACTACTGGAGCCGGACCGGTGCCCAGACCACCCAGAACTCCACCCATGACGCCACCCGAACCGGATCCTTCCATGCCAGCGACGCCGATTCCTGCCGCCGGGGGCGGGGCTTCTTCTTTCACGATCTTGATGTCATGCGGGATTTTGGTAGGCGCGGTGAGCTGATTGTTGATCATCTCGGAGACGACCTTCACGGGATGAACAGGGGCCGGAGGCGGAGGCGGGGGAGGCGGAGGCGGGGGGGGTGGGGCAACCAGCAGCGTGGTCATCATTGCCTTGGGCAGCGCTTCTGGGTAGATCAGCGGATACAGAATCAGCGCCGCGAGCACAGCCCCATTCAGGATGAACCCGACGAGGGTGTAGTACTTGCTCTTCGTCTTGATTTTGCCGCCCGATGAAAATGTGCTGTCTTCAAACATGACCAACCTCGGAGCTTTCAGTAGTTGAGTCTATAGACACCGCAGGGAACCTCGAATGTTCCCGGCGACGCCTATTTGTTTGGATGGGACCCCTTGACGACCTGGAAAGAGTATTTTGCGTGTTGCGACTGGCTGGAATGACCAGTTCTCGTTCTATAACACATTTTTCCTGTCCGAAAGAAGCATTCCCGGGCGACCGGAATCGATTTGCCCTGAGTTCGATGCAGATTTCTGGTCTTCCGGCACCAAACGCCAAACCAGAAATCGCATCCAGGCCCCTTCCGGCGAACGGCACCATCATACCCTGGCTTTCTAGACCTTCGCTTTTTTCGCTGCCGGCAAAGCCGCCGTTTTGCCTCGGCCGGCGCGCCAGTCCTGATACGCCACCAGCATCGGAGCGGCAATGGCGATCGATGAATACGTGCCGATCAGAATGCCGATCACGAGCGCAAACGAGAACGGGTGCAGCACTTCGCCACCGAACAGAAAGAGCGAAAGCACCGTCAGGAAAGTCAGACCCGACGTCAGCACCGTCCGGCTCAGCGTCTGGTTGATACTGCGATTCACCAGATCGGCGAGCGGCTCGCGGCGGCTCAGGCGCAGATTCTCGCGAATGCGGTCGAAGACGACAATCGTGTCGTTCATCGAGTAGCCGACGAGCGTAAGGATCGCGGCGATCACCGTCAGCGAGACTTCGGTATTCGTGAGGCTGAACGCGCCCACCGTAATCAGCGTGTCATGGAAGCAGGCCACGACGGCGGCCACTCCGTAGATCAGCTCAAACCGGAACCACAGATAGATGAGCATGCCCAGCAGCGAGTAGAGCGTCGCCAGAATGGCCTGCTTCTGCAGCTGCTTGCCGACCTGCGCGCCTACAATCTCCGCGCTCTGGACGTGGAATCCGGAAACATAGGCACCCTGCTCCAGTGCAGTCAGCACCGCCGGATCCACGCTGCCGCGCAGCGCGTCGACCGAGTCGAGGATGCCGCTGTGCTCCGCGCTGTCCCGATAACTCATCACGGCGTCGGCCTGCTGCTGGTAGCGAGCCGTCGCCGCGTCGGTCACGCCCAGGTGCTCGGGATCTTTCTGCTCGAGCCACGTCGCGAGGCCGCCACGGCTCACATTGTCGAGGTCGAGCTTGCCCTGATTTTGCGCGCCCGCCTGCGAGTAGTTCCGGGTGAGGGTGCTTTCGATCACGGCCCGGCCCTGATCGAGCGACGCTTCGCTGGTTTGCCCCAGCGAGAGAGTGACCAGAACTTCGTTGTTCGCCGCCGCGCCAAACTGCGTGATGCGCGGATCCTTCAGGCCGGCCTTGTTGACAGCCGAGCGAATCAGGTCGAGGTTCGGCTTATCGGCAAACTTCACGCGCACGACGGTGCCGCCACGGAAATCAACATCCAGAGGCAGGTGGTGCCAGAAAAACAGCGAAAGCAGCCCCGCGATGCTGAAGATCAGGGAGAAGCCCAGGAAGTACCACTTCTTCCCGAGCCAGTCGATTTTTACGTCATGAAACAGTTCCACGAAGTTCCGCCTGTATTAGATCGAAATGGGTTCGCCGTGCAGCTTGCGGCTGAGGCTGGCGTCGAAGATGACGCGTGAAACAAACACCGAAGTAAAGAAGTTGGCCAGCAGACCGAAGGTCAGCGTGACGGCAAAGCCCTGCACCGGTCCGGTGCCGAACAGGAAGAGAATGGCCGCCGATACGACGGTCGTCACGTGGGTGTCGATAATCGTCGTCAGTGCGTGCTTGAATCCCTGATCGACGGCGGCCGACGGCGATTTGCCGCTGCGCAGCTCTTCGCGAATGCGCTCGAAGATCAGTACGTTGGAGTCGACGCCCATGCCGATGGTGAGGATGACTCCGGCGATGCCTGGCAGGGTGAGCCTGGCGCCCACGAAGCCCATAAACCCGAGCAGGATGACGAGGTTCAGGATCAGGGCAAGATCCGCGTTAATGCCCGCCCCGCGGTAGTAGATGAGCATGAAGATCATCACGGCCGCCATGCCGGCGATCGAGGCGACCACGCCCTGGTGGATCGAGTCCGCGCCCAGCGACGGACCGACCGTGCTCTCCTGCAGGTAGCGGATGGATGCCGGCAGCGCGCCTGTGCGCAGCAGCATCGAGAGGTCCTTGGCATACTGCTCGGTGATTCCGCCGCCGGAGATGTCGCCGGTATCGTGAATTTCGCCCTTGATGACCGCAACTTCGCGCACCCGGTTATCGAGAACGATGGCCATCTGCTTGCCGATGTTGGCTGACGTAAACTGCGCGAACTTCTGCCCTGCAGCATTGGTCAGGTAGAAGGTGACCTGCGGCTCGTTGGTGTTCTGGTCATGCCCGGGCTGCGCATCGCGGATATCGGTGCCGCCCCACACGGGAACCTTCTTCAGCTCGTACCATTCCGCAGTGCTGCCTTCGTTGGACGCGCCGGCGATGCTCTGCACCAGCTCGGCATCCGGCGGTACCATGCCACCGATCGCCTGCATCGCGGTCTGCTGATCCGGCCATGGACCGGCCATCACTTCGTGGGTTTCAAGGCGCGCCGTTGACTGGATCACATCCTTCACGCGGCCCGGATCGTCGATGCCCGGCAGCTCCACCAGAATCTGATAGCTGCCCAGTTGGTACGGCTCGACGACCGACTCGGAAACTCCCAGCCCGTTAATGCGCTGGTTAATGACCTCAATCGCCTTGTCGAGCGCGCTTTGCTTCAGGTCCAGCTCGGTCTGGTTCTTCATCGTCAGCGTCCAGGTGTTGTTGACGCCTGGCGTGATGTCGTACCGGGAGCTGTAGCGCGAGTTCAGAACGCTGCTGATGTCGGTGGCGCGATCAGCCGGGACGTTGGTGAGCTGGATCACGTCCGGCTTGTTCGGATCTGGCTTGGCGACCGTGACGCCGCTGATGCCGTTCTGCTGCAGATCTGACTGGATCGCGCCGACATCGCTGTCCGTGGCCGCGCCGACGGCCTCGTCGACCATTACCTGCAGCACCAGGTGCGTCCCGCCCTTCAGGTCGAGACCCAGATTGATGTGCTGCGCCAGCGCCTGCTTCAGTGCGCTGCCGGAAACGCCCTTCGGGATCCCGAAGATGCCGAAAACGAAAATGATGAGAACGGCGATGATCGCAACGGTTTTGGCTTTGAGATTCTTCTGCATGGGAGTGGTCTACTTTGTCTCGTCCTGCGTCACGGAGGCGATGGCCGATTTGACGACCTCGATCCGAAGATTGTCGGGAGGAATGCGCAGCTGGATGGTGTCGTCCTTAATCGCGAGGATAGTGCCGCGAATGCCACCGCTGGTCGTGATGCGGTCGCCGGGCTTCAGATTGCCCAGCATATCCTGCCAGGTGCGCTGGCGCTTCTGCTGAGGGCGAATCAGGAGGAAATAGAAGACGACGACCATCAGCAGGATCGGCAGAAGCGAGGCGAATCCTGTGGGCAGGGCAAATGGTGCAAGCAATGCGATGGAAATCAACGCGCGTCCTTCTGGCCAGGACGGTTGAAAAGCCGCCGCCGGCGCGAGACAGAATCATTTTCCACGGAAGAGCCCGAAGGAGCGCGCGGGCGCCCCGGGCCTGAATACCTGGAAACGGCTCCCAGCTGGAGCTTACGCACACTGCCAGACTCAGCCGGAAAGCCTGATTCATAGAATCGCGTACAGGCGTGGGAGTGTCAAGGAAAAGGGGTCTGGCAGGGCTCGGTTCCGGCCCACTCCCGATAGTTACCGAGGCTGGGGATTTCGCACCTCCCTTTCCACATCCCTCGCTGTTCCGCGGACCTACACTGAATCCTTCGCTGACATTTCAGACGGGAGGCGCGATGGCGGCCGCAAATTCGCTGCACCCACAGCCAGGACGCATTGAAGTCATCACCGGACCCATGTTTTCCGGCAAATCCGAGGAGCTGATCCGACGCCTGAAGCGCGCGCAGATCGCGAAGCGCCGCGTCGCCTGCTTTAAGCCCGACCTCGACGTGCGCTACCACCGCACCGCCATCGCCTCCCACAGCGCGCAGACGCTCGAAGCTGTCACCGTCGCCAACGTCGAGGAAATGAAAGCGGTTCTCCTGCCGCGTATTGACGAGATTGAAGTCGTGGGCGTCGATGAATCGCAGTTTTTGGGCGAGCCGCTGGTGAGATTCGCCAACGACCTCATGCATCTGGGCAAGCGCGTGATTCTCGCCGGCCTCGATACCACTTTCACCGGCGATCCCTTCGAGCCGGTGCCGCACCTGATGGCGATCGCGGATGAAGTGATCAAGCTCTCGGCCGTATGCATGCAATGCGGAGCGCCCGCCATCCATACCCAGCGGCTGGGCAGCAATCAGGAGCTGGTCGTGGTGGGGGCTGCTGGAGTTTATGAAGCCCGCTGCCGCGCCTGCTTCCGCCCCTGGCTCGACGAAAACGCTTCTGAACAGATGGAATTGCCGGTGAGCGCGGGCGCAAATCGCTAAGTCCATCGGAAGCAAAGCGGAACGGAAGGTGGGGCAGCCATGCAGGCGCGGCGGCCTCCCGATTCACCGCGCCCGCAGCAAAGCTACTGTCCCGCGCCGCCGGATGTTGGCGTGGTGTTCGACATCTTCCGCAAATACGTAACCATGTTCCAGATCAGATCCGGATTGGCGCGGTCACTTTCCGACGGCATCTTCCCTCTGCCGTTCTGGATAATGTAGAAAATCTCGCCGTCGCTCATCTTCGCCAGCGAATCCTTGAAGTCGTTCATCGGCAGTTTCTGGTCGGCGGCCACGTCTCCCTTGCCGTTGCCGGTATCTCCGTGGCACATGGCGCAGTCCCAGCCGTAAAGCTTCTTCGCGCGCTCCTGTAATTCGGCGGTCGGCTTCACGGGATTGGCTTTGCCGATATATTCCGCCGGAATCGTGCCCGCCGGAGCGGCCTGCCCCGCCGGCGCCGCCGGGGTCGGGGTCTGCTGCTGGAAAAACGCCGGCGTGCCGATCAGCAAAAGCGCCGGAACCATCAGTAAAGGCTTGAACATAGCAGCCTCCTGAGCTTGCTTGTGGGGAGAATCCCGGCACTACTGTACGCCCGGGACGGCGCGAAAGGGCAGGATTTTCGCTGCGAGGCGGTATCCACAGTAACAGTACCGAGCGCAGGCACGGGCGCTTCGATCGGAAGGTTTGATAACAGGATTTGACATTTTTCGTTATGCTGGAGGCACAACGAGGAGCTCCGTATGAACGTTTCGCTCACTCACGAACTTGAGAAATTCGTCCAGGAGAAAGTGGACAGCGGCCGCTACACCTCGGCCAGCGAAGTCGTCCGCGAAGCTCTGCGCCTGATGGAAAAACGAGACCGCCGCCTCCTCGAGCGCGAACAAGCCCTCGAGGCCTTCCAGGCCGAAATGGATCGCCGCATCGCAGAGGCCGACGCCGGGAAGGTTCGTGATGTGGAAGAAGTCTTTGCCGAACTGCGCGCTAAGTCAGAGGCGAGGCGCAAAAAGTCAGCATGATGCGCCTCGTCATCACAGATGCAGCAACCGAAGACGTCAATGACACCTGGGAATACATCTCGCGAGACAGCATCGAAAGTGCTGACAAAGTCGTTCAAACCATCTACGACGAGATTTTGCGCATCGGCTCAACTCCGGGGATCGGACATCGCAGGACAGATCTCCTGCCAGCCTCGGACATCTTCTTTTGGCCGGCAGGTCGATATCTGATTCTGTATCGCGTGGAGGGGCAGGACGTTGTCATCGTCGCCGTCTTCCACGGCAGCCGCGATATCCCCGCCGCGCTTCGCGAACGCGATCCCGACGAATAGGGTCGCTACAATCAGCGGAGTGTCCCTCAGCTTCCAAATCCACCAGACCCGCGGCGCCGCTCGCCGCGCCACGCTGAGCCTGCCCCACGGAGCCGTCGAGACACCGGTCTTCATGCCCGTCGGCACCCAGGCCACCGTCAAGGCCGTCCCCCAGCAAATCCTCGAAGACCTCGACGTCCAAATCCTCCTCGGCAACACCTACCACCTCTATCTCCGCCCCGGCCACGAAACCATCCGCCGCCTGGGCGGCCTGCACCGCTTCATGAGCTGGACCCGCCCCATCCTCACCGACTCCGGCGGCTTCCAGGTCTTCTCTCTCAGCGACCTCCGCAAGGTCACCGACGACGGCGTTTCCTTCCGCTCCCACATCGACGGCTCCTCGCACTTCTTCTCCCCCGAGCACTCCATGGATGTCCAGATCGCCCTCGGCTCCGACATCGCCATGGCCTTCGACGAGTGCACCGAGTATCCCGCCGACTACGCCCGCGCTCGCGCCTCGCTCGACCGTACCCTGCGCTGGGCCGCTCGCAGCAAAGCCCACCACGACGCCCACCGCCACGAGGTGCCATGGAAAAACCAGGGACCAGGGAGCAGGGATCGGGGATCGGAAGAGACCCCTGGCGACCGAGAACTGATCTCTGATAACCAGTCGCTTTTCGGCATCGTCCAGGGCGGGATGTTCCCCGATCTGCGCCGTGAATCGGCCGAACGCCTCGTCGAGATGGACTTCCCCGGCTACGCCATCGGCGGCCTCAGTGTCGGCGAGCCCCGTGAACTCACCTGCGAGATGATTGCCGCAACGCTGCCCCTGCTCCCCGCCGAGAAGCCCCGTTACGTCATGGGCGTTGGTTACCCCGACGAGATCGCCGAGTACGCGCGCATGGGCGTCGACATGATGGACTGCGTGCTCCCCACCCGCGCCGCGCGCCACGGGCTCCTCTTCACCTCAGAGGGCCGCCTGAACATCAGGAACCGCCAGTACGCCGAGGACCAGAACCCGCCCGACCCCGCCTGCGGCTGCCCGGTCTGCCGCCGCTACACCCGCGCCTACCTCCGCCATCTCTTCGTCGCGCAGGAGTCGCTCTCCGCCGTGCTGAACACGATCCATAATCTGGCGTTTTATCTGGCGACGATGCAGAAGGTTCGGGAAGAAATTTCCGCCGGCTGCCCTTGACACCTCTGCGCGACCGTGGCCAACATCATTCCCAGGCAGGAGGCAGGTATGCCAGCCAGATTCGGCCTCTGTGCGCTCGCCGCCACCGCACTCTGCACCCTTACCAGCTGTGGGGGAGGACGCCCGCGCGTCCT
>Ga0335073_10005872_pt1 | contig 17245 bp, 14 predicted proteins | sample Lox_Sample_22_FD_207093 | JGI IMG/M metagenome (GOLD analysis project Ga0335073, IMG submission 207093) | Soil microbial communities from Loxahatchee National Wildlife Refuge, Florida, United States - Lox_Sample_2.2 | ecosystem: Environmental > Terrestrial > Soil > Wetlands | place: USA...
CGCGGCGAGCGTCCCCGCCAGCCGCCAGGACTGCGCGCGGCGACGGCGGCGTCCGGGGTCGCTGCCCCAGAACAGAAGCGCGGGCACTGCGAACAGGAGCACGTCCGCGATCCCGTAGCCGATGAGGAACCAGTCGCGGGTGGCCAGCCAGACCTGCTCGGCGGTGTCCCGGTCCACTAGCCCGCGAACCGTGGTGGCCAGCCCGCCGCGGGCGGTGGTGCCAATCCGCGCGCCAACGGTCCCCGCGGGCACTGCCCGGCCGAGCCACCCGGCTACGGTCGGCGTGAGGTCGGTGATGACGACGACGCCCGGCCGCCGCGTGGAGGACGCGGTGAGCAGGCCGCCGGAGTATCCGGGGCCGCTGACGACGATCGACATCAAGTGCGGCCGACCGGCCGGAGCCGCCCCCGCCGTCGCTGACGCCGCCGCGCCGGGGGCCGTGACCAGGAGCAGGGTGCCGCTGGGGAGTTCGGCCGCGATGACAGCGACCTGGTGGTCGACCGCGATGAGGCGGGACCGTTCGGAATCTCGGAGCTGGCCCAGGTCTACAACGGTCAGCGGGCAGCGGGCCAGCACCGCGGACGACAGTCCCGCCGTGGACGGCAGGTACGCGGAGACGGCGCCCGCCGGGTCAGCGAGCGCGAGGGCGGCACCGGGGCCGACAGCGGTCGCGCAGGTCGCGAGCGAGCCGAGCAGCCCCCAGTCCGGCGACTCGTGGAAGCCCTGGTTCGCGGCGATAAGCCGCGGCATCGCCGGGACGCGGGCGCCGCCCCCGGCCGGGATCACAGTGGGCAGCGTGGTGCACGGGCGCGGGCCCTGGGCGCGGGCGGCGGAGTTCAGCGTCAGCCACCCGTCCGCCGGGCAGGACAGCGGCTGCTGCGTGTAGTCGACGAGGGAGCCGACCGAGCCGTTTTCCGCCAGCCGCCACAGTTCCGGAGTCGTCTGCCGGGTCACCATGTTCCAGGTGAGGCCGGAGATGCCGACGATCACCACGTGGCGGGAAGGGGCTGCGACTGTGGGGGCGCCGGAGGCGGCAGCGGCGGCACGTGCGCCAGTGAACACGCCAAGTAGCGGCACGGCCAGCGCGGCGCACAGCGCGACGCTGGCGGCCGCCAGCCATGCCCGCCGCGACGCCTTCTTCACCAGGTAACGGTATCGCCAGCGAGGACCGGCTAGCCGGAGCAGATGGACTGGTTGGCGGTGCGTGCCTGGATCGTGACCGGGCTGGACGTCGCGGTCGGCGAGCTGGTCGCGGCCGGAGTGGCGGTCGGACTCGTGGTCGGCCCGGCCAGCACCGAGCCCCCCGCGGTCAATCCGCCCGCGGCCTCGGTCGGCGGCGACGCCGTCGCCGTGGCATCGGCCGCCTGCTGGTCGAACAGGGTCGGGCTGGCGGGCACGTCGTTGCGGAAGGTGGCGAAGATCTTGTTGTCCTCTGGCTGCGTCCACAGCACGTTGGCGTCGTCACCCGGGACGACCTCACCGCGCGGGAAGTTCGGCACCGTGAAGAAGGCGATCTTGCTTGGCGGGATGCCGCGCAAGGACTGCCCCAGGTCGTACAGGCCGGTGATGCCGCCGAGCTGACTGTCGATGGTCAGCGACTTCGTCGCGGCGTCGAGGAACCGGTAGATCGCCAGCGGGTCGAGCAGTTCGCTTTTCACCCGGGTGATGAGGGACGACATGAAAGCCTGCTGGCGGCCGATCCGCTCTAGGTCGCTGCCGTCGCCAAGCGAGTACCTGGCGCGCACGTAGCCGAGCGCCTGCGCCGGAGTCAGCAGGTGCGTGCCAGCCGTCAGGTGCAGGCCGGACTCCGGGTCGTTGATCGGCGTCTGGTTGCACTCGTAGACGCCGCCGAGCGCGCTAACCATCTCTTCGAGGCCGGTGAAGTTGACCACGATGAAGTGGTTGATGTAGATCCCGGTGTCCTGCTCGATGGTCTTCACCGTGCACGCGACGCCGAGGTCGGTGTGGTTGCCGTCGAGGTTCCCGATCGCGAACGCCTCGTTGATCTTGAACTGCGTCGGCGCGGACATCTGGCCGTCGCCCATCTTGCACGACGGGATGTTCACCCACGAGTCGCGCGGGATCGACATCACCTCGGCCCACTGCCGGTCGGCGGGGATGTGGATGATCATCAAGGTGTCCGACTGGTCGGTGACCAGGCCACTGCCGAACGCTTGGCTAAGCCCCTTACGGGAGTCTGAGCCGAGCACCATGATGTTCTCCGCCTGCGGGTGCAGGTTCACCGGCTGCGCGCCGAGCAGGCCGCTGATGTCGTCCTGCTGGATGTTCGCGTTGAAGTGCCGCATCAGCGCGTAGGCGCTGCCGGCGACCAGGGCGAGCAGCACGACCAGGCTCGCGGAGCCCCAGATCAGGATTCGTTTCCGTCGGCGCCGCCAGCGTGCGGCGTTCTTCGGCCGGCGGCGTGGAACCGGCTCGGGTTCGGGTGCTGGCTCGGGTTCGGGTGCCGGCTCGCATTCAGGTCCGGGGTCCGGATCCGGGTCGGACTCGGCGTCAGCGCTTTCCTTGACGCTTTCCTTGACAATGCGCTCCGCCGGCTCCGCCGGACCGGTGTCAATTTCACCGGGCGGAAGCGCAGTGTCCATCCGTCATCACACCCCGTCCAAGGGCCGCAGGTGAACCGGTACAGAACATCCCCATCAGGTAACAATGTTATGCCTGCTGCGCATCATGCTTGTTACTACCAAAGGTGCACAAAACCACAACTGGTCTAGACCAAAGAGTGCCAGGACGGCACATCATTCACCCAGCGACTCCGCCTAGTGGGCCGAGCACAGTGGCTGGTAGTGGGACCTGTCGATGGAGTAGGACCGGCCGGCGTGCCGGTCATGCTGCTCATTCGGGTCGAGGCCGTCGTAGCCGTAGTGCGTACTCGGCCCCCCCGCACACGACGCATAGCGTGCGGCTCATGCTCTTGCCCGGGGCAGCATCGGCCTCGGTCCGCCGGACCCGAATCCAGATCATGACCGCCAGCGCGACGACAGGCGGTGCGGGCTCAGGTGCGGCGCTTGAACACCGGCACGACTGCCAGCGGCGCGTCGTCCAGGCGGCTCAGGCTCACCCCGTCGCAGTCGTCGGGCAGGTCGAACGCCTGGCGCGGGTTGGCCGCTGTCAGCGTCGAGGTGATGACCTGCCAGTTGGAGGTGCCGCGGTGGTGGCAGGCGATCCGGATCTGGGTCTGGCCGCCAGGCGCCATGCTGGCATCGCACAGCAGGTTGATGGCGACGTACTCGCCCGCGCCGGTGAATGAGATCCCCACCGGGGGCTGGCCGCGGCCGGGGAGCAGGGTGGGCATCTCGGGTTCCTCCAGTGGGGCGGACTCGGCGGGCTCGGGGGGCGGCGCGGCCCCGGACGCCTGGCTGATGATGTAGTCCATGGGGAAGCCGGCGCCGCAGTCGTAGTGCCCGCCTCCCCACGAGCCGAGGTCTGAATGCTGGCAGACACCGCGCCCGCTGCCCTGCGCCTGAGCTGGAGTGAGCGCGACGATGGGCAGCCCGAAGTGCGCTGCCTCCTCGCGGACCCAGTCGACAGCGTTGTCGAGGAGCGTCCGCTGGCTGTTGAGCCAGTGGTCACGGGTCCATGACGCGGCGGCACCCGACGGTGTGCACAACTCGGCTGACACCGCGACGGGGTTGGCTCCGCTCTGCGTCCAAGCCTTATTCGGCCTCGAGACGTACTCGCCGATGGTGCCGCGCACCTGATTGTCGATGCCGGTATGCGAGCTGACCTCGACCGGGCCGGCGAAGAAGTTACCGAGTGACTGGTACGTCTGCGCGCCCTCGGTGGTGTGCAGCACGATGAGCCGGACGGACGACCCGCCGCGGCCGGAGTAGTTCGGCGACGGCATCCAGACCCTGGTCAGCGCCACTGGCCCGGCCTCTCATCGTCGCGCGCCCATGGCTCGGCGGGCTCGAAGTCGGGCTCGGGACGGGGGTCGGGCAACTCCAGATCGACGGCCTCACCGTCGGTGTAGGCACCGCCCGCGAAGACGCGCCGCCGAAGCGGGGTCTCGCTCATGACGCTCCTCCCTGGCCCCCCGGGAATTAAGGCTTACGGTAGCTGACCAGGCCGGACGGGTCGAGACTGCGTCGTCAAGTGGTGACGGCTGTGCTGAAGCCGTCTCACCGGGATGGATGCGTCCGAAACCACGACGCCCCGGTTCCCCCGCCGCCCGGTGACGGACGGCGGGGAACAACGAGTCGGAGATGGCCGGCGCTATGCCATGCTGCCCGGTGGGGCCGCTGTCTCCGGGTGCCAGGTGCTCGTCCCGTTCACCGCCCAGAAGAACCGCAGGCTGTTGCCGCCGCCCACGGCCGCGATATTGACGCTATTGCCGTCGGTGACCATGGATGGCGCCGAATACGTCGTGTTCACGCCCGCGACCGTCTCCGGATGCCAGGTGCTCGTCCCGTTCACCGCCCAGAAGAACCGCAGACGGTGGCTCGGACCCTCGGCGGCGATGTTGACGCTATTGTCATCGTTGGTCATCGACGGCGCCGAATAGGTTGAGTTCCTGCCCGCGATTGTCTCCGGGTGCCAGGTGCTCGTGCCGTTCACGGCCCAGAAGAACCGCAGGCTGTTGCCTGCGCCCTCGGCCGCGATGTTGACGTCATTGCCGTCGGTGGTCATCGACGGCGCCGAATACGTCGTGTTCACGCCCGCGACCGTCTCCGGATGCCAGGTACTCGTCCCGTTCACGGCCCAGAAGAACCGCAGACGGTGGTTCGCACCTTCGACGGCGATGTTCACGCTATTGCCGTCGTTGGTCATCGAGGGGGCGGAGTACGTTGTGTTCTTGCCCGCGATCTGCTCCCGATGCCAGGTCGACGATCCATTCACGGCCCAGTAGAAGAGCAGGCTGTGGTCCGGGCCCTCGACGGCGATGTTGACGTCGTTCCCGTCGGTGGTCATCGCCGGCGCCGAGTAGCTCGTGTTGCCGCCCGCGACCGTCTCCGGGTGCCAGATCCGCTGGCCGTTCACCGCCCAGTAGAAGCGAAGGCTGTTGCCAGCGCCTACGACCGCGATGTTGACGTTATTGCCATCGTTTGTCATCGACGGCGCCGAGTAAGTGGTGTTCTTGCCCGCGACCGGCTCCGGATGCCAGGTCGAAGAACCGTTCACGACCCAAAAGAAACGCAGTGAATTGTTCGCGCCATGGCCCGTGATATTGACGTTGTTGCCATCGGTGAGCATGGATGGCTGAGAGGCGGCCATAGCCGCTGTTACCGATCCTGTTGAGACGGTGATCGCGGCTGCGGCCGCGATCACCGCGATGAGTGTCCTGCGCATCAAGGCCCTTTCGCCGACTTTTGGTCCCAGGCTCGCTTGCTGCCGGATGGCGCACCACACGCAGCCAACCACATGAGGGCCCACATGATGACGGGCAACGCAAGTCCGACGTATTGTTGGCGCAGCGCGGTCTACTTCGGCGCTGATGGCGAGGCCCAGTCAGTCGGCTTGCGAAAGGCGTCGGCCTTGACGGAGCAGGAGCAGGGTTCTCTTTCTTTTGACGGGCTGCTGCGTCAGCTTCGTGGCGAGGCGAAGCTGACGCAAGAGGAACTGGCGGAGGCGGCGGGTCTGTCCCTGCGCGCCGTCAGCGACCTGGAGCGCGGTATCCACCCCACCGCCCGCAAGGACACCGCGCTGCTGCTGGCCGGGGCGCTGGGCATGACCGAGTCAGCGGCAGAGTTGTTCGTGGCGGCCGCCCGCGGCCGTACCCCGGCCGCGGACGTACTGACTGCCCTGCGAGGCTCCGCGCGGCGACCGGGCAGGCCGATCCCCCAGGCGTGGAACACCCCGGCCCGGAATCCGGCCTTCACCGGCCGCGACGATCTGCTGGCCGCGGTGCGCGGGCGGCTGCAGGCCGGGCACGCGGCGGTGGTCCAGGCGCTATACGGGATGGGCGGGGTGGGCAAGACCCAGCTGGCGGCCGAGTACGCGCATCGTTTCGCCGGAAGCTACGACCTGGCCTGGTGGATCGACGCCGAGCAAGCGGGGCTGATCGGGGACCAGGTCGCGACCCTCGGGCTGGTGCTTGGCTGCGTTCAGGCCGGAGCCGAGACCCAGGCGGTCCGGGCAGCGGTCTTGGCCGAGCTACGGCAGCGTGACCGGTGGCTGCTGATCTTCGACAACGCGCAGGCGCCGGCGGATGTCACGCCCTGGCTGCCAGGGGGCGGCGGGCACGTGCTGATCACCTCCCGCGAACACGGCTGGGACGAGGTCGCCGCGCCGGTCGAGGTAGACGTGCTCACCCGGGCCGAATCGATCCACCTGCTGCGCCGCCGGATTCCCCGGCTCACCAGCACCGACGCCGGCCGACTGGCCGCCGAACTCGGCGACTTGCCGCTGGCCATCGCCCAGGCCGCGGGGTTCATCGCCGATACCGGCATGCCAGCGAGCCAGTACCTGGACCTGCTGGCGACCCGGGCCGGACAGCTGCTGGACCGGGGCGCACCGAGTTCCTACCCGCGGTCGCTGGCGGCTGCCACCGCGCTGCTGGTAGAGCGGCTGGCCGACGACGACCCGGCCGCCGCCGAGTTGGCCTGCGTGTGCGCGTTTCTGGCGCCTGAGCCGGTTCCCGAGTGCCTGTTCACCGGCGCCGTGGGGGACTTGCCCGCCGAGCTGGCCGCGCGCGCCGCCGACCCACTGGCCTGGCGGCAGACCCTGGCCAACGTGTCGAGACAGTCACTCGCCCGCGTCGATCACCGCGGTCTCCAGATGCACCGGCTCACCCAGGCCATCCTCCGGGACCGGCTGACCCCGGCCCGCGCCGCCGCCACCCGCGGGTGCGCCGAGGCGATCCTGGCGGCCAGCGACCCAGGCAACCCGCCCGATCCCGGCACCTGGACCCGGTGGGCGGCTCTTATGCCGCACGTGCTGGCCGCCGACCTCGGCGGCACTGACAGCACCGCGCTCCGCGAACTGGTTCGCCGGGTGTGCTGGTACCTGATCGAACGCGGCGACGCGCGTACCGCCCGCGACCTGATGAGCGATCTCCACCGGCAATGGCACGATCGGCTCGGGGCCGATCATCGGCACACGCTGATGGCCGCGCACTACCTCGCCTGGGCGCTCTGGGAGCTGGGCCGCTACGCCGAATCCCGCGACCTGAACCGGGACACGCTAGCACGCCATCGCAGGGTCCTCGGTGAAGACCACCCCGATACCCTGAACTCCGCCCACAACCTGGCCATGGACCTTCGGATGCTGGGCGACGCGCAGGCGGCCCGCGACCTCGACCAGGACACCCTGGACCGGTATCGCCGCTCGCAGGGGCAGGATCACCTCAGCACGTTGCGCTCCGCCAGCAACCTGGCCGCCGACCTGCGCGCGCTGGGCCACGGGCAGGCGGCCCGTGACCTGGACCAGGACACCCTCGAACGCCGCCGCCATGTCCTCGGCCAGGACCATCCGGACACCCTGAACTCCGCCAACAACCTGGCCATGGATCTGCGGATGCTGGATGCGGCGCGGGCGGCCCGCGACCTGGACCAGGACACCCTCGAACGCCGCCGCGCCCTCCTCGGCTCTGACCACCCCGACACCCTCAAATCCGCGAGCAACCTGGCCGCCGACCTGCGTGCGCTGGGCGAGGCGCGGGCGGCGCGCGACCTGGACCAGGACACCCTTGAACGCCGCCGGCATGTCCTCGGCCATGATCACCCCGACACCCTCAGCTCCGCGCATAACCTCGCCCTTGACTTGTCCGCGGCAAAGAATCTGGGCGGAAGTGTCGAATCGGAGCAGGGCAGCTCGTAGCGAGGGTGAGCGCCCCTGACCGAGAGGGGCGGCGGTCCCGATCTCAGGAGATGATCCGGATGCAGTCCACGGTTTCCGTGCCCGGCGACACCGCCCGCCGTCTGCACCTACTCGTTGAGCCGATCCACCTTGTCACCTACTTCTGTGACGAGCCGACGGATGCGCTCCTGGCGCACGGCCTCCGGAATTACTGGGACGGCTACTTCGCCGGACGGGCCGCACCGCTCGGGCGGGTTTCGGCCGAGGTGGTCAATGCGGTCTTCTACAACTTCGCCGACGGCGAGGTCGCGCGCCACATCCCCCGCGTCTGGGACAGGATCACTCCCGAGGCGGCGCTCGCCGCCCGCCAGCAGGGCAGCGTCGCGGCCCTCAGGCGGATTCTCGGCGACCTCGCCGACACGTCGGGTCTTGCGCGCGCCGCCGACCTCGCCACCACGGCGGCGACTGGCGCGCCGACGGAGGGACGGATCCTGTACGCCGCGCTCCGGGCACTCCCCTTGCCCGAGGAGCCCGTCGCCCGGCTCTGGCACGCGGCCACCCTGCTCCGCGAGCACCGCGGGGACGGTCATATCGCCGCCCTGGTCGCGGCGGGCATCGGCGGGACGCAGGCCCATGTGCTCCACGCGCTCTCCCAGAACATGCCCGCCGAGAAGTTCGGAAGGGTCCACCACCTCGCCGCCGACCGGCTGGCCAGGGTTGTGGACGGCATGCGGGCCCGCGGGCTCATCGACGACTCCGGCTGGCTCAGTGACACCGGCCGGAAGACCAAGGAGCGGATCGAGTCGCTGACCGACGACCTCGCCGCACCGGCATACTCGAGCCTGGGGCCGGGCGAACTCGACGAGTTCATCGCAGACCTCGAGCCCATCTCCGCAACGCTCGACGCCGCCTTCCGGTAAGGCGCAACTGAGGGTCCCCTGCGGAGGGAGGCCGGCCGGGGACGTCCCGCTGGGGACGGATGCCCGGACCGGCGCGTTCTCCACCGCCTCGGTATGAGCGCGCGTTCTAAGGCTGGCGGGTAGCCGCCCGGCTGCCGCGCCAGCCCAGCTAGCCAGCCTTGCGAGGGGCGGCGGGCACGATCCTCGCCAAGAACCTCGGCAACGCCGGCGCCAAGACCGCGGTCACGATCACGGATCACGCGTAAACAACCGAATCAGGCCGATCACCCGGCCGCTGGCGCCGCTTCGCCGAGGGCGGCGACGAACTCGGTTATCGCCTCGGCGACCGCGCCCGGGGCGCGGCGAGGCAGGTGATGGCCCGCGTCCGTGATGAGCCGCAAGCGGGCGTGGGGCAGCTCGCTGACCAGCCGCTGCGCACTCATGATGGGCACGATCTGATCGGCTGGGTCGGCGAGCAGCAGCACCGGTACTCCGATGGCCGGCAGCGCGCCCTCCAGTTCGGCGAGCTCATCGAGCAGCGCTCGCTGCTCGATGAGGAAGGCGCGCCAACGCGGCTCCACGCTCGCGTTTTTCTCCCCCCAGACCTGCAGGATGAGATGCTCGCGGGGGTCCAGGGGCCGGCCCTCCCGGCCGCTCAGCCAGGCGAGCCGGAGGCGGGCGATCCACGGCGTCCACCGGAACATGAGTTGCGCGGCCAGCGGGCCGATGACCGGCGCGGCGAGCAGCCAGTCCACGATGCCAACTGAGCCCGGGCCGACGCCGGCCAGCAGCACCACCGCCTTCACCCGGTCCGGGGCTAGGCGCGCCGCCATGAGCGCGGCGCCGCTAGCCCAGGAATGGGCGACCAGGACAGCGGCGTCGATGGTGCGTTCGTCCAGGTCGTCTAGGATTGCCTGGGCATTGACGGTGAAGCCCGCGGCGTTACGCCGGCTCGCGCCGTAACCTGGGCGGTCCTTCGCCACCGCGTGCAGATGGGCCGGCAGACAGGGCAGGAAGGCGTCCCAGTCGGCGGCGCTGCCCGGCTGGCCGTGGAGCAGTACGAGTTCGTGCGGTTGGGGCGCTGTTTCCGGCACTGGCTCGGCTGACGGCTCCAGCGCGGGTTCCGGAGCAGACTGCGCCGCGGGCCTGCGGGCCTGGAGGACCAGCAGGATCAGCCACCCCAACGCGGCGTTGAACCAGAAGCTGATCAGCCGGTACAGCACGGCGGCGGCGACGGCCTGGCGCACGTGCACGCCCGATGCGACCAGGGCAAGGCTGATCGCTCCCTCGGTGATTGCGAGGCCGCCGGGGGTGAGACACAGGCTTTGCGCGCCGATGCCCGCCGCGTAGACCAAGAGCAAGTCGTGCCAGGGGACATGAGCGCCGACGGCGATGATGCCGACGGTCAGGACCCCCGCGTCGGTGAACCAGTTGATCAGCGAGTCGCCGAGGGCCAGCGCCCAGTCAGACGTCGGGAGCCGGAGGGCGCCGAACCGCTGAATCCAGGCCCGGAGAGCTAGCTTCGGGTCGGTGGCCGGCCAGCGCAACAGCCGCGCGGCCTGCGCGAGTGCCTGGGTTAGCAGGTTCTCCAGGACCTGGCGCGCGCGTGGGTGGCGGGCCGCGACCACGATGGTGGTCGCGACGGCCACGGCGAGCGCGAGGGCCGGGACGGTGATCGCCAGTGCCACGGTGTGGCCGGACGCCAGGCCGGCGACCGCTAGAACAACGATCCAGGCGGTGGTGGAGATCACGCCGCCGACCAGCAGCGTCCAGCCGGCGCCCACTGCGCCGGCGCCGAACCGGGTGAAGCGGCGAAAGAGATAGGCCGCGGCCAGTCCCGGGCCGGCGAGCGGTACCGAGACTGACATGGCGTTCGCGGCGTAGACAGCCGCCAGCATCTCGGACCGCCGCGGCCTTGCCCGGCCGGCCTTGAGGAGTTGGCGGAACATTGCGGCGAAGGCGGCTATCGAGATGACCTCGAGCGCGAAGCCGCCCGCCACCCAGGTCCAGCGGAGGTGGGCCAGCACCTTAAGCGACCCGGCCACGTCGGAGTTCTCAGCCGCGGCCGCGGCTGTCAAGAGCCCGACGGCCGCGATCGCGATGGCGGCCGGGACCAGCGCTCGTGACCATCCTGGCCTGCTCGGGCGACTGACCAGGCTCTCGATCACCGGCGCTGTTCCTTCCTGGTCAGCCTCCGTCAAAGGTCGCACGTCTAGTGCGAACAACCACCGCTTTCCTCCCGATACCCGAAATGTCGTCTGCGCAAGCACATTGGCTCCGTGACCCGGCGGGTCGTGCAGGCGCCCCGGCGTCTAGGGACACCGGGGCGCCTGGTTTTGCCAATGTGGTCGCGGGCGATCAGTTTGAGCCGGGCTCGAGGTAGAAGATCACCGCGGACCCGTCGGAGTGGGCGTAGCCACTGACTTCACCGGCCGCCTGCCGGGGATGGGCGTTCAGGAACTCCAAGGCCGACCGCACTCCGTGGGGCGCGTGGAACTCCTTGTAGCACCAGGTCTGGGCAGTACTGTCACCCAGGCTGCCCGGCGCTAGGTAGACCAGTCCCACGCTGCCGTTCTTGCGCGGGGTCACGGTAGCCTCGCCGGCGCCTTGCCGGGCGGGATCGTTCAGGAAGTCGACGGCCTGCTTGGGGCCGACGAACTCCCCGTATTCCCAGGTATGGGTGGTGCTGGTGCCCAGGCTGCCGGGCTCCAGGTACAACAGCCCGGCGGTGCCGTCGCTCCGCAGGGTCACGCTGGCCTCGCCGCGCCCCTGCCGCTCGGGCTCGTTGAGGAAAATGACGGCGCTCTTCGCCCCGTTGGGACCAGGGAACTCCTGGTGCTGCCAGGTCGGGCTTGTGTTCGTGCCCAGGCTGCCGGGCACAAGGTAGAACAGCCCCACGCTGCCGTCGCCGCGCAGGGCCGCACTGGCCTCGCCGCGTCCCTGCCGTTCGGGCTCGTTCAGGAAGATAACCGCGTTGTCCTCCCCGTTCGGACTGGGGCCAGGAAACTCCTTGAACTCCCAGAATTGATTGGCCATTACTTCACTCCCCTGTGTGGCCCATGGCGCGCATAACCCGATGGCGGGCTGGATCGGCTCGCGTGCCGGTATCTACTGCCGATCACATGGACGGAGGAAGAGAACGGCATTCAGATACACATCGCCGCAATCTACGTGTCCGGGCACACGCCGCGCTCCAGCCCGCGGGCCAGCCGGTCGGCGAGCTTGAGAGCGTCAGGCAGCCGGAACTGCCCGGCCATCTCACTCACTACGCGCGCCGCCTCGGCTACCGTCATTCCCGCCGCGGTGACATACAACGGCCGCGAAGAGTGACCGCGAAGGACCTGGGCGGCATGCGTGGCGGTCCGGAACCGGGTCTTGGCCACTCCGATGACGGGAGTGCCGAACTCGGCATGGACATGCGCGCCGAGGCCGGGCCGACCACTGGGATCGAGGTCAACATAGCCGTCGATCACGATCAGTGCGAGGTCGCCGCTCACCGGGATCACCGACCGCAGGGCAGGCAGCTCACGCAGGTAGAACTCGCCGCGCGAGCGACGCCGCCGTGCAGGTAATGGACGTCGACAGCCACGAATCGCGCCCTGCCCATACTCCCCCGTGCCAATCTGACGCCCTTGTTGCCGATCGCTTCAAGCACCATCATTGCTAATATGCGGCCTCTGCCTGGCTTGGCCGCCGCATCGGCAATGCGGTGGCGAAGTCGACGGGGCGAGGTGAGAGGGGAGCGGCTATGAATTCTCCTGCTGCGCCGCCCGAAGGTGTCAGTACATCGGATGTGGCGTACCGGCCTGGCTGGTTCAAGCGACTCTACGACAAGTTCACGGGCAAGGAGGCGCTCAAGCGCCCCTGGTACGTATTGCCAAAGGACCTTGGGCTGGCCGAGCTCATCGGCATTCGTGACACGCTGAGGCGGGAGAACCTTTTCGACACGTCCCGTCTTCCTTCGGTTAATCCCGTGCAGCCCCCGCCCTATGACGAGTGGTACCTGACCGCGCGGACCGCGGATGGCAGCTGGAACGATCTCGAGCATCCCGAGATGGGGATGGCCAACACGCGCTTCGGGCGCAATGTGCCGCTCGACGTCACCTGGCCAGACAAAGACCGCATGATGGTGCCGAATCCGCGCGAGATCAGCCTCAAGCTGATGACCCGCGACACGTTCAACCCGGCGACGGCCGGCAACGCGCTGATCACGGCGTGGCTTCAGTTCATGCTGCACGACTGGGTCAAGCACGGCACGAGCCCCAAGGACAATCCGTGGGTCCTGCCGGCGGTCGAGGGCGACGACTGGCCCACGCCTCCCGTCACCGTCATGCGCGAAGCGCCCGACCCGACCACCCCCCCGGACTCGACGCTGCCGCCGACCCACCTCAACGTGAATACGCACTGGTGGGACGGATCGTCCATCTACGGCAACGACATACAGCAGCAGCAGTTCATCCGCGAGGGGGCGGGCGGTCGGCTGCGACTGGTCGACGGGCTGCCGCCGATTCCGCCTGACCCGGCCGACGATCCCACTCTCGTGCCCGGTTTCTGGCTGGGCCTGGGCATGATGCAGACGCTGTTCTCGATGGAACACAACAACATCGCCGCCATGCTCGCCGCGGCATACCCTGCGTTCGACGACGAAGCGCTGTTCCAGAAGGCCCGGCTGATCAACTGCGCCCTCATCGCCAAGATCCACACGGTCGAATGGACGCCCGCGGTCGCCGCCCACCCCACGGCCGTCGCCGGGCTGTACGCGAACTGGTGGGGGCTGGCGGGCAAGCGGCTGCACAAGTTCGTCGCGACGATCTGCGAGAACGAGGCACTGCGCGGCATCCCCGGCACCGAGACCGCGGACTACGGCGTGCCTTACGCGTTCACCGAGGAATTCGTCGCCGTCTACCGCATGCACCCGCTCGTGCCTGACGACTGGGACTTCCGGTCGGTGAGCGACGACGCACCGACGCTCGGGCCACGGTCGTTCAGCGAGTTGACCGGGCCGCAGGCCGTGCCGATCCTGCGCGAGCAGCGGCTGGCCGACATCGTCTACACGTTCGGGACGACGCATCCAGGCCTGGTCACGCTGCACAACTACCCCAAGGGGCTGCAGACGTTCAAGCGGCCCGATAACGGCGCGTACATGGATATGGCCTCGCTTGACATCCTGCGCTGCCGTGAACTCGGGGTCCCGCGCTACTGCGAGTTCCGCCGCCTGCTGCATCTTCCCGTACCGCGGACCTTCGAGGAGGTGACGAGCAACGCGGTCTGGGCGAAGGAACTGCACGACGTGTACGACGGCAAGATCGATGACCTCGATCTCATCCCCGGCGTGATGGCCGAGGACTTCCCGCAGGGCTTCGCGTTCAGCGACACGGCGTTCCGCATCTTCATCCTGATGGCCTCGAGGCGGCTCAACAGCGACCGCTTCTTCACCGACTATTTCACCGACGCGGTTTACACCCCCGAGGGCATGAACTGGATCGCGGATAACACGATGAGCTCGGTGCTGGTGCGGAACTGTCCGGACCTGGAGCCGGTCGCGTCGCAGCTGCCCAACGCGTTCGCGATCTGGGGCCGAAGGTCCGCGACATGACCGCTCCCCAGTCGCTGGACGACAAGCGCGTCGCTATCGTCAACGAACATATGCGGCTGGAAAACGCCTACGACTTCCCCGGCTGCGTCGGCGTCTTCGGCAGGGCGCAGTACCAGCTAATTGCCGACGGGGAGCTTTACGACGGCCCGGACCGGGTGCGCGACTTCCTGGCACAGAACCACACGGCCTTCCCCGACTTCGTCTTCGAGCCCACCCGGGTGTCGCCGACGACCGGCGCGGTGGTTGTCGAGGGGCGCTTCGTCGGCACCCAGCTCGGACCATGGCGCGGCCTGCCGCCCACCGGGCGGAAGGTGGACTTCCAGATGTGCCTGCTCTTCGAGTTCGACGGGGAGGCGATGACGAACGAGAAGATCTATTTCGACCTGAACACCCCGCTGCGGCAACTGGGCATCGCCGACGACTACAACTCGCCGCGCGGCAAGTTGTCGGCCGTTCTTGGCCACCCGATCGTGATAATCAAGGCGCTTATCTTCAGCCTGACGCACCGCCACAAGCCAGGAACTCCGCAATCGGCGCCGGTGCCATGATAGCGAAATACATCATCACGGTTATCTACTCGGCGCTGATCGCGGGCGGGTTCTTCGTCGGCGTCCGGCAGATATACCAGGGCTATCGCCGCCCCGGCGAATTGCTGAATCCGCTGTTCGCCAACAAGGTAGCGATCCGGATGTTCACCGTCCATATCATCGCGGTCTCGCTGGAGCTGTTCGTCATCGGCCCGCTGGCCCTCGCGTACAAGAGCACGCTCTACTACTGGGGCGGGGTCGGTCTGCTGGTGATCTCGGCGCTGCCGATCGCCGCCTTCCTCAACCGGAATCCGCAGACTTTCGGCAACTTCATCGGCCGATGGGTGATGGTGCGTAACTTCTTCGAGTACGGCATCTTTATCGTCTTCGCCGCGATGCCGCTGTCGTGGTTCCGCTACTACCTGCTGCTCTGGTGGATCGTCGCCTACCGTTATATGGATGTCGGCCCTCGCCGGCTACTCCAGAGGCTCTACGACACGCCGGAGAAGCAGGCGGCCAGGCGCTGGGCGCAGTACCTGAACTGGGTCACGATCGTGGCGATCTACATCGGCGCGTTCTTCGCGGTCTTCTACAAGCAGATCCTGTTCGCCAGCGTGCCAAGCGCCGCGACACTGCCGCACGTCTCCGCGCACTGGGAGGTCGGGGTCGTCATCGGCGTGGACTTCGCGCTCGCGCTCTGGACGTGGATAGCGATCCGCCAGTACTCCGACTCGCTGCTGGCGGCCGCCGGCGTGCAGGAGAAGGTCACGGCGGCCCACTACTGACGTTAGTTGTCCGGTCTGGGACGTGCCGAGGCGGCGCACGGCCCATGACCGATACGGTCAGTAGTCCGATAATGACACATAGTAATATCTCCTCGAGGCGCCGCCGGCGCCGCTACCGGGAGCTCATACCGACTGCTCCCACAGGAAACCCGCACCAACTGAGGAGACGCCGTGGCCGAGAAGCAGCCCATGGTTATGTACGCCGCATCTTACGATTCAGTCTCCGATGCGATGGACGCCCTGAACGCCATCGGCGAACTGCACAAGGACGCCATGATCGGCTCGTTCGACGCTGCCGTGATCGACAAGAAGGACGGCAAGCCGCACATCGCCAAGCGGATGGACCGTCCCCGCATCCACCTCATCCCCGAGCAGTTCGGCGGCGGCAAGCTGCCGCGCAAGGAACTCAAGGAGGCGGCCGAAGAACTCACGGCTAACCAGGCCGGGCTGATCGCGGTCGGCGAGCCGACCATCGAGAAAGGCATCGGCAAGGCGCTCGGGACCGCCGGCAAAGTAGTCAAGCGCGACCTCGACGCCACCACTGACGAGATCACCAGCGAACTGCAGGAAGCACTCAAGAGCTAACCCGCTCCACACGGGCCATGTCACTCGGCGGCGGCACCGGACTCCGGAGCTGCCGCCGAGGCGCGGTGACCTGGAGCCGTGAGCGGCGCTAGGCGGCTGCTGCGGGGTCGAGGTCTTTTGGCGCCGTGCGCGACAGCGCGATGACTCCGACGGACAAGACCGCCATGGCGAGGGCGGCAAAGGTGATCCTCGCCGGACTATGGGTGAAGCGCTCGTCGAACAGCCAGACACTCAAGATGATGCTGGCGAGCGGGTTGACGATGGCGAGAATCGGCTGCGACACGCTCAAGGGCCCGACGTGGAGAGCGGACTGGCCGAGCAGCATGCCGGTTATGACGGCGGCAACCAGGGCGTACACAGGCCAGCGAGAAAGCATGCCACTAATTCCGTACGTAGCGAGCGTCTCGGTGGCTGTCTTGAGGAACGTTGCCGTTAGGGCCCACGCCAATCCTGCCGCCCCCGCCAACTGTGCGGTTCGGCGAGTCGGTGAACCGCGCGTTCCCAGCGCGGCCAACAGGGCAATGGCCCCGCCGAACACGGGCAAGGCGGACAGCCATTGCGCCGTCTCGGGACTGGAGTGGCCGCCGGTAGGCTCGGCCGCCGCGAGGAACGCCGCCAGCGCCGCGCAGACGACCAATGCCGCGGCCCATGCGGCCCGCGCCACGCTTTGGTGGATCCACACCCGGCGCAGCGCCAGGACGAAGACCAGCTCCGTGACAAGGATCGGCTGGACCACCGACATCTGGCCGTGGTGGAGCGCGACGGCCTGAAACGTGAACGCGCCCGCGGCCGCGATCCAACCGAGCAGCCACGGTGGCTGCCGGAACAGGTAGGCGACCAGGCGCCAGCCCTTTTCCGCCTTCGGGGCACCGACGCTCGCCGAATGCTGCGTCAGCAGGTTGACCGCGCTGGACAAGGCGGCAGCCAGGGCAAACGCAACGGTAAGGGTCATGCCTGGGTACCCGTTTTCCCCCTATCCGCAACCGTTCAAGTGCCACCCGGAGCGGCGTCTCCCCCGGCAGAACGGCGGACTCCCTGCCGCTTGCGCTTAACACTTTCGTTCTGCCGGCCCGGCCACATCACCCCTGCTGGGTGACA
>Ga0335073_10005875_pt1 | contig 17242 bp, 15 predicted proteins | sample Lox_Sample_22_FD_207093 | JGI IMG/M metagenome (GOLD analysis project Ga0335073, IMG submission 207093) | Soil microbial communities from Loxahatchee National Wildlife Refuge, Florida, United States - Lox_Sample_2.2 | ecosystem: Environmental > Terrestrial > Soil > Wetlands | place: USA...
CGCCTTCCGTCTCGGATTCTTATCTCTTTGGCTATAACAACAGAGCTGGCATAGCCCTTCTACTGCTCCTTGCAGTTGTCGGAGTTCTATTGACTCGGGGCTTGGGCCTGCAGCTGCCCATGACCTCGTCGACTTCGCGACCCGTGTCGCGTCGGGTCCTGATTCTTTCCCTTCTTGCCGTTCTGCTCGGTTGTGTCGGGATGCTCCTGATCGTTGGCAGACTGGGCGGATTTGGCGAGTCGTCCTACGAGATTGATCGCATCTGGTTGACCTCAATCGGGAGGCGCCCCTATTTCGATTTTGAATGGCCGTTTGGTGCGGGTCTTATTTATGGCCCACTGGCGCTCCACCGATGGTTCGCCCTGACTATTCCCCAAAGCGACTATCTGTTTTGGATCGGAAATTGTCTGCTCGGAGTTTGGCTCCTCTGGGCGACTATCAATGCCGTTAATTTTCCGTCGGAGCGAAAGACCTCGGTCTTTCTGCTACTGCTCGTCGCATGGTTCCCGGCGATTATGAACACGGGAACTCACTACACGCTGACCCGATATGTCTTGCCCCTTTTCTTTATTGTTATCGTGCAGGCACAAATCAGACGTGGCACTCCACCTGCATATCTCTTTGCCGCCCTGCAGATTTTGATCGTCACCACGGTTTTGCTGCTTTACTCACCTGAAGTTGCCATCGCTTTCGCTTTGACCACGGTCGGGCTGTTCCCGCTGCTGGCTGAGAAACAAAATCGGAAATTTCTTGGCGCCTGGATGCCCCTGATCGGCGGTCTGGCCGCGCTTTTTTTCATCGCCAGGCGTCTTCGCATCCTCGACACGGTCATGGCATCCGGCAGCGGCGCAGACAGCTTTCCAATTCTTCCTTCTCCTCACATCCTCTTATTCTTTGCTGTCTTCTTTCTCTGTCTCTGCTTCGCCTACCGACGCGTCGCAACTGGAAACGTCAACGATACCTCGATCGGCCTGATCGCTTTTGCGGTTCCCATGCTTCCGGCTGCATTGGGGAGATGTGATCCGGGTCACGTGCTTTTGAATGAACTTGGCGTATTTATCGTCGCGCTTCTATACCTCTCTCTTCGCAATCGCTTCTGGAAGTACACGCGAGTCACGTTCATTCTGGTTTTCATCGTTCTGGCACAGGTTGGTGGCTTATGGCTCTACGCCCCAATCCTGGCGAAGTGCAGCCTTCGTGACGTCGCCGGAAACAACAACGGTCATTACATCAGCAGCTCTCTCCTCAGCGCGGGTGATTTCTACATTAATCATTTTGCGCCGTCGAACGTGAAGCAGCGATGGCTGAACCATCTTCAGGTTCTGCTCCGCGAACCCGAAACGGTGCATGGTGGATTGCCTCCGGCATTTTCCCAGTGGCATGGCGGCTATCTCGCGCCTTTCGGCTACAGGCCGAATGGATTCGGAACAGATCTGGATCCGGTCATCGACTACGGGAGGTTTGAGGATGTGGAAAATGCCAACACACCTGCAGCGATCGGCGAGAAAATCTCGGAAATTCGCAACAATCCCGAAAAAGCGCTGCTCATCCCCAGCCAGTTTGGGGCCTTGTGCGAGCTTACTGTACCCGCCGAGCGGTTGAAACTCGAATTTCTATTTACATTTCCCTATCGGCGGCCAGCCGCCCATCCCATGAGTGTGCGGCAACCACTTTGCTCGTATATCGGGAACAATTACAAAACGGAAGTCGAGCCCACTCCCGCTACCTTTGACTATGGATTATGGATCAACAAGGATGCTGCAAATCCCTGATCACGATGGGGGCAGCCAAGGGTTCGATAGCAGCCCTTCAAACATTTCCTGGTCATCCGGAACCCCGAGATAGTAGTGTCCCGAGGGCTTTTTGACATTCCAGGTATTAACTCCTGTCGTCGCCTGCGCTGTATTGGTACTGTCGGTACTGGCGGTCCAGCCGGTGCCGCCGTAGATCGCATATTCCACCGCCATCGAGTCCTCGTCCATTCCGCTTGTTGTACCCTGCGAGGCGAAAGCACAGGCGGTTGGATTCGATTGCGGCAGAGTCGACACCGGAACATGGGTGATCACGTCAGCCGCTCCGGTGTTCCTGGAAACAACATAAACGGGCGGATATCCGTTCCCTGCAGTGACATTCGCAAAAAACGATGCGCACGCTGGTGCGTCTGCTTCGCAATTCGTTTCGCCTCCTGACAGAACCACGCCATTCATCAACACAAACTGGCTTATATAAAGCTGCTCCATCTGAATCCCCGACATGGTGCTGATCGTATCGGGTGGCGAGATCCGGAATGCTTCCTCACATGACAGTGGGCCGGTAATCACGTATCTCAGACCGTGCTCGCTGCCACCGCTCGCAACATAGCGCTCGACGGATTGCCTGAGAACCGCGACACAGTTCGCATAGGCAGCGCACGTATCTCCAGGATCGAATCTATTGACGACTGCGAGATTCCAGGGAGCGGACGGATTGGCTTCGCACCCCGGCGTCCAGGCGCCTACCGGGAACATACTGGTATGTCCATAGTAGTCACGAAATACACGAAGAGTCGGAGCGCCCAATCGAGAGTGTCCGCTGGACACCATTCCCCAAACTTTTGCGTATCCGAGGTCGATCCAGTGATTCAGAATCGGTTGAGTAATCGCGCAGTCGATATCGGCGTCGCAATCATCGTCATACAGGAGATTAACTGCCTGTTGCGGAGGATTCGGCGGCCGAATATAGACCGAACCGCACCCCAGGTCAAAACCCGGCGCGAGCACGAAAAGCGCCGCAGCGGCGGTGAACACCGCACACGAGAGCCACTGCAGGCTATGGAAGTGTTCTCCGCCAGGTGTTCTGAGCATGTGAGGTCCACTCGATTTTACCCGAGGGGCAGACATCACAGGTCCGGCAAACGATTGGTCTCCCGTTAAGGCCCGGTTGCCCCGCGAATTCCGCATCGCGATCTTACGGAACTTAAGCAGCGCCAGCGTTCCAGTTAAATGTTTGATATTTCGTTGCTTATAGAGTTTGGTGCAGAGGGTCAGAGGGTTCGAATCCCTCCGCCCCGGTCCATGGTCAGCCACTCTGAACCACCAAACCTGGCGGCGAGCCATGCGACCCGCAGCTTCACCGCATCCCCGGCCATGCCCGCAGAATCTCGCTCATCTGGCACTGGTGCCGGCTCACATGCTCCGCCATACGCACTGACATCTCCCTGATAACACGCACCCGGTGCGACGCCGGAGAGTCGGCGTCTTCCTGCAGCAGCATTTCACACTCCGCAATCACGGTCGTCAGCTTGTTCAGCAGATCGTGCGCCAGCATGCACATGGGCTCAGCGGCCATAGCACCTCGATCAGGCTACTTCTCTCAGGATTCCCTGCGCTGCCCAAGCAAGCTGTGACTGAGGTCACAGTTCATCCGCCTCAGCACTCGCCCCCCTCCGCTCTCTCATCCCAACCCTCCAACCGCGTATCCTTCCCTCATGGATCTCGGTCTCCGTGAGAGCGTTATCGTGGTTACCGGCGGCGGCGCCGGCATTGGACAGGCCATTACCCGCGCCTGCCTCGACGAAGGCGCCACCGTCGTCGTCGTCAGCCGCGCCTCCGACAACGTCAAAAACTTCCTCGCCGAAATGCGCGATGCGCGGCGTCCCTGCGACTTTGTCAAAGCCCACCTCGACGACCTCGCTCAGTGCCGACGCGCCATTGACACCGTCCGCGACAAATACGGTCGCCTCCTCGGCCTCGTCAACAACGCCGGCGCCAACGACGGCATCGGCCTGGAGTCCGGCACGCCTGAGCGCTTTATCGAGAGTCTCCACCAGAACCTGGTCCACTACTACGCTCTGGCCCACTACGCCCTGCCCATGCTCAAGGCCTCTCGTGGATCCATCCTCAATATCAGCTCCAAAGTCGCCCTCACCGGCCAGGGCAATACCTCCGCCTATGCCGCTGCCAAAGGCGCGCAGCTGGCTCTCACTCGCGAGTGGGCTGCGGAGCTCGCGCCGTACGGCGTCCGCGCCAACGCCATCCTCCCCGCCGAGGTCATGACGCCCCTCTACGAGCGCTGGGTTTCAAGCCGCCCCGATCCGCAGGCCGCCCTCGACCAGATCCGCCGCCGTATCCCTCTCGGCCACCGCTTCACCCTGGCCTCGGAGATCGCCGCCATGTCCGTCTTCCTGCTCTCTCCAGCGCAAAGCGGCCACACCACCGGCCAGCACATCGTCGTCGACGGAGGATACACCCACCTCGACCGCGCCCTGACCTAGCCGATCCTCACCCGGCCGTCGAGCCGGAGCGCCTCGCCTTCCGGGTGCCGCTCCTCTACCCCTAGTCCCACATTAGTAACCATTACGGTGGTTACTGCCGCTTGCTGTTCGTCACGCGGAACTGCCATTGTCACGGTTACCCTCTGCCCTGACTATGGACATGCGTGGTTTGCAACAACTTCAGCCGGCTTCCAGTCGCGCTCAATGGTTCTAGGAGAAATTCGGGATGCAAAACCTCAACACCCTCCTGCGGAAGCTCCTGCACGAAGACTCCGGCCAGGATCTCATCGAATACGCGCTCATCGCGGCTCTGATCGCTCTGGCGGCCATTACCGCCATGAAGGGCCTGACCACCAAGATCAACAGCGAATTCAACTCTATCGGGAACAGTCTCTAACTCGGCGCTTGAACGTCTACTCCTCCAGGACCGGAGCCCCACACCGCTTCGGTCCTGTCTCTTTTCCGCTACTGAATCGTCGCCGTCCCGCCCATCTTGTCCAGTTCCTCGCGCACCTTCGTCAGACCGAACATGCACCGTTCGAAATCCTCTGACAGCCGGGCGAACAGCGGCGCTTCATCTCGATACTCAAACAGATCGAACGTCGAGACGATGTAGTAGCTCTCTTTTCCCGTCCGCACCAGTTCCGCGATCCCCGCGTCGCCCGTGTGCCGCCACAGCTGCGCCGATTCCGGATACATCCCGGTCGCAAACAGCGCGTAATCTCCGATATGCCGCCGCACCTTGCGTTCCTCGTCGAACGACGCCGCGCCGCCATACACCGGGTCCGACGCCTCCACCATCGCCTGTACGGTCAGCGGCCGACCCTCCGGGTCGCGGATCCGGTACAGACTCTCCGACGCCGTGAACTCCGTCAGCAGATCCCCCACATACGTGGTCAGCTCCGGATCGCTGATCCCGCTGTATCGCGAGTAGCACCCCGCAACCACTTCGTGGAACAGCTGGCGCAATGGATGGCGTTCGGAAATCATCGTCGTCCCTCCGCGCTCCTTGGCCGGCGCCGGCAGCAGAGATGATCAGGTTCCGCTTCTCCCGCTCCCGGCCGAAGAAGTGTGTCGCATATATGGATCGTTACTCTACGGCATTTGTTGCGCCATACAAGACGCTTTCGTGGTACATTTTGCGATTTTTCTGGCAATCGCCCCTCCCCATTGCGAATGCGGCGCCCTGTTACTGCGGCGTCATGCCCCGGTGATACAACTGCTTATCTCGCTCGCCCGACTTCCTCTCCCAGGAGATTCGTCATGCCCAAGCGCCCCTCCCCCGCCCGCGCCAAAACGAAAACGTCCCGCAAGGCAAAGCACTCCGGATCCGCCCCCACCGGCAATCCCGTCTTCGCTCAACCCCAACCCACACCCGATCCCGCCGGCTTCAAAACGCCGGTCACCGATCAGAGCGACGTCGAGATCGCCTCCGTCGAGGCTGTCCCGCAACCCAGCGGCAACGCCGTCGAGCCCGTCCTCACCCTCCAGCAGGTCTACGGTTCCCAGGGCGCCGCGAAGATGCAGGCCATTACCGCCTCCGGCCAGATCGTCTTCCACTGTGTCGGCGATACCGGCAGCGTCATCGGCCCCGCTACCGAAGACCTCGTCTCCGACAAGCTCGTCACCGACTTCCAGGAAGCCAACCCCGCCGACGTCCCCTCGTTCCTCTTCCACCTTGGCGATGTCGTCTACTACTTCGGCGAAGCCGCCTACTACTACGACCAGTTCTACGACTCCTTCCGCAACTATCCCGCACCCATCATCGCCATCCCCGGCAACCACGACGGCGTCGTCTGGTCCGGCGATCCAGCGCCCACCCTCCAGGCCTTCCTGCGCAACTTCTGCACCGCTGCGCCCGCGCCATCGCCCGACGCCGGCGGCCTTCTGCGCACCACCATGATCCAGCCCGGCGTCTACTTCACTCTCGAAGCCCCCTTTGTCCGCATCCTCGGCGTCTACTCCAACGTCCTCGAAGACCCCGGCGTCATCTCCGACGAAAACGGCACCTACCCCACCCTCGATCAGCGCCAGATCGCCTTCCTCACCGCGGCTCTTAAGCGTGTCCAGTCCGACAAATTCACCGGGGCCGTCCTCATCGCCGTCCACCATCCACCCTTTACCGGCGGCAGCGTCCACGGCGGCAGCCCGCAAATGCTCGCCGACATCGACTCCACCTGCCAGGCCGCCGGCGTCTGGCCCCACGCCGTCCTCGCCGGACACACGCACAACTATCAGCGCTACACCCGCACCATCAACGGCCTTTCAATTCCCTTCCTCGTCGTCGGCTGCGGCGGCCACTCCCCGCTTGAGACAATGCGCGGCACGTACCGAACGCCCTACAAGATCGACGACAGCCTTACCCTGGAGAGCTACGACGACACCGACTACGGCTACCTCCGCATCACTGTCACCGCCACAACACTGACCATCGAATTCCACCCCCAGCACGACGGCGGCGCCACTAAAACTCCTGACGACGTCGTCACCGTCACCCTCGCCACCCACCAACTCGCGGCCTGATCCCACCGCGCCCATGTCTGCCTGCCGTTGGCAGACATGGGAGGCGAGCACCCCGTACCCTGCACCCTGAACCCCGTACCCTGTACCCTGTTTTCCATGCCCCGCACGCCCGCCCTGTTTTGTCTCCTGCTTCTCGCGCTCGCCCCGCGGCTCCCCGCGCAGGCGCCCACCGAGGCCGCAGCCGCCTCTGCGGCACACGATTACACCACCGCCCATCGCGACGACCTCATTCAGGCTTTCTCCCATTTCCTCTCCATGCCCAACGTCGCTGCCGATCCCGACGGCCTCCACCGCAACGCCGCTTTTCTTCTCGATCAGCTAAGGCAGCGCGGTGCCCAGGCCCAGCTCCTCACGGATCCCGCCCAGCCTGCCGCGCCCGCGGTCGTCTACGGTGAAATCCGTACCCCCGGCGCCGAGCACACCATCGTCTTCTACGCCCACTACGACGGCCAGCCCGTCACCCCCTCCGATTGGCAGATCCCGCCCTTCTCCCCCGAGGTCCACTCCGTCGACGGCGAGGCTCGCATCTACGCCCGCTCCGCCGGCGACGATAAGGCGGCCATCTTCGCCCAGCTCACCGCCCTCGACGCTCTCCGCGCCGCTCACATTCCCCTCCGCGCCAACATTCGCTTCGTCTGGGAAGGCGAAGAGGAAGCCGGCTCACCGCATCTGGAAGCCATCCTCGATGCCCACCGCGACCTCATTCACGGCGACGACGTCTGGCTGGTCTGCGATGGCCCCGTCGATCAGTCCGGCGCGCAAACCGTCGTCTTCGGCGCCCGCGGCGACACCCACCTCTCCATCACCGTCTACGGCCCGCATCACGGACTGCACAGCGGCCACTATGGCAACTGGGCTCCCAATCCCGCCATGGAGCTCGCCCAGCTCCTCGCCGGCATGAAGGATGCGAACGGCCATGTCCTCATCCCCCACTTTTATGACGGCATCGCGCCCCTGTCGCCCATGGAGAAAGCCGCCCTCGCCCGCGCCCCCTACAACGATCCCATGCTCATGCAGTCGTTCTGGCTCGGCCATACGGAGAATGCCCCGCGCCACCTGCTCGAGCTCCTCAATGAGCCCTCGCTCAACATCAATGGCCTCTCTTCAGGAGCCACCGGCGCCCACGCCGCCAACGTCATTCCCCCCACCGCCACCGCGGACCTCGATCTCCGCCTCGTCGTCGGCAACGACTGGCAACGCCAGCAGCAGAACGTCATCGACTACGTCCGCGCCCAGGGCTACTTCATCGTCGATACCGAGCCCACCCAGCAGATCCTCACCTCGCACCCGCGCGTGGCCATGATCGTCCGCGATCCCGCCAGCTACAACGCTGTCCGCACGCCCATGGATCTCCCCATGGCCCAGGAAGTCATCGCCGCCGTGCAGTCCGCCGCCACCGAAGAGCACCGCGGCGACGTCGTTCTCCTGCCGACCATGGGCGGCAGCGTCCCCCTCGGCGCGATGGAGCGCGCCTCCGGCACCCACACCATTACCGTCCCCATCGCGAACTACGACGACAACCAGCACGCCGCCAACGAAAACCTTCGCCTCGCGAATCTCTGGAACGGCACCGCCACCATGGCCGCCCTGCTCACCATGCAGTGACGCTCTCTATGAGTGAAGATCGTCATTGCGGAGCGGCCCGGGCTGCCAGTCGGCGAAGAATTCCGTGGCTCCCAGGACCGCCTGGCTCTGTAACCCGGGACCGGTCACCTGTAACCTGTTACGCCCTTTCCAGCAGCGAATGCAGCGCCGCATAGTCCACCGCGGCGGCTTCCAGCGGAGGCATCTCCGTATACGGCGGCTCCTGTTCCACATAAAAGTGGCGAACGCCGATCCTCCGTGCCGCCCGCACAATCGGCAACAGATCGATGCTGCCCCGCCCCAGTTCCGTCGGCACCGGCCCATCCGGCGCTCCGAAAATCGTCACCGGGTGCGTCAGATTCTTGAAATCCTTGATGTGGACCAGCGCAAAACGATCGGCATGCTCCGTCAGCAGCTTTACCGGATCCGCGCCTCCCACCTTCATCCACCCGCAGTCGGCCTCGAACTTCACCACCGAGGGATCGGTCTCGCGCAGCAGAATGTCATACCCCCTTACCCCGCTGCCCAGCACCCGGAACTCAAAATTGTGGTTGTGGTACACGTACTGCAACCCTGCCGCCTTTGCTTTCGTGCCAAAGCCGTTGGCCATCTCCGCCATCTTTTTGAAGTCGTCCTCGGTCAGCGAGCTCGTCGCAGCGTTGATGGTTTCCAGAGCGTTCTTCCCGGTGAACGACGGCGTCTTCGGCAGAAACAGCGAGCTCCCGACATACTCAACGCCCAGCGCCTTTGCGTCCTCGAGAATCTTCCCCGTTTCCTCCATGGTGAACGGCAGCAGCGCGCTCGGATTGCGCAAGCCCGCCTCGTGAATCCACGCCCGCCATTGCGCCGCCGCCACCGTCCCCAGATTCGAAACTTCCACTTCCTCGTACCCGATCGCGGCCACCTTCTTCAGCGTTCCCTGCGGATCCTTCCGCAGGTCAGCCCCCACCGTGTACAGTTCCAGCCCGGCTGCAGGCGTCGATGAAGCCGCCCATCCCTGCCGCGACGCCGCCGTCGCCGCCACGCCTGACGCCGCCAGCGCAACGAAACGCCGGCGCGAAATCCCTTTCTTTCCTCTGAATTCCATGCCGCTCCATTCCTGAATCGAAATTCGCCCAAAGCATACAACACCCGGCCGTCTGCGCCGTAAATCGAACCCCTCTCGGCTCTCTGCCGGTCCCCCGGCGGGGAAATTCTCCGTTTCAGATAGTTCTGTTTGTACAGAAATATCTGTTATAGTTGACTCATGGACCTCAGCCAGGCAGCCCGCGAATTCATCCTCCACTGGGGCGAGATGGGAACCCGCTGGGGCGTCAACCGCACCGTCGCCCAGGTGCACGCCCTGCTCTATCTCTCGCCGGAAGCGCTCACCGCCGAGGAGATCGCCGATACCCTCTCCGTCGCCCGCTCCAACGTAAGCACCAGCCTCAAAGAGCTCCAGAACTGGAACCTCGTGCAGATCGACAACCGCATGGGCGATCGGCGCGACTTCTTCCGCACCTCTGCCGACGTCTGGACGCTCTTTCTCACCGTCGTCGAGCAGCGATGCGAGCGCGAGATCGTTCCCACTCTCGGCACTCTCCGCCGCTGCGTGGCCACCGCCCGCGCTGAGGGTCCCTCCCAGGCCCTGGTGACCCGTCGTATGACCGCCATGCTCGAGTTCCTCGAGGAGATGCACGGCTGGTATACCCAGGTGGCGAAGTTGCCCCCCGCCACCCTGCATTCGCTCATGAGCATCGGCAGCGGCATTACCCGCGTTCTTCCCAAATCGAAGCGACGGAGGCTGGACTAATGCAGGCGACACTCACCTCCACCACCCCTGAAACCGCTGCATCCACCTCCGCCGAGCGGTTTCAGCGCTATTACCAGGAAGCCGGGCCCGACTACGCCGCCTGGAGTCCCCGCTTCAACATGCACTTCGGATTCTTCCGCCGGGGCATGAACCCCTTCCGCCGCGAAGCCATGCTCGAGCAGATGAACCTCGAGGTTCTCGATCGCCTGCGTCTCGGCCCTGAAGCCGCCGTTCTCGACATGGGCTGCGGTCTCGGCGCCACCCTGCGCTGCTTCGCTCGCCGCCTTCCCGGTGCCCGCCTCGAAGGAATCACGCTGATCCCCTGGCAGCTCGAGCAGGGCCGGCTCCTCAACGAACAATGCCCCGAGGCCAAATCCATCCGGCTCCGGCTCGGCAACTACGAACACACCGGTCTGCCTTCCGCCTCCTGTGATGCAGTCTGCGCTCTCGAGAGCAGTTGCTACAGCGCCGGCCCCGCCAAATTCGCCTTCCTCCGCGAAGCCCATCGCCTCCTTCGCCCCGGAGGCCGTCTCTGCGTCGCCGATGGCTTCATCGGGCCGGGTCAATTCCGGGGTCCGCAGCAGGCGATCTACCGCAGGCTTTGCGACTGCTGGGTAATCGACGCCTTTGCCGAGGTCGACTCGTTCGCCGCCGAGCTGGCTGCCGTCGGTTTCGAGCAGATCGTCGTCGAGCGCATCCAGGCCCGCGTCACTCCCTCCGTCCTCCACGTTCCCTGGGTGACGTTCCGGTTCCTCGTCACTTCGATCGCTTTCGGCCCCCACAAAATGACCCGCGCGCGATGGAACAACGTCCTCGCTCCCATCCTGCTGCCCTTCGTGGGCTACCCGCTCGGTCCGGTCGCCTATTACCTTGTCAGCGCCACCCGCGCGTGACGACGAATGACTCGCTTCACCCTCTGCCCCTTCGCTCCCCGTGGCCTCGGGGACAGAGGCATTCTGTGACCTTCGTACCGTCAGGCAAACGGATTCCGCTTGCCCTGCTCTCCGCACATTCCTATCCTGAATCACAGTGGGGATGCTCCGCCCAGGCGGACCATCCCCATTGGCGTCTTCGGCTCCGGGCTCAGCGCTGGTCCATCGCGATCGGTCTTTCGCCAACCGCGAAGCCGAGGCGCCGGTCTCGACCCGCTCTTTGAAAACTCGGCCACGCGCGAAACTAAATTTTTCAAAATCAATGACGTGCGCACCATAGATGCGCAAACGGTTGAGATTCAGCCAGCGGACGCCCTGGAAGCCCTCAGAAAGGTAATACCCAAAAGGTATTACCCTCCAACTTCTTTGAAGTCAGCCTGATGCCATATACCCACCCTGGGGGGGTGGGGGGGGTGGGGGGGGTGGGGGGGCGGCCGACTCTTCTCTCCTGGCTGGCCGCGCCCTGCCGAATTGCTTCGCCCCTGCCTTTTATACTCAGGCCACTATGCAACGGCTCGCTCGTTCCGCTTTCGCTCTCCTGCTCCTTTCCTGGATCGCCGTTCCAGCCTCCTTTGCCTGGGGCAGCGACGGCCACAAAATGATCAACCGTCTTGCCGCCCAGAATCTCCCCGCCGATCTGCCCGCCTTCATGCATACGCCGGAAGCGATCAGCGAAATCGAGTATCTCGGCCCCGAACCCGATCGCTGGCGCTCCCGCGCCGAACCGGAACTCAGCGCCGAGCAGGCGCCGGACCACTTCATCGACCTCGAACTGGCCGACCTCATCGGCACCCTGCCGCGCAACCGCTACGAGTACATCGCCGACCTCTACGCGGCAGGACTCACGCATCCGAAGCTGGCCTCGGAGCTGCAGCCGGATCGCGTTGGCTTTCAGCCGTACATCACCGAGGAAGTCTGGGAACGCCTGAAATCCGCCTTGCGCGACTACCGCGAGCTGAGCGCGCACCACGAGGACACGAAGCCTGTCGAAGCGGCCATCCTCTTCTATGCGGGCTGGCTCGGCCATTACGTCGGCGACGGCTCCCAGCCGCTCCACGTTACCGTGAATTACGACGGCTGGGTCGGTAAGGAGAATCCGAACGGCTACACCACTGAGCACGGAATCCACAGCCGTTTCGAATCGGCCTTCGTCTCAGCCAACATCCACGCCTCCGACGTTCAGCCCCTGATGACGCCGCTGCATCCCATCGGCGACGAGTGGACCGATTACCTCGCTTATCTGCGCCACACCGCAACGCTGGTAGAGAAGGTCTATGAGCTCGACAAGGAACACGGCTTCGACGGCTCCGGAACTCCGGAATCCCGCCAGTTCACCGCTGAGCGGCTGGCCGCAGGAGCCTCAATGCTCCGCGACCTCATCGCCGCAGCGTGGACCAAGTCTGCCGAACCTGTTCCCGAATGGCACGAAGCGCCGAAGTCCACCTCTGCCCCGGGGAGTGGTTCCGTATCGCTTGACGGTACTGGCGGCGGGTTTAGCGGTGGCGTACTCGCTTCTCTTTCGCGGCCGAAGGCTTACGAGGTTGGAAACGGCATTACCGCTCCGAAGCTCATCCATTTGGTCGTTCCGCAATTGTCAGATGAGGCTCACAAGGCCCATTACGGGGGAACATGCTTACTCAGTCTTATAGTAGGAGCCGATGGCGTTCCAAAAAGTGTCTACGTTGTTCGCCCGCTTGGTATGGGGCTCGATCAAAGGGCTGTCGAAGCAGTGAAGCAATTTCGATATGAGCCGGCCACACGTGAAGGGATGCCGGTCCCCGTGCAGATTACGGTAAAGGTCGTCTTCCTCAACTGAATACCGTAAAGCTCTAGCTAGCCATTATTGGCACAATTCGGCTCAGCAACTCCGCGAGTTGGGCCTCGACCTGGCGACCGGTCTCCATCACTTCTTCATGGCTAAGCGGCTCCTTCTGAATGCCCGCCGCCATGTTGGTCACGCAGCTGATGCCGAGCACCTCGATTCCCATCTGCCGTGCGGCGATCGTCTCCTGCACGGTGGACATGCCCACCAGATCGGCGCCCATCGTGCCAAATGCCCGAATCTCCGCCGGCGTTTCAAAACTCGGGCCGAGCACGCCGATGTACACGCCTTCGTTGAGGCGGAAATTCATCTCTCGCGCCGCCTCATGCGCCATCCGCCGCAGCCGGCTCGAATAGGCCTCGCTCATGTCGAAGAATCGCGGCCCGAAGCGCTCGTCATTCTTCCCTACGACCGGATTTCGCCCGGAGAAGTTGATATGGTCGGCAATCAGCACCAGCTGTCCCTGGCGCAGCGCGGGATTGATGCCGCCTGCCGCGTTCGTCAGCACCAGGCGCCGAACGCCCATGCGTCCAATCACGCGAACCGGAAATGTCACTTCGTCCGAGCTGTAGCCTTCATAGGCGTGCACCCGCCCCTGCATCACGGCCACGGGCAAGGCGGCGATTTTGCCCATCACCAGCCGGCCGCCGTGTCCCGGCACCGTGGAATGCGGAAAGTGCGGAATCTCCGCGAACGGAATCGCCACCGGCATCTGCAGTTGATCTGCGAATGCGCCCAGCCCGGATCCGAGCACAATGCCAATCGCCGGACGCAGTTCAGTCCGCGCCAGCACGGACTCCGCCGCCGCGGTAGCCTTCTCAAAAAGTGAGTCGCTCACCGGATCAGGATCCCCACAATCGACGCTGACATGAGATTGGCCATCGTCCCCGCGAGCATCGCACGGAAGCCCAGTTTCGCCAGGTCGTTGCGCCGGTTCGGCGCCAGCGCGCCGATGCCTCCGATCTGAATCCCGATGGAGCTGAGATTAGCGAAACCGCACAGCGCAAAAGTGGCGATCGTAAACGCCCGCGGATCGAGCGTGGCCTTCATGCCGCCCAGATAGGTGTAGGCCACAAGCTCGTTCAGCACCATGCGCGTGCCCAGCAGGTTTCCGACGATCCCAGCTTCATGCCACGGAATCCCGATGAGCCAGGCAATCGGCGCGAAGAAGAACCCGAGGATGGCATCGAGGGAGCGCGGAAACGGAATGTGATGCCAGCCCAGCCAGGTGTGCATCCCGCCCAGAATTCCGTTCAGCAGAGCAATCAACGCCAGAAACGAGATCAGCATAATGCCCACGTTGAAGGCCAGCCGCCCGCCGTCAATCGTCCCTCGAGCAATGGACCCGATCAGGTTCTCGTCCTTGTGTTCGGCGCTCACGGGAATGTGCACCACGCCCTCGGTCGCCGGCTTCTCCACCTCCGGCACGAGCATCTTCGAGATCAGAACGGTACCCGGAGCGGTCATGATCACGGCTGCCAGCAGGCTGCTGGCATTGATGCCATACATAATGTAGGCCGCCATAATCCCGCCCGAGACGTGCGCCATGCCGCTGGTCATAATCGTCATCAGCTCGGAGCGCGTGGCGTCAGGCAGGAACGGCCGGATCGTGAGCGGCGCCTCGGTTTGCCCCATAAAGATGCTGGCCGCGACGTTCAGGCTCTCGGCGCCCGACACCTTCATCGTCCACAGCATCGCTTTCGCGAAGCCGCGGATGATGAGCTGCATAATGCCGAGGTAATAGAGAACCGAAAATAACGCTGAGATGAAGATGATGGCCGGAAGCACCTGAAAGGCGAAGAAACTGGTCCCGAACGCGGCGCCGATCTTCGACGACTTCGCGCCCAGGTCGCCGAACAGGAAGGTCGAGCCCGCAAAGGCATAATCCAGCATGGTGTTCACGGCCGCGCCGGCGTCGTGCAGCATGCGCTCGCCGAAAGTCCACTCCAGCACCATGAAGGCAAAGGCGATCTGCAGCCCGAGGCCCCAGATCACGGTCCGCCAGCGAATCGCGCGCCGGTTCGTTGAGAAGATCCATGCCAGCGCCAGCATGGTCAGCAGTCCCAGCACCCCCGTGAATCGAGCCAATGCCTTCTCCCTGGAATTTGTACTAATCCTATGGGCGAGTGCGGCGTTCGAGAAACAAATCTTTGTTCCCGGCCGAAATAATCTCGCGCACCAGGGGCGGCGCGCTCCCAGCCTGGTCGCCGATGGTCAGCGCCTCACGCAGCAGATGCTCCGGTTCGGCAAACCGCGCCTCGTCTTCCGCAAACAGCGTCGCCAGTACCTGCCCTGTCTCGATCTTTGCCCCGAGCTTCACGTGCATCGCCAGCCCGGCATGCGCTTCGACAGGCTCCCCCGCTCGCTCCCGTCCAGCCCCCAGACGCTGCACCGCCCAGCCGATCTTCGTACAATCAGCCGCGGCAAAAAAGCCGCTTCGGTCTGCGCGGAACTCGCGACGCAATCCGGGCCGGTGAAAGGCCATCCCCGCATCCAGGGCCGCCAGATCGCCGCCCTGGGCCGCGACCATCTCCCGAAAGACCCGCAATGCCGAGCCATCCGCCAGCTTTTCTTCCGCGAGCCTTCGCCCCGCGTCCTCGCTGGCCGTCTTGCCTCCCAGATGAATCATCCAGCCGGCCAGGATCAGGGAAATCTCCCGCAGATCCTCGCTCAGTGGATCCCGCTCATTCCGCAGCAGCGCCATCGCTTCCGCCACTTCCAGCCAGTTCCCCGCGGTGCGGCCCAGAGGCTGGCTCATGTCGGTCAGAACGGCCACCGTTCTCGTGCCCGCGCGCTCGCCTGTCTCCACCATCAGGGCTGCCAGGTACCGGGCTTCGTCCTCATCGCGCAGAAAGGCGCCCGAACCGGTCTTCACGTCGATGACCAGCGCGTCCAGACCGGCCGCCAGCTTCTTGCTCATGATCGACGCGCAGATGAGATAAGGGTTCTCGACGGTTGCGGTCCGATCCCTCAGGCTGTAGAGCCTGCGATCGGCTGGCACCAGGTTCTTCATTTGTCCGACAATGAACGCCCCGTGCCGTTCCAGAAGCTGACGCATTTCCCCCAGCGACAGGCTCGTTCGATATCCCGGAATCGATTCAAGCTTGTCGAGCGTTCCGCCAGTGTGACCGAGAGCCCGGCCGCTGATCATGGGATCGGCCAGGCCCGCGGCGGCTGCGATGGGCGCGACGAGAAATGAGGTTTTGTCCCCGACTCCGCCCGTCGAGTGCTTATCGACCGTCTTTCGGCCCAGCCCGCGATGATCGAGAACTTCACCGGAGAAGCGCATCGCCGTGGTCAATGTGTCCAGCTCGGCCAGCGACAATCCCCGGAGAAAGACCGCCATGAGCCAGGCCGCCAACTGCTCTTCGGGGATCGTCTCCCGCGCCGCCCCCTCGACAAGAAATCGAATCTCCTCCGCTGTCAGATCCTCTCCGTCGCGCTTCTTTCGAATCAGATCGATTGCGTGCAGAGCCGTCATCCTCGCGACTCCAGCCTGAAGCTGAAGGGAAAGAGCTCGGCGAAAGGCCGCGTCTCCGGACCCTGCTCGCCGGGAAAGCAGACGACGGCGTCGGGCGCGACGAACTCGCTCAGCACCTGGCGGCAGGCTCCGCAGGGGGGACTCGCCGCGCCGTTTCGGTTGGCGACGGCAATCGCCCGGATGCGCCGTCCCGGTCCCCGCTCGCTGACGGCCCGGAACAAAGCGTTCCGCTCGGCACAGCTGGTCAGGCCATACGACATGTTCTCGACGTTGCAGCCGGTCACGATTGATCCATCGTCGAACAACAGCGCCGCTCCCACGTAGAAACGCGAATAGGGCGCATAGGCGCGCTGTGCGGCTTCCGCGGCGGCTGCGCGCAGCCGGTCCAGAACCGGCAAATCCAGTGGTGTCATGCGTCTCTGAGGCTAACCGCTCCGCCTCGGACCGGCAACCTGCCTCAAGTTTTCCTTCCCCGCAACCGATAAATCCTCCGTGGACGACCTGACACGCGAATTCCTTCTCGAAAGCCAGGAAGGCCTGGACCGCATGGAGCGGTGCCTCACCGAACTGGAGGCGCGCCCTGACGATGCCGAGCTGATTGCAGAGATCTTTCGCTCCGTGCACACCATCAAGGGGACGACGGGATTCCTCGGGTTTAGTCGGCTCGAGGCCCTTTCGCACGCAGGCGAGAACCTTCTCGGGCTGCTTCGCGAAGGTGAACTGACCGTCCATCCCCCGATCATCAGCGGCCTGCTGGCTTTGCTGGATCGGCTCCGCGGAATCCTCCGCGCCATTGAGGCCGCCGGCAGCGAAGGCGAAGGCCGGCAGGAGGACGGCGCGATCATTGCGCAGCTGG